>Ga0126338_10003798_pt1 | contig 10654 bp, 8 predicted proteins | sample OrbCmetagenome_2_FD_92529 | JGI IMG/M metagenome (GOLD analysis project Ga0126338, IMG submission 92529) | Coral microbial communities from Petempiche,Puerto Morelos, Mexico - Orbicella C C metagenome | ecosystem: Host-associated > Invertebrates > Cnidaria > Coral | place: Petempiche,Puerto...
AGAAGTCAAGGATCCCGAAAATATACATAGGTATATATTATGGAACGACAAAGAAATAAGGATTGACGGCAAAAGTGTCTTCTATAAACATTTCTTTGATAATACTATCATATACACAACTCCTCTGCTTTATGAGATGACAAGTATTGAGTCTTTCAATGTCGTCAAGGGTGCAGGACTGAAGAACTCCAACTTCTTAGTATGGACAGGTCTAAGGCAATCAGTTCCACTTAAACTACGTGTTCATGAGCCCAATTTCAAGAATATCCTTGATTTAGAAAAATTTAAGTGTCGTGATTATTATCATCTTATAAAGCAAAAATACCAAAAACCAAATAAATGGACCAAGTTGAAAGAAGAATTCAATCTAGACGATAAGCAACTTTTGGAGGCATTCATGATGCCACTGAGAGTTGCAAATGAACCTTATGTACGTTCTTTTCAGTATAAAGTGCTGAATTCTATTCTATATACGAATGAATTACTTTGTAAGATAGGCTATATTTCTGACCCCAACTGTTCCTTCTGTCATCAGACTACTGAGACCATATCTCATATTTTCTTTGGCTGTTCTGTTTCTACTTCTTTTGGAATGAGATATGTGAAAAAATTTGAAATAAACTTAATAGTTGCGTTTGCCTCTCTTTAAAATGTTACGAGATTATTTTAGGATTTTTAACAGGGGAGATGGATCTGCAAAACTATATAATCATTTTAGGAAAAACGTACTTGTGGACTTGCCGGTGTAAAGAAACGAAACCATCTTTCAGCCACTTTGAAAGAACTTTATTAAATAAATATCAAACCAAAAATATATTTCCTTTAAATCAAATAACATCAATCTGTTTAAGAAAAAGCGGAGAATTTTTGAGGAATCGTTTCTTTTAAACACTTAAGGAGAAAAAAAATTGTACAAGTAATGTAAGTATAAGTAGTATAAGTAGCTTGTATATTGTAAGTGTAAATGTAATTATAACATCAGTAATGTAAGTAGTGAAAGTGCTCAGGCTGTAAATAAAATTCGATTAAAAAAAAAAAAAAAACTTTGAAACTGTTCCAGTAAAACAATGTAAATGATGAACTTTGCAACAAAATAGTATAAAAAGTATAATGAAAAGAAAAAACAATGGATAAGTGAAAGAAATCAGTAGTGTAGTCAGTGTACATCTATGAAATCACAATTCATAACCAAATGCGGTGTCCATGGATACAGTTTTTTCTCAAGCATAAACTAACGAACAAAGTTGATAGATAAATCCAATAAAATCAATAATTTTGAATCTAGCCAGCAAGGGAGTATCAAGTTTTATCTAGTGACTGATATTATCGATAACACTTGAATTCAATTTATTGATTATTTCGAGTTATTGAGTGGTTTTCCGATATCGATTTTTACTGAGAGACTACCCCAGGCCTCAGTAATGCTAATGGACAGGATTTAGATTTCTTTCTTCTAAGACCATAAGTGAACATTCAAAAGAAAAAAAATCAATAAGCCATAATTTTATTTCAACCATTTAACTTCACACTGCTTTTCTTGTGCAGTGATATCACTGTGTGGGTAATTATAGTGCCACATCAGTTTGTTTCTTTAGACAGATGTTGTTGTACCATCGTAGATAATATTAGTAGTTGCAGAGGTCTCATACTTCATGATATTATCATAGGGATCTTGAACGAGAGGATGATCTAGTCAATTATGTAATAATTTTATGAAAGAGCTATTTTTGGACTTGTAGGCTTAGAGATTAAGGTGGCTGAACACAGTTTTTGATACCTGTGTTTCATTCACCTTTCTCTCTAAAACCCTTGATCCCTACGTCACTAAAAATGGCAGCAAGTTGACAACACAAACTTTGGTTTTTTGATGGTTAAGCTGACATATGTGCCATTTCCATGGCAACATGAATAAATATAAACTGGCCTTTAAAATCGGTTTTGTTTATTTGTAGAAAATCTAGTCTTTAGATTTTCTTTATAATTTGCATGCAACAAGCTTGTAACAATTCTCACAAGTTAACACCATTTTGCTAATAATTTAACAGAGAGATCTTTAATTATCCCTTGATGAAGGTTTACTGGAATATCTAGAATTTCCTTTGTTAAAGTTCAAATTTTTTCAATACACAAGCTACTTATTTACTAAAGTATTTTCGTGCCAAATTTCATGAAATTCTAATGAGTGGTTTTCGAGAAATAGGTGTATTTCTGAGAGTGCAATTTTTCATTCAATCACAATTTTTTGACTTACTACGCATGCACTGCATTTAACTTGGTTCTTTTGGTAACAAAGAAAAAGCTGAGAATTGCTGGGTTCTTTGTATCGTTACCTTTTCTAACATATCTTTGTAATAAGAGGCTAAAGCCAGTAATACACTGCATTCGATTATAGAGAAAAATAGCACAGATAGTGCAGGTGTTGAGTAAATAAAATGATCACTCTATTGACAGCATGTTTGTTTTGTTTTTTTGCAATCCTTGTTTGCATGCTGAATTGCATCAGCAAAAGCGCATGCCAAAACTGTGTGCAGCCACCTTAAATCATCAGTAACCACTTTAAGGGGATTCCTAAAAGTAAATATGAAACCAAAAACAATAACACATTTAAATCTAATACAATTGTCTGTGTTTGCAATAAATAGAAAGTTTACAAGAGTTGTTCTGAAGTGGAAGTGGAGTGGCCATGAGAAACACCTTGCTATAATTTAGTTATTTTTTATTTAGTTAATCATTGTTAGTTAACATGTACACAAAAACAAATTGTAATATGTACACAAGAAGAAAAAAATTTTGAGGTTGAGAGAAAGGTGGTAATAAAAACATTTAGGTGTATGTGCACAAAAAAAACTATAGTCACTGTGTAACATAAGGATATTGAACAGGTTTTCTGTGTCTCAGCTCACGCCACCCAGTGGCCTGCAAAGAGCTTCAAACCCCTTCTCCAACCAAGCACTTACAATTAATTATTTTAATTACAAATTTTTTTGTTCCAAAAATAAAGACATGGTAAATAAATATTAGAGAGGTTCACTAATACTATTGCTCTGAGTGGTCATTCATTTCCTTCCTCTTCTTCCTTTTGCTGTCTATGTTTATTTATTATATCAATGGTTTCTTTGATTGCTTCTTGCTCTTTGTATCTCATGTATCTGCACATTTCCCTGTCAAGGATTCATTCAAAGGTGTTAACACTTTCTAAGACAACATACAGTAAGTTACACCATTTATACCAGTGTTCTACTCAGGGGGGGGGGGGGGGGGGGGGTGAAAGACTCCCATATAAAAGGGACAAGGGTGCTCGTCAGAAATTTTGACAAGAACCCCTAAAAGGTACCAAGATCTTGCTTTGTGGGTGTGGGTTGAAATTTATTTCACCCCTAAGAGGTACCAATTCTAAAACAAAACATATATCCTGTCATATTTTTTTGGCTCAATACCCTAAAAGGTATTGTAAAAGCTTCCATTGTGGAAGTTTTGAGGCTGAACACCCTAGATACCTAGGAGGTACCAAAACTATACCAAAACCCCTTTTTGACCCCTAAAGGTACAAACATCCCCTTCCTTTTTATAAGGGCTTCCCCCCTCCCCGAGTTCTACTTGCACAGATGTTTATTCTAGGTAACAATGCCAATGTCCTGAGACAATCCTCCGTAGGAAAAAAGATGGCCACTGGTACATTTACCTGTAGTTCTCAGCGTATGAAAACCTTAACAACAGTCATAAAAACGTACAGAAGAGCTATAAAATCTTCAAACCAAACATACACAATGTCCTTAGTACAAGGACAAATATTGTAAAAATTTGGCTTTCTTTGTGCCTTATAGGCTGTGTTAGGTTCCCAAGGTATTGTGGTAAAATGTACAGCCGTCATCTTTTTTCCTACGGTGGATTACATGCATAGTGATTTCACCAACTGGTGTCTTTTTAACACGCATAGTGTCTTTTTAACATGCATACTGATTTATCCAACTGGTGTCGTTGTAATTTCAAACTGTATAAATTGTTTACAACTGACATCACTGCTGCCATGTTGGATGACCATCAGCAAAAGAATTCTAATAAGTTTTATTGTTTCTGTCATCCAACATGGCTGCCAAGGACTTTGTAGTTTGAATCTCTCGGTAATGGTTGCAAACCACCTTATTTGTTGTTAAATGAATCATAATTACATATAATTTATATTATCATTCGCTGCACTATTTTCTTCCTTCTCATTAGCTGGTAGCCCACCACATGACCTGCAAATAACTACCTACAAATAATGGTCTGCTCATGCGTAGTACCATCTAGAGGTCTAATTGTAACCCGCTCTCAGGTGAAAAATAGCAAATTGTTCCCTGAGCTGTCAGGGAGTGGCAGCTAATAATTGTTAAATATTGCCAGGCTCAATGCTCTCTTGTATGATCAAAACAGGCATAATGAGAGAAAGCATTTCTGTGAACAGATCATCATGTGACAGACTTTTTGTACTTTACCAGTAAAAACATGTACATTACCAGCTTCCAAGGGAGATTATTGCAAACGAACCAACTGCGTATCGACATGACCTGGAAACGTGCACTGCAAACAAAAAAAGGAAAACTTGAACAATTTGTACAACCCACCTTCATCCTCAACCCCCCATCCACGCAAAATATCCAAGAATCTCAGCATTCCTCTTATTGTGGAGTTAAATACTTATAGATTTAAAAGAACATCACGTAAATGCTCGTTTCACTTACTTGATTTAAGAAAGTACCCAGCACCAACGATAATACCGCCAGTCATCCCATATAGCAATGATTCACGGGCGCAAGGTGTTCTCTCGATAAACTTTTTGAAATTCCAGCTGTACTAAGTATCATGAGAATGTAGTATGATGTTAATTGTAAATACTGTCATAACATACATGTACATAGTTAAACGTCGCATATCACAAATTTAAAAAAAAAAGAAAGCCAACCTTTTTCTTATCGCCCGAACTCATCGCATCACCCGCCATTTTGAATTTGGCAAATGTAATGCAATCTTTTAGTCAGCGGTCGTCGCCATGATCAATATGGTCCTCAATATCTGACTATTTATTGACTATTTGACAGGAATGCAAGAAGATGTTTTACATAGTATGACCGTAAAGGATTTTCTCTGAAAGAAGTCGTCGAGTTCTGCTAAAAATGTCTGGCTACCCAGTCGTGTTAAATGTCTATGACATGGTATGTAATATGACTTCATGCTTAAGCAGACACCCCGTAAAACGTAAAACGTGAACAAAAATGTTTGTTAGTTTTATGTTAATCACGAGAGTCTTAATGGACTTCCTGAAGACTTAGAATCTATAAACATTCGAGAAAAGCGAATTATAGTGTTTTGTATCTCTTTTGTAGTACTGGATAAATCAATATACGTTTCCTGTTGGTCTCGGAGTCTTCCACTCTGGAGTAGTTGTGCACGGCAAAGGTAAGTCGAGCTGAAAACTTCGGATTTAAGCTTAATTTTAAAAATTATGCAGGATTGACTGGTGAGATTAGCTTATTAAATTATATGTCAAACGCGTAGTTTATTGTTTGGTCGGCATCTCAATAGTTCCTTTTTTCCATTGTCTCAATTATTCAACCATCTTACTTTTAATAAATGGCTGTCTTTTTTTGTCAAGTCCGCTAAAAATTTCTATATTTCGATCTGAAGATATTAAAATTTTATTCTTGCGCGGGCGTTGAAAGGTGTTTCCAGCTGTTGTTTTTGTGTTTACTTGATAATTGTGAAATAAGTTTTTTTTGTTAGAAATAGAAACGCTAGTACTGTTCATTAAGGTTTTAACTGACGTTCAGAACTAACACATGATAACTTTCATCAAGGTTGATATTAGCAATACAGCTGTTTTCCCAATCAATTTCCATTTGGACTAATTTGAATTAGGCAACAAAAGTGGTCAAGACAATTTTAGAAATGATAGTCTGAACAATATTTCCAGGGCTACTCCCTGCAAATATATTAAGCGATAATTTGCTGGTTCTCCCTGCCTCGTCCCACTTCTACCAATGTTGTCAATTTTTAGCAGCTACAAATTATTTACTGTTTTTGATCCTTGTTCTGGTAACACAATATATTTATTCACAGCTTCACAGCTTTACACAGCACTTCATTTTCACGGCTTTCAACATGCATCGTTTTGCAACTCTTGCAAAGAAACACAAAGGAACAACGCGAGAGTCACATGATGCTACAAATACTGTCCCAGGGTATCCATGGGGTACCATTACAAGTCAAATCTGTTCGGTTTCTTACTTAGTCTACCCGTGCGGGTGTAACGGGCTGTAACATTCTCCTTGCCTTATCCTCTATTGGAGAGGGCAACATTACGCTTAGGCTTAGTGATAGGAACAGTTTTACTATTAACACAGTTCGTTTCCAGCTTCTTCCCACCATGTACAGGAGGGTCTTCAGGAATCACTTGTGGGGTTGCTGATGCTATTTCTAATCTGTGTAGATGCTGCACACATCTGTTTAGAACACTCTTTTCCGTTCGCACTGTTGCCGTTGGCACAAGACCATCACGTCCAGGGTGAACTTCTGCAACTCTAGCCAGCGGCCATTTTCCACAGGACATGTTATCTTCTGAGACCAGCACAATAACTCCAACTTGTACGGGAGGTTCTTTATTATGCCACTTGCTTCTCATGATCAAATGATGCAGGTACTCTTGCTTCCAATGCTTCCAATAGTGATTGAATAATCTCTGAGGGTAAAGGTACCTCTCCATGATTCTCTTACTGGACTCCTCTGGATTGTCTTGACTAACATCAGATAATTGGTTAAGTGGTCTGCCAATTGCGAGATGAGCAGGTGTAATGGGAGACGGATCTCTGTGATCATCACTCACTGCAGTCAGTGGTCTTGAGTTGATGACACCTTCAATTTTTACAAGTAATGTGTCCAGCTCAGTGAAGGTAAGAAGTGCTTTTCCCAGGACCTTGTGCAACGGTTCTTTGACTGCTCTACAAAATCGTTCTCACCAACCACCTCTCCATGGTGACCATTCAGTGATGAATTTCCACTTGATCCCTTTTGATGCTAACTCTGACTCAATGCGATTTTGATCCAGTGTGTCCCACATGGACTGGCTTTGTGTCTCGCGTTTGGAATACAACCTCTGGATTTCATTACTTGCGGCTTTGAATGTTTTTGCATTGTCTGACCACACTGTATGGCACAGGCCTCTGTGGCTTGTCATGCGACTAAAGACCTGTAGAAATGTGTCTGTAGTCAGGCTGTTTGTTAGCTCCAGGTGAACCATACGGGATGAAGCACAGGTAAATACACACATACCTTTTCTTCACACTTGTTCTCTCTTTCACGTATAGGGGCCCAGCAAAGTCTATACCGATGTGTGAAAACGGTGGTGAGGGTGTAACTCACTCTTTGGGTAGAGGTCCCATCTTCTGGCCACAAGGGCCAACACGTTGTCTTTGGCAAATGACACATTTTCTGATGATGCGCTTCACTTCACGTCTTCCTTGGGTTATCCAAATTCTCTGCCTCAAGGTTGAGAGCAAGGTTTCTGGAGGTATTGTCACATCTTTCAGCTGCAACAACTCTGATTTCCACGATGACCACTCCCGTTTGATGGCACTGTCTAATGGGTCATCCCATTCTAATCCTCTCCTCCACAGTTCTTGGAAAAGGATCCTTGCTCTCACAGTGAAAGGAGATATCAATCCCATTGGGTCGAACATTCTTGATGCTAAACTTAGAAAGCTCCTCTTCGTCATTGGATCATGGGATGAAACACTTTCATTTGGTGCAATGAATCTGAAGCAGTCAGAATTCAAGTTCCATGATACACCAAGGGCTTTTAGTGGTTCATGTGAATCACACTCCACTAGTAGTGACATTGCTCTTTTGTCTGGGTCTATGCCATCCATTACGAGCTTTGAATTGCTAGCCCATTTTGTCAAGTTGAACGCTGCTGCCATCATGATGTCTGACATCTCTTGTTGAAGTTTCAGTGCTGAGTTGTCTGTGTCAGCTCCTGTTAAGAAATCGTCTACATACTTACTGACATGAGCATTCACTGTTGCAATGGCAAGAAATGGACTAAAGTTCACTCAAAATGTCAGTCTTAGCATTCTGTAAACTTTTGGTGCTTCCTCTGTCTTTAGATCTCTCCACAGGTAACAGTGTACATCTTGATCCTTTGGTGCAAGCTTAATCTGAAGGTACATCTCCTCTACATCTGCTATCATTCCAACTCTGTGGGTACGAAAACGGATGAGGACAGAAGCAAGGTTGGGTTGCATCGCAGGACCAGGAAGGACACAGTCATTGAGAGAAACGCTGTCTTACTCTCGGACAGAAGCATCAAATATGATTCTACATTTTGTTGTCTGTCTGTCAGCTCAGAAAACAGCATGGTGCAGTAAGTACCGGACACCTCCATCTCCACTGGTCAGATCTACTACTTCCTCTGCAAACCCTTTCTCTACATACTGGTTGATCACAGTGGTGTAAGCTTCAGCTTTCTCAGGGTCTCGTTTCAACTTCCTTTCAATACTTTTGAGTCGTTTCACAGCTTGTGCATAGTTGTTCTCTAGCTTTGGATGGTCTCTCTCCTATGGTAATCAAACTTTGTAGTTCTTGCCATCAAAGTTCAGTCCGTCATTGAAGTCATTGACTGCAAGCTCTTCTTCTTGTGACATAGTTGGATTTACAGTTTCAGTAATGTTAATTGATTCTAGATCCCAAAACCGTCTCAGACTTGCAGTGACCTCATTATTCTCTACCATCATTAGCATGGATGATGTATGCTTTGAGTAACTGTCTACAGGCCCTGTAAGTATCCATCCGAAGTGAGATTCCACAGCTACCAGTGATTCAGGGTTCTCTCCTTTCTTGCAAATCCCAGTTACAAATGAGTAATAGTGATCAGCACCGATAAGAATGTCTACTTGGACTGAGTTACAAGGGTAGGAGTCTGCGAGAGTTAAACCTTGCAGGTGAGGGTTGTCCACAAGATTCAACATGACAGGTCTCAAGGGATTGCAAATCTTGGTTAGGGTAAGTGCTTCCATTTCCACAGCTTCTGTTGGATGTCCCCGGATCGGTGAGAGGGAGAATTGCACCCTTTGAAATCTCTTGGACTCACTAGTTTCTCTTCCTAGTGTTGCAACGCTTAATACTTCTGAGGAACCTTGCAGACCAATGGATTCTACAATGTTTTTATGGATATAGGACCGCTGACTTCCAGAATTGAGCAAAATGCGAGCTGTAACTTCTAGGCCATTCACTGATCGCTTGGCTAACGCTGTTTGAAGAAGTGTCTCCTTCATAGAGGTAGAGGATTTCGATGCAGCCAGTCCAGTCAATGTAGTATTGGTCGGATTCTCATTTGCTGCAATTAGAGGCTGACTATGCAGTAACCTGTGAGGACATTTCCACAGTTCACAACTGGACACTTGGGTTGACGACAGATTTTAGAGAAGTGCTTGCTGTTGGTTGGTTTTAGGCAATTAACACACAACTTGCTCTCAATATTTCAATGTTTCATCGTAATATAAGAAGCTCACAAAAAAATTTCGCTTTGCTTGAGGATTTCATTTGTTCCCTTGATAAAAGACCAGAAATTCTTGCTATTACAGAAACCAGATTAAATGCAAACTCTGTTTGTAATGTGGATCTTTTAAACTATGAACTTTATCATACTGACTCACCTACATCGGCTGGTGGGGCAGCTATCTACATCACTAAGACTCTTAAATCTATAGCCAGACCTGATATAAAATTTAATATGCAGCTAGTGGAATCATGGTGGGTTGAAATCGATCCATGTAATGGCAAGGCACCTATATTAATTGGATCCATTTATAGACAACCTGGTGTAAATATAGAAGAATTTGCTAAACAGCTCGATGATCTAATTAAAAAAAGTGCAGAATAGATACCAACTATGCATTCTGGGACAGTTTATTAACCCATGGCTTCCCTTGCAGAATCTACAACTTGGGACTGCTGGTGGTTTTGCCTCACTGAACAAAGCTGACGCAGTTGACACTTGTTCTTGGTCACTTACCAGTATTTCAATGAACTGTGGATTCCTTTGCCCATCTCTACTCTTATTTGTACTATGACTTTTCAGACTAAGATTTCCTTGAAGATTTCTTTTGCCTGCCTCTTTGGATACAACTTGTCAATTGAGGAACGTAAAGAACAATTCAAGATCAATCTCATCGTCTTGGGTGTCAGCCAGTTCTAATTCCCACTTCTCTAATATTGCAGAGGGTAACTTGAGCTCAAGTATTGGTAACAAAATACACTCATGACTCTTCGGGATTTCTCCAAGAGCTTCCAAAGCTCTAGTTCTGTTCTTTGGAGTATCATGGAGATCACGAAGGGATGGTGTTGTTACAACAGATTTTGCATCTATCTGAACAACCGATTTGACAAGGGATGAGATAACCTCTACTAACCTCTGAATCAAGACTTTTTTCTTTCCAGTTGTCAGCAATCCCTTTCCTTTAAGCAATCCATGTACTGTAGTTGCTCCACTGATTTTTGAGATAGCTTGTCTTCTATTTCAAAGTCACTTGAATATTTGGCAGCCATCTTGTCACGCATGTGGTTAGGAGTGTTGACTATAATCCACAGCAAATTGTACTTGTGATCGTTCAAATCCACAGCT
>Ga0126338_10003799_pt1 | contig 10653 bp, 12 predicted proteins | sample OrbCmetagenome_2_FD_92529 | JGI IMG/M metagenome (GOLD analysis project Ga0126338, IMG submission 92529) | Coral microbial communities from Petempiche,Puerto Morelos, Mexico - Orbicella C C metagenome | ecosystem: Host-associated > Invertebrates > Cnidaria > Coral | place: Petempiche,Puerto...
ATGTCACGCAACGCTTCCCCCAAAGAGAGAGTTGCGTGACGTCGCAAAAAACGGTTGCGGAGGAGACTAAGGAAAATGCCGCAAAATGGCATACGGCTTTGCCAATGCGAAGGTCACTCAACAGTGTTTGTTTATACGTGTTTACATTTTCGTCACAGGTTTAATTCCTAGGATGTAAAAAGCGGTTTCCATGACGCGTGCAGTGGCTTCCAGGAGCAGCATTCGTCCCATGTCGACTTTGATAACCTCGCCTGTTTTACGGTCCTTCTCGACGCAGTAACAGCTGTCGTAAAACTCGGTGAGAGAGGTGGCCATTTCGTACATGAATTCGCACAGTGTGTGCATCAACAGATCGTCCAGGACTCGGCTGAGGATCTCGGGAAAGCGAATGATACACTTGCCCAGTTTCCACTCCTTCGGATGATCCAACGAGATTTCCGTATTGCTTAAACTTGATTCCAGGGTCTTGCGGTCGATGTTGGCTAAGCGCATGATAGACCTGGAAGGAAAAAAAATATATTCCTTGTTTAGTCACCCGGCGAATAACGCTCGAAACCTAACTATGTTTTTGTGCACAAGGCTAGTTAACGTAAGGAAAGAGCTTTGTAGCCAGGAAAAATAGTACCTTACTTAGCCAGAAGATTGACGAAAGATCGCAAAGTCGCGGAGTTACGGGAACAAGCCGAGAAAATTTCAAGGTACTGGTCTAAAACTTTCTCTCCAATAGATCAATTCTTACCTTATCCGAGTATAAGCGTACAGGAGATACACAGCTGTGTTCCCTTTGTCGTCTAACATCTGATAAAGCAACAAGACTCACAAGCTTATCGCAAGGAACTCTGATAACCTTCCAAGAATTAGCGTAAGAAAACACTAAAAGATTCCGAAAGCGCTACAACCGTCGAGACTTCATGATCAGCTGACTGGTTACAGTTTTAAACATATTCATGTCGAAACCTTCAATTAAGGCGTTACGGTATAGCACCACAAAGATTCGATTCAACGCCCTTGTTCGACTCAGCATCCCCCACTCCTCAATTAAACGCGCCCAACCGAAGGAAGTTTTGAAATAAGGTATCCAATTAGCTCCCTAAAAAACGCTCGCTGTTTCGTTTAGTTTTGTGCATAGATCAATTTATGTTCTTATACTAGAGTTATTTAAACCCAATAGAACGCATCTACTCAAATTCACTGTCTGTAGTTCGCGCATTTTAGCCTTGTCAAAGTAAGAAAATTTAAAAAGTGCCGCGACCCGGAAATGTGTCCCTCCCTTGAAGTGCAGAAACATAAAACGCCCCGGGCGCTAACAATGCAAATCAGTTTTTACAGTAAGCATTACCTTATCGAATGAAAACACATAGTCGTTGACTCTGTTATGTGAAAGATCTGCGTATTTAATGCAGCCATAAGCTACAGCTTCTTGAGCTGCGCTTAACTCCTCTGCACTCAGAACCTATGAAAATAACCACACAAGAAACTAGTAAGTCGACGCGTGCAAATGGCAACGGCAAAGTCGCATCACAGCCAATACACCAATAGCAGTAGGGTCGATAATACAAACATTGTGATAAACAAGACAGGACTCGAAGTAAATTTCACGTAACCAGAGGCAAGCGAAAAAAAACGCATTAGAGAAAGAAGCGTGGAAAAAAGTAGCAACATGTATCCCTGCGGAGGACAAGCACGGGAAAACTAAAACCACGCAACCGGAAGAAAGCACGGGAAAATATAGAACATCTAGATGGTACTAGCGCGCTTAAAAAGATGCGAGAAGAGCGGGAAAATCAAGTCCAAGTATAACTGGAGGTACGCAGTGTGGTTTAAAACCACGTAACCTGTGAAAAGGTCAGGGAAAATCGAATCCAAGTATAACCAGAGGAACGGGGTGCATCGAAAAACCACGTGACCTGTAGAAAGCGCGGGAAAATCAAGGACGTCAAGGCTGAGAAGGTAACAAATTCACTTCGACTGATTAAAGCAGTCATGAGTTAAAAGTGATACCAACCTGATCTCGTTCCTTTTCTTTCAGCTTGTCAAGCGCTCTTTTAAGACCTTCATCGAGAAGGTCAACAAGACGAACTGTGTCGCCAGCTCTGGTCTTGAATTTCTTTCTGGAAACAAAAAACATTACAAGGTAGTTTGAAACGGTCGTCTGTTTTTGCAATGTTTTAAGGAAGCTCCAAATACGTAATAGGAAAATTGAACAACAGTGTGAACATCTTGGTTTACAATGTTTAACAAATGGCAGGAAACGACTACGATACGAAGTAAGGCCGACGCCAAAAATATGCCGGGGAATACCGGGATTATATCATGAACAAAAAAAGTCAAATGTTCATATTTGGCTAGGATTTTACCGAAGTTGTAGTAACGCCGTAATTTATTTAATCGTTCGCAGATGTTTCTTCTCATCAAAAAAGAGAGCATTCTCTGGAGTCACTACATCTGAAAATAAACAAGTGACAAGACTGTGTCATTATCAGAGAAGTAAAAGAAGTGCTTATAATGACAGCATTTACTTACTTGTCTTCACCAAGGACGACTCCAAACCCGACGTGGTCCACCCGTGTTACTTTGGGGTCATAGACCCCGGCCTCCCTTGAAGCTCCGTAGACAAGTTTAAAGTGATCTCCCTACAAAAACAACATGCACGTGACCACACTGCTGGCCCGTGAACGACAAATAGAACCCAGTACGGGAGATGCGATATTTGCGTTCGCAAATGTTGTAGAGCCAAATATTTAGAAACTCGCGTATGTGGAACACTCGATTCGTGAACGCCTCTTCCGTTTGCCTTGGAAACGTCTCATTCTAGAACTTTGTGTTGAGAAGTTCACCTGTGAACATGTTTGTGTCGTTTTCGTGACCTTGGCTTCTACCTCACCTTGATAGATCCAAGGTTACCTGTTGCTTAAGATTACTCTATTTTTCGAGCTTTTAGTTGCTTAATCTCGGCTTGTCTTATCAAGTCAGCTGCGTTTGTTTAGGCATAGTTTAGCCCCAGTTCAGACGCCGTACTTCACATGAACCGAATCGAATTCATTGAATTAACTTCATGTGAAGTACGGCGTCTGAACCGGGCCTTAGGGTTTACATCCGAGTACTTTGTTTTGTTCCACCTGGTTCACCCTTAGCTTGCGTGCCGGGCGTAGCTAGAGTTAGCATCAAAGTGGGTGCATTGTTAAGTTGTATGTAGCAGAAGACATAGGAGTCCAGAAAATTAAACTCTGCAAAACTTCAAGTTTAAGAGTCCCAATATCTCTCGCTGGTGTCAAACGAGTTCCAGCTAGTCCCTAACAGCAAATATTCTGCTGTATTCCGACGTGCAGAGTCTTATTGCGTACTTCCACTTGACTAACCTGTCCAGCATCAGTGACATAAATGAGCCAATCTGCATTCTCATCGTGAACACGCTGTTGAAGAGCGGCGAGATCAGATGTGTCGTAGGTGAACCCGCCATCAGACTTGACAATGGTTAACGGAACCTTGTAGCCCTGAACAAACACAACTTTACGGCCTTCTTCTTCTACAACTTTCCCTGAAGACAGAAAAGAAGCAGTGAGATATGGTTTTTAGACTTATTGCAATTTAGTCTTACTCATTTCTCATGAGACACGGTGGCGCCAAGCGGCCAGGAAACCACACATGAAGTGGTGATGTTCGCGTGCCTAGCACCGAATATCCTAAATGCGCCTTTACTTTTGCAAATAATTTAATTCATTTTTTGTTACAGGTCCGCGAAACTTAACTGAGCGAAAATTCATCCCGTGAAAGAAAAGGTACATATTTCAGGGCCTCCACAGACTAGACATTTAATTGTCATCAACAACTAATTGAGTCCGATCCGAGTATTCCACACATTGGAGTGTTTACAGTCATCGATGCTCTAGTCAGTTTACCGAGACCTTGGGAACTAACGTTCACTACGCATGCCCAAAACACAATACGCATGTTCAAAACATTGTCTGACAACGGTCCTGACAACGCAGTTTCGACACCGTAGTTATCAACAACTAAACCACTGATTTCCAGACAAGGGGAAAAAGCGTCAACTATTAGACTTAGTTGTCAACAACTAAAGCTGTTTCCCTTTTCGAAAAGGGAAACTGCTTAGTTGACGATAACTTAAAATTTAGCGTTTAGCTGTCAACAGTTCATCTCACACACTGCTTTTTTTTAGTTGTTGATCAGTAACACTGACTTACTGAGTTGTCGATAGCAAATAGTTATCGACAATAAATGTCTAGTCTGCGGATGCCATTAATCGCTCGTTTACTATAACGCATACCCTCGTCACATGTCGCGAAAATTTTGTAAAGCCTTTAGCGAAATTCAAACCTCATCAACACAAAAGACATTAGCTAAGGGCTTAAGTTTTCCTTCTTTGTAGCTGCTTTACTGCAGTCTAGCTAAAAGACAGTCACTACAACCACTGTCAATACCATGCAGAAAAATTCGCTCGGTAGAAGTAGAAAATCTGACCTCTGGCGCTTGTTTTGATCAAGGAGTGGTCATGGACAGCTGTCAATCAGTTCAGAACTACCTTGTATTATTATCTATTACTCAGTGGTTTCCCAAACGCTCACCACTTAAAAACCAAGTAAAATCAGAGCAGTCATGTGCGAGACATCGATCTATGCATCTGTAGACCTGGCTGTCTGCCCTTTTTAACTCTCTAGTTATTTCAGGTAGTCAGGCCCCTAACTTTGTTTATGTATAACTTTGCAAAGTATTTCTGTGAGACCAAGGGGAAACATAAAGCTTGTTGTTGCAAGTATCAAACATGTGTGTGCAGTGCTCTGATCTACAACTGGCTGAGAAATCTAGAGTATTTTGCAAGGTTCAGTGACAAACCTTTCCTTTCAAGATCTGCAACCACCTTAGGCATCATTTCCTGATAAAATGACTCTCCTCTCTCTATCAGGGTGACATCCAGCCGCTGGTATATTTTGTCAAATTCTGTGAAAAAGTAAATAAAACATGACAATTTGATTGACCTATGGCGTCACTGTATGAATCCAGACTTACAAGTCTTTTTTTCCAAATTTTTTCCCCTTTTAGATTTCCAAGTCCTTACACTTTTGAGCTGTAATGAAAGAAAATACTTGTCCTTTACCTTTCCTAGATACATCACAGATTAAATCCCAAGCTTTTCTCACATCTGGATTGCCCCCTTGAAGTTCCACCACTTTTTCATATGCCACCTTTTTAAATGCTTCATCGCTGTCAAACCTCTTTTTGGATTCCTACCAAAAAAAGACAAGGAAGCACACCAATGTCGGCTTGTCAAACATGACGACAACAACTAACGTACATAGCCTCTCGGACTGCTACCATTGCCACTGAGTTTCAGCCTACTTGCTTGTCAAAAAAATTCAAGAGCAGGGCTGTCGTTAGGTTTTGAGTCACCTGTAGCCTTGCTCTCCACACCCGTAACAAACTTGTTACTTTGCGGGTGAATTCTATCAATAATAGGCAATTTTACCTGTAGCATCAAGGGAAAATCAAGCATACTCAGGCATAACAAGTGTTACAGGTTACAGCCCTTAATGACAGCCCTGAAGAGAAAGAAGGACTGTGCTACCTTATAGAAAGCCTGCAGGTCACCGATGGGTGGAGAAACTTGCACATAGTTTGGAAATTTGTCCTGAAGATGTGCAATCAACATGCCAAACTGAGTTCCCCAGTCTCCAATGTGGTTGATACTGAAAATAAACAAAATAAGAAAAGTTATAGACTAACTTTTTTCCCCTTCGATTCCTTTAAGCGCAAAGTGTGCGGGTCATAAATCGAAGGGTAAAAAACAAAGATCCATAACTTACAGTAAGAACCAAGAAGACTATTTTGTTAGTATGTGGTATTGATTATATCCCTACTGTGTGTCTGAATAGAACGGAATAGAATAGAATAGAATAGAATAGAATAGAATAGAATAGAATAGAATAGAATAGAATAGAAAAGAATAGAATAGAATAGAATAGAATTCAGTAGAATATGGCCCGCTAAATTGACTGATCACAGGATGCTATAGTAGCTGAGAGATATAATAAGGCTACTTTTTTCATTAATAAGAGAAAGCCATTCTGACTGCTTCTTAGGAAAAAGAATGGGTTTTAATTTTTTAATTCGTCAGTAATTATTCTAATAGGGTTCCTTTTGTGAAAACGGCAGTTTATTTAAGGTGGCAGTCAACCAAGAATGATCTGCACGATCATTTAACTGTAAATTTGTCTTTCTCACCGTAGCACATCATGGCCCACATATTCCAGAAGGCGACAAAGACTTTCACCAATAATGGTGGACCTCAGATGTCCCACGTGCATTTCCTTGGCAATGTTTGGTGATGAAAAGTCAACAACGCATCTCTTTTTCACTGGGACAGCAGGAGGTTGAACTCCATTTGAAAGGATGTCTTTCAACAGTGATGACACAAAGCTATGGCTGAGGGTTATGTTGATAAAACCTGCTCCAGCTACTTCAACCTAAAAAAAAAGATCGCAAAAAAAAAAAAAACTTAACTGGTGTATATTTTAAGACAGATTATAATTTATCCAACAAGAGTTTTTTAAACAGTTGTTTGACTCACCTTTTGTACAAGATCATTCTGAGGTACATTTGAAACAATCTGGACAGCTATTTCACGGGGATTACTTTTGATTCCTTTGCCCTTCAGCATCTGTTAATAGAAAAGAAAACAAGGCAAGTCCCCATCTAATGTTTATTACAATGTTTGGTTCCAGAAACCATCCATATACGCATCCAACTGCAAGCAAGGTGTTTGAAGATTCTGATGGGGTGAGGGAGGGGGGGGGGGGGGCAAAAGTAAAAAATTTTAAAGGAAAATTTGAAGCCATTGAATTTAAATTTTTAAAAGGGGGGGGGGGAACCAAAAAGCCTCCAACGGGCAAGGAGGGGGTTGGAAGGTTTGGGGGGGGGGGGGGGGGGGGGGGGGGGGAGCAAAAGTCAAAGATTTTAAAGGAACATATGAAGCCATTGAATTTAAATTTGTAGAAGGGTGGGGAGGAACCAAAATGCCTTCCACTGATATGCATTTTTCTGGAACAATGCATTTATCTATGATTAAAAAATGGGATTAAGAGAGTCAAGTGGCATGCTTGACTGCAACTACTATTTATCATTACAACTACTTCTTATAATCTTTCTGCATGTATCACAGATGCTGTCTCACCTGGTTAATTGCCATAGCACTATTACATTGATAGTCTCCAAACTTATCACCCTGAGAAGCCTGTACAATCACTGGTGCGTCTGGGAGATCAGGGAAAGTCAATGCAATTGCCTTTCTAAAAAGTTCATTGAGAGTGAACTGACAGTTGGTCATAATCCTTTTGGAATTGGCCTTCTCTTCCTTGATGCTCTGAAAATTAAATACCAGGTCAAGATCAACACAAATAACCAATTCATCAAAACTGTTCACAGTAATGGCTTCCAGAAATTTTTTATATATATAAATTTCAAATAATGAAAAAGAAAGAAAATTGTACTACAGACACTGGAATCAAACAACTAAGGAAAATTTGACTCAGGTCACATTCATTACCACTACACCCTCTGAGCACTGGGTGCTAAGAATCTGAATTTTTAAATGATACATGCTACAAACAAATGTATATATAATAAGTGTCAACCAAACAACAAAATCAAAGCTAAGTGCAAGCAAACTGGGGTGGACCTAACCACAAAGTTTACACACCCGAGTGGAACTAACCACAACTAAACCAGAGACAGTACTGAGCTGACCAGGTTTCAGTTATATTTGTCAATTTATGTAAAACGTCATGAAATGTCTAATCTGGTTCAGGTCATTGTAATGTTAGGTTTTCTTCTCAAGCCATACCAAAATAGTCAAAGTCCATTGTCTAAATTAGTCCAAAACAGCTCAAAAACATGCTTGTAATTCCACACATAACAATTACATTAAAGAGCTTATATTATCGGCGACCACCCCATAGAGGGTTGGGAGGATAAGTAAAGGTACAGTCTGTGCTTGAGCCCAGTGGCCCATCAGGCCGGAACTTATCCCGGTTTCTGCAGCATGAAGCAACTAGGAGTCTTCTACTTTTCCCTAAATTGGCTGCTAACTGGTCCATGACACTAGTCCCCTCCACCTTGCATTTAATTTGCCAGTAGCCATTTATACACCTTGGTGAGGAGAGGCACTGTGAGAGTAAAGTGTCTTGCCCAAGAACATAATACAATTCCCCCACCTAGACTGCTCGATCCAGAGATAGTGCACTAACCATGAGGTCACCACACCTCCCTCCACACGTTAGAGGGGGTACAGAGTCACAATATTACACAAAGTGTAATATTGTTATTAGTATTATTATTAAGTGTTGCAATAAGCCATTTCAGAGATACCTTTTGCCTTTGTCTCAGAATGAGTCCTCTAGCAAAACCTTCCATATGAATGAGTTTAATTTGCTTGAAATTATGCATATTTTTCATACAAATAGTTTCACATGAAGACACGTTTTGATAAAGATGTATAACACAACTTGGAAATGACTATCATGAAAAAGAACAAAGAGGCAAATGGAAGTCACATAGAGGGAGGGGAGTGTGTACAGTGTTAGCTAACATTTTACAGAACCGGATGGAAAAGTTATTATACGTATTTTAATACTAATTTAAAAATTAGTTCAAAACCACAAAACTAATTAGGGGTAAATCCTCTTACACGCTTGAGCGTTGCCATTTGATACTTAAGCTTGCTGTTCTCAGTCAAAAGCTTCTCCAGTTCCGGGTTACTAGCGCCTTCATTTTCACCATCTTCAAGCTCCGAACCAGATCCAATAGAATTCTGTAGAGCTTCGATTTTCCTCTTCAAGTTCACGATTTCATCCTCCTGAAAAAAGATGTGAGCAAAACACATATCACAACAGCACATAATATAAGAAAAGAATTTTTGAGAGCAGAAATTTACCGCTATTTTAGCGCGCTTGGAATATTCCTCGACCGCGCTACCGTCCGCCATGTTGTTGTTGGTACCACGTGGATGTTGTGACACGTGCACAGCTCTGATTTGTGCAAACCTTGAACTTGAAATAAGACAACTTGAAACCACCCTCAAAGCTTTTTTAGAACCAAAGGAAAAGAAAGTTCGTGGAACCACGAAAAAATTCATTCACTAATGCAATTTCCTTACAAAGATGCTTTTATGGCCTGGTTACAAAAGCTTAAGAGTGGTTACTAAGTTAAAAACAAAATGGCGACCTCTGTGGTTGGAAATGTGTTTACACCCTTCCATATAGTTTAAATCATTTAAAAGACTTCCAAATAACGTGAGCTTAATTAATTTAACTAACTGCAGAACATGGGTACCCTGGACCAGGCACAGATTGGAATTTCGACGTTCTTTCCTTCCCCCCATCCGACAGATCAGTGCGGAACAAATGGTCTTCCTCTCACTCCAAATTCCATCGTGATCATGGGGCGATTTCAGCACCTAAAGAATCTTTACCACGAGAACGTCTGTCAGTATCTGGATATCATTAGAGTCAAACATGGTGAGTAATTGAGCAAACAAATCAGAGTGGATACTTTGGGAATCCTCACATATCATAATTTTATAATAGGGTAGAGTTTTGAAACATCAAACAAATTCGGAGCCCACCCAACAAAATTTTAATTCTAAATCGTATCAAAGCATGATTCCACCCAATGTCCAACCCTCAATTTTTGTAAATCTCTATTTTTGAAGATGCCAACCCTAAGCCTTTCCCCCTCCCCCTGGGATTTACTTACCTCCGTTCCTTGCAACAATGTCAAGAAATAACAAAACATTTTACCACTAGGTAGTAAGATTAACATCTGTTTTTTTTAAGGGAATAATGGTTCCAGAAAGAACCTGTGTCCTGGGTTATCTGTACCCAAGTGGATGAAATTAATTTCCAAGGGAGAGGGGATTGTATATAAGCCTGGTAGTTTCAAAAGAAAATATGAAGGTTTACTAGAATTTCCAGAGGGATTGCAGGGTTTAAAGAAGCAAGTTCTTCCACAAAGAGGGTGTTTTCTTGCTGACTCATCTCCAATCATCTCTTGTGAGTAAATTTTAAGACGTAAGGAATCCATCTACTTCCTTCCCATCACCCCCTGCATCTTAATAACATTTTCTCACAACAGACCCCTGGTGAGAAGCCAGGTTTCCAAAAAAATATTCATACATGTACTACCTCCTCCGATCCCCTCCACAGACGGTTCTTGGTTCAAACCCCTACACTCTAGAAAGTCATATTTAGTTTCAGTTTCAGTTTCAGTTTCAATGTTTTGTCTTGAGTCCCCCACCCACCCCAACCTCTCTGAATTTCCAATTTCCCTTTTTTTTTTTTTTTTGACTTTTGTCACAGAAAGGCTTATAGTTGCAGAGGAATTTTACTCTGAAAATTTGAAGACAGCTTTGAAAAGTGGTAAAGCTTTCCGGTGAGTTTTTTTTTATATATATAAAAAAGCTTCCCTTCAGTTACAAGCCTTGTGTGAAGAATACTTTCTCTGGACAGCTGAATTCACCCCAAAAAGTCTTCCATAGCATGGAGATGTACAGTGTTATCAGCAATTTTGACCTTTTACTGTTATTATGCGGGAAAATGAATTTTGCATGTGGGAATCATAAACAGTAAGTATCTATTAAAG
>Ga0126338_10003800_pt1 | contig 10651 bp, 9 predicted proteins | sample OrbCmetagenome_2_FD_92529 | JGI IMG/M metagenome (GOLD analysis project Ga0126338, IMG submission 92529) | Coral microbial communities from Petempiche,Puerto Morelos, Mexico - Orbicella C C metagenome | ecosystem: Host-associated > Invertebrates > Cnidaria > Coral | place: Petempiche,Puerto...
ACAGTCTGCCTGTTTGCTGTTCAACAAATAAACTCCTAAAGACATGGCTAGGAAAAGCCAAGTTTTTTGCCTACGTTTTAACTCGAAAACAAAGCAAAACCAGCGACAAAAATACAGAACCACGTTTTTCTATTACATTGAAGACCACATGCAAAAATTCAGCTAATTTGGAGCAAGAAAAAAGATAAGCAACCAAAATCGTCACTTATCCCCTTTTATGACTAGCTTCTTCATTTGTTTTGGTCTTTCGGGTTTCAAATCTCGCACCTCTATCATGTGTGTAACTCACGTGTGACGCACGATGGTGATCTACACCCCGCACAAGAAAACTGGTACCAGCCACCTTAAATCGTTTTTGCTAAGGGCTTTTACTACTCAACTTCACATAAAAAATATCACATTCTGGATGCTTAACACCTAAAATAATTATATTGACAGTCTTACATTACAACTTCAAATTAACATGCCGTGATGAAAGTGATACCAATATTCAGTTTGGCTCATACCAAATAGCTGTTATCGCAGTTTTCAGCGGTTTGACATACAGACGAGGCGATAGGGTCAATTCTGCTTTGTATTTACCCTTTCACCTCGCTTCCATGCCCTTTTTAACAAAAGAATATTTGACCACAGACTCAACTGCAATAACAGCCATTGGTAGAAACCTAATAAGCCCATTCTGAAAATGATAAATTAGAACATGAGATTGTGTGTTTGTTGTGTAGATTATCATGTTCATGAATGTAACTTTACACTATGAGTGATATTTGAAAATTCTCCTGAAATTGCGCAAGGTTTTACAGTTAGGCAATCGCAGCAGTCAACTTCAAAAAAAACACATGACTTTGATGAGCTCTGAGCCTGAGCCTGCGATATGGTCACGTGATACTGGTCACCAGATACCTCTTTTTGATAGGTGTCGATTGACCATAACATGGATGTCCATTATCAAAGCTCTACATGTATGCTGTAAATTAAGGCTGCATGCCTCAGCCAAACTATTAGCTGGAGAATGGCTGCCAATGTTGCACGACGTCATTGTCGCAGGGTGGAAACCCATGATTCATGCCGCTAGCCATGTTGACCATAAAAAAGTTTTGTGGTTTTCTATTTCTATGCATGCATGTGGTTCTGTTCCTTTAGTTAGGGTGCTCCGTTATCATGTTGTTTTGTAATGTTTCATAACACTTTCTTCCATGTCAAGGCGTTACGTTGTTATCTGGGGATGTTTGAAAGGATATCCCGGTGGTGTGGGTGGTAAATTATACTTACTTGTCTCTGGCCTTTTTCTTGTCCAATTTTTCAGATTTTCTCTCAATAGACAGCATCTGCAATGATCAAACAGCTTGAGTAACTTCACATAATTATATCACCTTTTCATTACAACCACTATAATGGCAAATTAGCAAAACAAGAGACACATTAATCACTTCCTGGTCAGTATGACTGAATGTGTACAGGCTGACTGGGGAGAATAAGAAGATACAACCTGCACTCACAGTGCCCTCATAATGTACAGAGTGAAAAGAGATGTTAAAGCTAACATTGTCCTGACAGTGCATTATTAACAATAAAGTAAAGTGTAGAGATGATTAAAATAAAGTACACACCCACTTAATACAGATACCCACTTATTACGGGAGTGTAAATGTAGGTACAGCTTTGTTTGCTCTCATAACATACAGAGTGAACTACGATGTTAAATGCACATTGTCCTGAAAGTGCAAAATTTACAATAAAGTAAACTGAAGTGCAGATAATTATAGCTAAAGTAAAGTTCATGTACAGTTGAATCGAACCCAGTATGCAGACACGCACTCAATACAGATAAGAACTTTTTAAAGACAGTTTTGTTTCTTCTGACAAAAAGCTTGAGACATCATTAACAGGTGTTTATTTATTTCTAGAGTTTTTTTTTATTAATTTTCTGGAGTGAAATTTTCGTAAGATGAAACACATTTGACTTATTAATTGTAAAAGGTGGTACTTAGGATTATTAATCCTAAAATGCATGCATTTGAGGATTATTAAGCGTGGATTTTACGATTAATAAATGTGAAAATTTCACTCCAGAAATAAATAACCAACTGTTTATTTTTCTCTCACATCAGCCCTCTTGATGTGGACAGTGGTTAACACTGACAATGGACAGTTCCGTGACCCAAATAAGACATTCATACATGCATACAAAGTCAACCTTGCTCTATGGACACTGGGTATCTGCGCACCAAAGATTTCCACAGATCATTTCTACACTTTAAAGTGAATAATTAATTGCCGGTTTTCAAACTGATAAGAGAACTTTAACTGACAAGACAGTTGACTAGTTAATCAAGCATGTTTGAACATACAGCTGTAAGTCACTGACAGTAAAGGCATCAAACATTGTTCTGTTTCTTTTAAATTGTATGCTCAGTCTTTGAATAGAAAAAACATATGCCCATGACGTTTATTCTGAGAGCCCTTTGGTGTCTGTATTTACTGGGTTCCACTGCCAAGTTATACAGTTTACCTCTAGTCTAAAAAAGCACCAAATCTTAATGACTCTAAACAATAACTTGGCATAAAGCATCAAGTGATTTGGGTACTAGACAACCAACTGGTACACTATCTAGCAAAGTGGTTTTTTTATGTACCGCTAGTTGAAAGCAGCATATAAATTCTTCTAAAATCATGCCATACATGTACCTCATCATTGGCATCATCATCATCACTGTCGTCAACACTGTTGTCAATATTTTCTGCATTATCAGAGCCCTCGCTGCCAAATTCATCACATCGCTGAAAAAAAATCAACTTAAAATTTATCATAACTTTGGCAAATGGCCAAAAATATGTCCTGTTATGGCAGGTCCTTTGCCTGTGATCAGTCAGAAGTCAGATGCACAGACAATATCGCTGTAATTCATGACTGGCAGTCAGGTGCTTAGCAAATGCCTATTATTTTTAAAAATGCATTTAAAATGTAGTATCGCTCTTATTTAAAAGTGTTAAATCTAAAAATCTATTGTTGTTATTTGTATTACTAATTATGTGCAAAAATTACTCCACCTATTGGTTTCAAAACATTATGCCTGGTAGTTGTAAGTAGTGAAATTTCAATCATTTTGTTCATTCATTCATTCATTTATTCATTGATTCATTGAAAGGTAAAGTATGTGTGTTTTTAATGCCATGTGGGTTATCAAATTTTTGGTCTCACAAGAATCGAACCTGCCTTGCTTGTCATTCATGTGGTTTAATCTGATTGCACTCTGGTAAAAACATCAGTGACATAATGAAACACATGTATTTGCCTTGTGGGTCACTTTTTTTTCATAGTACATTGATGCTATTTGTGCATTTACAAATGCACACTGACCACTAAATTGGATTCTATTAATTTTGTTGTATAGATCAAAGCAGCTATGGTGCCATAATATTTCTACAGCTTTGAAGTGATGTTTCCAGTTTAGTTTGCCTGTCTTGATTTTTCAGGACCATGATCTCAAATTTGAACAGCTGATACTGCAATTTCTACCACGGTTGGGCATGCTGCTTAACACAATTTCTTGAGACTTAAAATAATGCTATGCCACTGATAGATTGATCATGACAATAGAACAATTTCGATATATAGCCTAAAACAATAGACCTCAGTACGAGACCCTGGGAATACTACAGAGTTTGTGGGGTTTATTCCCATGAGCCTCGTGCTGAGTACTATCGTTTTAGGCTGAATTGTAATAGCTTGAAAAATAAGATTGGCACCATTACCATATTATTATATTATTATTATTATTATTATTATTATTATTATTATTATTATTATTATTATTATATTATTATAAATTATTATTACCATAGGTGTATCTTTGATTTTGGGTATCCACATTATGGTTAATTGACAGCTGTCAAAACAAACTATTAGCTGATGAGTATCACATGACCATGTCACAGGCTCAGGTTTCGAGCTCATCGAGGTCGCGTGTATTTTTGAAGTTGACCACTGACCAGGGACTGTTTTTTTTTATTGAAACACCGCCTCAAGCCAGGTTATTACTTTAGGGGAGAAGGAGTGAGTCTGAGCAAAGGCAAAATTTTGGTGCAAATTGACCCCTGGTGCATATTTGACTTTTCTTCCAACATATTCATTGCACAATCGTCTCGTCAGCTCATTAAAATTTAATGGGGAAAAAATAGCGAAACCACATGGTGAACAATTACATGCTCACAATTGATCATTTTTTGGGTTTCTGATCCAAGAACACAAATTCTCTTTTGTCATGATTAGTTATTGTAATCAGGAGATCCACTCTTAGGCTTGGATAAATCTATATATTATATCAAAATTGGTCTATTCTTTTGTTAGAAAATTAAGAACAAATTAAAAACTCAGGTGTTGGTAATGCTTTTAAAACTGGCTGCCTCCAATCCTATGCTCTGTTACACTGTCAAGATATAGGGGAGCCAGACACTAACAAAACTGCTGTTGTTGCTGCTGCTATTGTTACAACCAAACCATAATTACTACCTCTTCATCACTGTCTTCTCCATCGCTCTGAGCAAGTTTTAACCACGTTTTGTTCCCATCACTGAATGGCCTGAAAAGAATTGTGAACATTATTATGAATTTCGAACATTAATATTTAAAATCCAACAAATGCAATAATTTGTGCAACTGATTCAAAAGTTTGACGAGTTTATTCTTCATTTGCCTGTAGTTTTATGCATGCTACACTTAGCTTAAAATAATGTGAAGGTGTTCCTTCTACCTTTGGCACCATTTGATTTGCAAGCTAGCTGTGTACATGTAGGTAGATTGTTTATTAAATTATGAACTACATCTACACAAACTTTCATCAGTATGTAGATCTCATAGAGTTTTTTTTCAATATAATAATGCAGCTGGCCATGATAATTTGTAAAATTATACAATGTATCCTTGTTTGCTAGTTATAGAAAACAAACAAAATGACACCCTTAGTGCTGTTGCCATAGCAACTCTTTCGGCTCCAGTCTCTTTCTGTCAAAAAACCAAATATCCCCATTTGAAACCTCTAAAGTGAGACAAAGGGTCCTACTTGGAACAGACATTGTTCCCATATTGTCTTAACCCCCATCATTAGATTGGGTGGGGTAGATGGTTCTTGGTTAAGACAAAAACTGGGAATTTCACTTTTTATTAAGACAGCACCAGCGGCAAAACTGTTGTCATGGCAACAGCACTGAGCACTTTTGTGATGCACATTTGTGGTGCAAAGTTTCAAGAACACTGCTCCAACATTTCCAGAGATATCGTTTATTCAGCATTTTACCACTTTTTAGTTGCAAACAATATGACCTCATCACCAGTCTAATTTGCATAATAGAAAAACGTCAATATCTCTAAAACGAAAAAAGATATTTCAAAAAGAAAAACGCCACTCTTCTGTATTTTGAAAGGCCTTTCAAATAAGCAGAAATTATTTTTCATGTCATGTGCACTTCAAACATCAATTTACAATTTCTTACTTAGACTTGAAATTAAGCTTGACATCTTCATCTGAAATCAATAAGAACAGGTGTAGTTTAAACAAGGGGTACACACCATAGCTAATCTGAAGTAGATTACAAAGTATCTGATTTCACACTTATAAACAGTTGGCTAGCCCCCTATGCAGAAGCTCTTTGGGCTGGTCACACAATCTTCCTCCCCTACAAACATCTGTTGAAACCAAGGGCACATTCCTTTCCCTTTGTTTGCACATGTCCCAATCAAGGCTGCAGACTTTGGACCCACAGAAGTTTGCAAGAGACTTCAACAGATACTTGTGTAACCTTTCAACGATTAGGTGGACATTAACTCCCTCGATTTAAATACCTTATCAGCAAGAAGCTCTAGAGTATTATGTCAAGAAAAAGATAGACATGTCCATACATGGACATTCCTTTAAATGGCTGGTTTCTATCATATCCTCGCTCAAATGCTGCAAGCCTGCAGGAAGTCTGCTTGGAACTTGAGAAATGATTGCAAAATGCCAAAATACTTAAGTGTGTCCTTTCATCAAATGTGTGAGACATTTACGACATTCTGTTTAAATCCCCTTTCAGAAACTATAGTTTATTTTGCCATGAAAAAATGAAGTGTTCGTAAACTTACCAATGCAGACTGGATTAGAAAAACTGCATATCAATTACTTTGAAAGGTTGACGTTGACGTACTTAACAGCGCAACAGTGTGTGTTGTACCTTTCGCCCCAAGGGAGCCTGTTCAGTTTATTATTAGTCTTTTATTACACAATGAGCTGGCACCGATTGGCTCTAAACTAGTTTCCAAGTGATCTCCAGCTGATCTTTACAAAAGGAAAGCTTGTGGGGGAGGAAGATTGCTTGATGAGCCCAAAGAGCGTCTGTGTAGGAGGCTAACAGTGGGCATGATAATGCACAATTATATTTATGTACCTGTACATGTATGATTTATGCACTGAAATGCATTGCACCACACTGTACTTTATAAAAACTATGACAGTACTGGCTAACCAACGCAATCCCATTGGCGAATCTTGGCAGGTGTTGTTATTAACATTGCGCCTGTGGCACATAACTTTGCGTTGTGGAGGCATAACAGATATGAAATTTACTGTAAACAGTTGTTAAACTTTTAGTAAATTCTCAACCAATGATCAGATGGGCTATTATTCAAGCTTGGATGTGCACTGGCTCATGAAACCAATGCTCAGAATTTCAAGTATCAATTATTGACCGACATAACCACATATATCAGGGGTGGATCCAGGATTTTTCTTAGGAGGGGGTGCACCACTAGGGAATGGCATAACTGACTGGTGAGGTAAACAAATTTTAAAAGCGAATAAGAAGAAGAAGGCTTCATCTCGGGGGGGGGGGGCACCCCTGCACTCTCCCCCTAGATCCACCCCTGTATATTCCTCAATTTGTGATTTGACCCAAAAAATTCGTAAACAATTAAATTTCTCTAAAATGAGACAAGATATTACAAAATGGTAAGAGTTATAATCACTCCCCTTTCCTAAATTAAGGACTTTCATACTACAGTAGTTTGATAATTTTTTTCATGTCACAGTTCATTAGAACAACTTTTTCAAATGGGTTTAAAAACAAAGCACACCACTGGATCCTCCAGCCAGTATGTTGTTCATGTCCTTTTTATCTTCATTGTCACTAGACTCCTCTGTGAATCTTTAAGAAAAGATATGAAAATAAATAACTTTAAATTATTCATAGTTTCATTCTTTCAGAACATCTACATTTACATATGTACATTACAGAGCATGGGTTTCAATACACTTTTTTGCAGGTGGGTAGAAGTGGTTTACAAACCAGATAACTAAATTTGAAGGCCCAGGGTGCCTCCATGCATCCCCTCTCCTCTCCTCCCAGTAAAATTTTGAAATTCTGCATTCTCGGAGATGTATTTTTCTGCATTCTGGGCAAAAATTTAGGGCTCCTCTGCAGAACTCAACTACCTGAACATATACCTTGTTCATTTCAACAAATTTGTCAGTATGCTTGGCAGCATGAATTTCAGGCATCACATAGTTATATGCATTTCTCAATGCACATTGCCACAAGATGAAATTAACCCTTCAACCCTTAAAAATCAACACATGGGGGATCACTTGTCAATGAAAAACTTGTCATAATTGAAAAGATAATTTTCTCTTCCTAAAAACCATATTAAATGTTCTGTACTTCTCTTTCCTCGTTTTGCTGCAAAAGGGTTGTTTACTGAATACACAGCAGCAAAAAAAAAATTAAAGGGTTATTAAACTTTATTTCTTTCCTTCTGGTGAGCCTATAATTATGTACATGCCTTCACAAGTTTTACATGATTTTGGAAATAAATCACACTACCAAATATGCTAATAAGTCAAAACCTGAATGTGATTTCCTTTTGTTCCTATTGGGTTCCAGTTTCTCTCCATTAATTTTATTGCAGGTGCATGATGCACTTGGCACAGTTTCTTAGGGTGCATTAGTCATGTTTTAATATGGTTTTCTTCACATCATGCAAAGCCTTGAGTTCAACTTTGTACACCAAAAAGACTGGAGTAAAAGCAGTGGATTACAGGATTTCTTTAAATTTCATGAATTTTCTTCACTCGTGAATCTGTGCAGTCGAGAATCCTTATGCGATATAAGACGAGATCACTGTCATCATTTTGCTAGTGGATGGGACTTTGGGCGCGATGCTCAACGAGTTTGCCAAACAGAAGGTCTCTGAAGAGTCCCTTGGCCAGGACGCAATGAAGGCGCTGCTTAAGACTAGCCACGAACAATGTATTATCAGAAGTAACTGTCAACTTTATTGTCAATTTTCACTCGTGAATCTGTGTGGTCAGGAATCCTTCTGCATGTGACATAAGGCGATATTGCTGTCATCATTTTGTTAGCGAATGGGACTTTGGGCGTGATGCTCAATGAGTTCACCAAGCAGAAAGGTCTCTGAAGAGTCCCTTGGCCGGGACAAAACAAAAGCGCTGTGCAAGACTTGCCACGAACAATGTATTTTCTCAAGTAACTGTCAACTATAGGGTTTATTTCATCCAATCAACCAGTTTTCAGGTAGCTATTTAGCTCATCACAAGCTGGTACAATGTAGTTCTACCTACTACCCAGCTTTTATTGAAACCACTGCAAGTACTACTTGTACACATGCAATACACCTGCACAATGTACATCACATTACAATATTATGAATAACTTTATTATTGTAAACTAACAAGCTTACCATACATGTCACCCATTTGTTCAAATATCATTGTTTTTACTTTTAGAAAGTCATACAATGTATGTTACTCAAATGAATAATATTTCATCTTTTACCTTGACTTCTTTGTCTTCTTGGTCCCAGACTGAAAAAAGTCAAGAAGAACAATTAAACCTGTTAAACATGTCAATTATTTTCAGACCCAAATGTACATGTGATCCTTAAGGTTCACACCATAACAGAGATATCTGTTAGATGCACAAGTATTGTTCGTTAGCAGCCAATCTCTTCTAGACAAGTTACAAATTATTCTCATGTCAAACAAGTTGACCCATCTCTCGAAATTAATTGGTAGACAAGATTTTTACAAGTGAATATATGAAAGATCATATATTTGAACTGCAGAAAAGATATGAAGACATGATTGATCATTGCAATTATACACACAACTTAAGCGGTTGTGAAGCCTAAAAAAATTCAGGCTTGAACACGATTCAAACTCATGACCTCTGCGATACCAGTGCAGTGCTCTACCAACTGAGCTATGAAGCCAACTGAGAGTTGGTCACTTTGTGAGTTTGTAACATACCCATAGATGGTGAAGAATACAAGTGAATATATGAAAGATCGTTTTTTTTTTTGCACAACTGCTTGAACTGCTACTATGACAAAAATCGCATCTTTCCTATCTGAGCCATTTTAAAACATAGAGAAGTACTCTGTACGAGAAGAAAAAATGCTCGCTAGTATTTTCAACTATCTCTTTTCATTCCCAAGATATTCAAGTTTTTAAAATATGCAAATTGGCCAAGTGATGATGTCATAAACTCAACCGAATTTTGACCAAATGTGATGAAGAAAGATATCTCAGAAAATTTGTAACAGAAATGTTTGATTCTTAACAGGAAGATTAGACTAAAGGTGCTCCACAATATGAGTTTAATATTCTGTTACCACGGCAACATACTGGGTTCCAGACCTCCCCGATATTAAAGGCTTTTCTAGTCACTTTGAGCATTCCATATTGATAGTAGGGACCTTACGCAAAACATGACAGCAATGGCAACGAGGACGTCATCAAACAAAAGGTTTAATGAGCAAAACAATGGTTGTGCACATGCGTTATAATTCTTGGTACCGGTACATCTCTTTACCGTCCTCTACAGACCAGCAACGTGAAATGACCAAATTCTGCGTTGCCTGGAGAACATGAACCACAATGGCTAATTTTTTTGTAGTTCAATTTGGAACTGAATGTTTTTGTAGCTGTTTAGTTCTACAACCTTATTCAAGCGATAGATCTTCGACTCTTACACGGTAAATCCACGTGATCCAACATCATACATTAAACATGACACGTGACTGGTAACTCGCATACATTAGTCACGTAACATCCCCCTTCCTTTAGGATGAAAATAAAGAAAAACAATTCCAAACCAAAATCATCATGCCTAGACTAATAGGATCAATGTTTGATAATCAGCGTTCTAGGTAAAAATCACTCGTAGCTTTTTTCAAATGTCAAGTCCGGTTTCTAGTAACTGAAAAACAAGTGTTCAAAGTCCCTAGATTCCTAGCGTGAATAGTCCTAAGGTATGCAGGCTCTTTGAGGGTTCTCTTGGGGCGTTGTGAGACAGCAGCAGGTGTGGGTTGCTGTTCCTGGGGTTGCTGGATGGTCTCAAGTGTATCAGGTAGGTTGATAATCTCAGCTAGGGTCTTTGTCTGGTCCTTGTTCTTGGTCAATGCTGGTTCCTGGCTGGGAGTTTGTTCTAGAGGCCTCTGTGGGACAGGCTGTTCTCTCAGGTCCACCCTGTTTCATCGGTAGGTTCCTTTCTCAGACTCAACTTCATAAGATCGTTCATCATATCTTTTGGTCACCGTTGCCTTTTCCCATGCTTTCTGTCCAAGTGTAAATGGCCTCATTCTCACCACAGCTCCTTC
>Ga0126338_10003803_pt1 | contig 10649 bp, 8 predicted proteins | sample OrbCmetagenome_2_FD_92529 | JGI IMG/M metagenome (GOLD analysis project Ga0126338, IMG submission 92529) | Coral microbial communities from Petempiche,Puerto Morelos, Mexico - Orbicella C C metagenome | ecosystem: Host-associated > Invertebrates > Cnidaria > Coral | place: Petempiche,Puerto...
AAAATAAATGCAAGCAGGCTAAGCTGGTGTTTCTATTTTCTGACAACTTGTCGCTCCTGCACCAGCAACCTATAACTGAGAACATGCTTTCAAAAGAGAAAAGAAAATTAACCGCTGTAGCATCCCTATGTAAGTTTCCCTCTATTCTCAAGCAAGCTCGGTGACGCATTTACTCGACTGATCAGTGCGTAAATTTTGGATTGCATCTAGCTAGTCGCTTAACGGGAAGCAATGCCAAGTTACTGGCTATTTCAAAGCCGAAACAAAGCAACTGTTGCATTCAGTTGTAAACGAGGTAACAGAAGGGTCAAAGCATTTTGAAATTTAGCCATATTTGGCTTGGTACACCATTTTGCCTTACGTAAGGATTAAGGTACGTGGACACCACTGGCCCTGGAGTGCACGATGAACAGAAGCGCTGACTTGTGTTACTCGACTAATTTTCGTGAAACAAAACTACAAATGTAGCAGGGATGATTTTTGTACATATATTACACAGCTTGGTTGTATGCCCAGGTAATTCAGAAACAGTACATTAGTTTGAGTTTGCTCAAGTTTCATTACGGCCGTAGAAGTATACGTAATACATACTTTATTTTTCCTTATCTTTCATAGCACCAGCACCAACGAATCCGCCAATAACAGGAATTCCCACCGTTCCAACGACTTTGCCGAACAGAACTGGCGTGGGTAGATTTATTTGCTCTCTCGTCGTCTTTGTTTGTAATTACAAACAACGAATCCTTTCATTTGCTATTTTTAAGCTGAAACTCGTCAGTCAACGGTTTGGTTTTGCTTGAAATCAAATCCAAAAATATATGTTGCAGGTGAAAACAATTTCATTGTTAACGATCTCCTGTCTTTTCACAGTCATTGATATTCTACAGCGAAAGTTCATTGCCTAGTAATGAACATGTGAATGGATCTTTCCACCACGATTCTTCGTCCCCTTTACTCTCCTTTAAGGGGGGCCTTAAGGGGTGAAATGGGCACTTGGGGTTTGCCTATTTTTTCACTAGGACTGAGAATCGGAAACCACAAAATGGGAATAGGATTGCTATTTGGGCAATCCTATCCCCCCCCCACGCCACCCCCCCCCCCAACAATTCTCGTCTTCCAGAACCCTCTAGAAAGCTGCACGGATAAACTGATTGAAACAAACTAGTTTTGTTTCAGTTTTAGCTACCCGAGATATGAACAAGCGCTCCATATATAATTATTCCAATGCACTTTTTTCCTAATCAGGTCTGATATGTGTAGACAAACGTAAAACTTGTCCAACATGGGCTGCTCAGGGTGACTGCAGAACCAACGGCTGGACCGAGAGTACCTGCCGCATTAGCTGCGGTACGAAGTGCGACACTTACCCCATCAAGCCAAATGGTAACGATGACTCCTTGTTTATACAGACATGCATTCAATGTTTAGGAATTAAAAACTTCACGAGAAGGGTATTTTAAAATTGCGCTAACCTTCTGTTTTCTGACAAAGGCAAACTAGTAGCATATTGCCATTTTTTAAACGATTCCTTGCCATTGCTTTTAAATCTACACAGGAACCTGCTCTGAAGCCTTCGGTCTAGGATGGCCTGGAAATTACAAACTTCCGGACAGTGCGTTCAGTGCATCGACAGAGTACAGACCAAGTGAGTTTGTAATTACCCTAGATTTATAGAATAGTTGACCATGGACGCCATTGTAATCGCGCGCTGTATATTTTTTTTTGGGGGGGAAAGGGGGGCTTGTTTATTTTATTTTATATATCTATTTTTTTCTCTTTCAAGTAATTATATCTTTCCAGCGCATAGATGCCTGGTGCACACCCTAAGTGTAACCATTGTTATAGTTCGTTACTAATAACGCGGTCCTTACAGATAAGAAGTTCTTGCTTGTTTCGTCTTCGTGTTACTTGTTTCGTTGTTTTACTTAACGCCATTTTACCTAAAGCTATCCAGTAACATAAACTTTTAACGTTCATCTTTACTTTTTACAATTTTGCGTTGCATAGCTGGTTGGAGGGCATCGGCGGACAATGCACGTCTTTACTTTGAGGACGATCAAGACAACAAAAGAATTGGAGCGTGGTGTGCAACTGATCGAGACAACCAGTGGCTACAGATTGACCTTGGCAAAGCCAAGAAAGTTAGAGCTATCGCCACGCAAGGTAAACCATACAGCTAACTCATTCGTGTTTTCTCTGACGTGGCATTGATTTCTTTCAACGTTGAGTGTTTGCTTTCGTTTATGCGTTTGCCAAGCTTTTTCACTGGTCTTCACATAAGCTTAAAGTCGCGCAATTACAAAAAGAAATGCTTATAACATAACAGGACTGACTATAAACTGACTCGAGCCAACATTCGCGAGTCGAAAAAGTCAATGAGAGTTACGGAGTGATACAGGGAAAACAATGAGTGTCAATACCAGTTATTCGTGTAAACAATATACAAACAAGTACTGACTCTCCGCTTTTTTTTTTGCAAAACTATTTTTAAAGGTCGTGACGTTTTCCATGAGCACGTCAAAGAATACAAACTGGCCTTCAGTGATGATGGATCTAACTTCCAGGTTTACCAAGAAAATGGAAAGGAAAAGGTTAGGCTACTAACATTGAGAGCATCGCACTGAGTGCCAGTAACAATATTAATACAAAACAAACACTTTCAATCGGATGGCATTATTTGTACTTCGATTCGACGTCTAAACACCCCACGGGCTTATATTCCAGAGGGAAAAGGAAGATTCCCGAGGGCTTTCTGTTTTTCGGGAAGGGGGATTATAATCGTAATTTTTACACGCAGGCGTTTAGCTAGGCTGTCAACAGTTAACATGGGATAAAATTTTGTTTTTACAATTTTAGAACTTCATTGGTAACTGTGATCATTTCACACCGGTGTTGAATACATTCACCCCCGTCAAAGCCAGATACGTTAAGATCCTTGTTGGGAAGTCCTCATATCCATGCATGAGGGTTGAACTGTATGGTTGCGAAGTCTGACCGTAGTAAGGTAACAGTATTACATCCTAAAGGCTCGTGCAATTTTGAGAACATTTTCAAACCTCACTCGTAGTGTAAATCCTTGATTGCACTCGCATTCATATGATTACCTATTACCTATACTCATTAAGATTAAGGTTGCACGTAACAAAACCGCAGCGCAGCTCAAGGCCATTTTTAAATTGTCGAGCTGGCAACCAATCAATGTGGCCGTGTGCGCGGTACTCAGATATGCGCGCGCATATACTTAAATTGCGCAGCCTGGAAGGTAGAAATACGTGCATAATATGCACTAGAGTTAGGTTATAGGTTCTTCCTAAAACTATGAGAACATTCCCCACAAACGAAGCATGCAAGAATAACGTCTTCTGCCTGCACCTTCAAGCAGTATACAGTTGTTCTTTACGTATGTATAAATTATGCGATGTGATTTATACACTGTTTCGGAGATAAATAACACTGATACAGCACCCTATAATTAAACTGTTTTATTATTTCCTTCTATTCTCAGCTCTCCGCCTCCTTGCAGCAATCAGCTTTACCCCAGTAGAGTCCAGCTTAATCATTTACACTGCTGTAATTGTCAACTGTGTTGAAATAAATTAAAAATTCAAAACGTCCTCTTGTTTACACAAGCCTTTCAGCTCAACGGGCGAACAGCATCTAATACCCCCCACCCCACCACACCCCACACTAACAACGAAAACATCACACCTGAAAGTGATTAGAATACAGGTTCAGATTATCAATAGTAGATTTAATGAATAACAGCAATGTTCCACCAAGACGGATGGGCAATTCCTTAACGAAGTCAAGTAAAATTTTGTACACACATGTAATTTAATACATAGTCAAATTCTCCCACATTGTACAACAATAAGCATCATTATTTTGACACGTGAACAGAATTTGCTTGTTGGCTAATTGAATCAAGGGTAAGAGTTGTATTTTCTGTTTACTTGACACAATCTAGAGTGTCTTTCAGGGATTTTAGACTAATAAATATCAACATCACATATCTTGATTAAAAAAAAACATCTCATACAACACAAAATAACCAAGTACATCTTCGATTGTCTATCATCAAAGACATGTGATCTCCTTGAAGTAAAGTAAATTTTAACAAAGGGTTACAGGTTTTGTTTTTCCATGGACACTGAAATATTAGTACTATTTTACCGCAGAGAACTAACTCTCCTTCATTTCCTTTGAACATGGTATTTTGTAAAAGTTAATAAAAGTCGATACATCTTAATGACAAACTGAGCTATCACAAAACCATGCTCTCAATAAATTTAATATTACTGAAATAATTCTTAAAATAATACTCTATTAATATCAAATTTGTAACCAGGAGGGATCCCTCCTGTTTGTAACCATTAGTTTGAAAATATTAATTACCAAAAATTTAAATTCTTTACTCAGCAAAACAGGAATGGCTACGACTATCTTAAGTTACCCATTCATATTTAAGTTCCCTTTTTTGCAACTTTCATAACTTTCAATTGCTCTACTTATTTCGTATAAGACAGTTTACTTCCGTAACCGGTGCACTTGGGGGAACTCGCCAGTTCAATTACCTCGCTAAAATCCGGTTTTATTTTTTAGGGAAATTCTTGGGAAAAATGTTGTAAATCTTTGTGATTACTGAAAAATTAATGATTGTTTTCAAAGATGGTCTGTCAAGACATTTTAAGTGCCCATCGCAATCAGCTCAAAATGAAAGTGTACATGGTGAGATACAGAGCAATCGAAAACTGACAAGCCAGTATAATTATTGTGACCAACGAGAATGTTCAAATTGACATTTGTGAATAAGGATTACAACTAAAGGAAAACTAATGGAATTTCTTTCAAAATTGTCTCCTCTCTGCTAGTGACAGACCACAACTTTTTCCAACTCTCATTTATGGAACAATCAGTTTGTCCCGCATCTTAAGATTTTCACTTCAGTGTAGGGTACAGTTAAGTGCTTGGCATCAAGCCGCAGACCAAACTTATTTCATTATGCAAATCTCTTGCGATGAACGAAATCGTATAATTCAAGTAAAACAAAGAAATTATTTTTGAACTATTTCAAAATAAACATTGAGAGTAAATGGCAAACTTATCGAACCGGATCTTGCCACTGTCGATAACTTTGTTACATAATTTATTAAACTTATGCGCCATTTGGCCAATTTTTCAACAAGTTTTACTTTATAACAGTACCAATTAAACCTGGTGCCATTACACGCTTTTAGTCTTAAGACCTTTCAAGGGACAATTCAGATTCATGTTTGTACAAATACTGTGACTATAAAACGCCTCACCGCTCCAGCATTAATGGCCCCAATCAGCTTGCCTCGCTCTCAAAGGAGCCATTCTCTGTTGTTGTAGTAATTTCATCAACATTTACCTCTGACCCAATAAAAGACCCTTGAGGAAAAGACGCTTTCCCTGTCTCATCCTTTGCAAGGTAAAGCTGAAAAATGGATGACATCAGTTAAAGCTACAATCAACGACTGGTGATTTTGGCGAGCTGAACAAATTGCAATCTATGGTTTGGGATGAGAGTGATTGTGCATGTATGCAAGTTACACTGGACTGAATCTTTGCATTTAGTAGAAAATATAAGGTATAATCTTGTTCAATTTATAAGTTGTCTAGTAACTAAATCATCAAAAGTTTCTCAAACTCACCACCCTAAACAAACCACTGAGCATGAAATAAAGTGCACAAAACAAACCTCAGTTTCTAAATCTCGTGACTTCCTCGTCAAATCATTGATGATTTGATTTGTTTTCAAGTCTCTCTGCCTATACTCTTCCAGCTCTGCCTCCAGTGCAATGATCTTGACGTCACGTGGAGAGGGAGGAGAGTCATCCTGTCGCCCACTCATCTCGTTAATAATGTGATTCTACAAAGAAAGACATCCGTTGAAATAGCCTTTTCTTTTGCACAGGAAACAAACCAGTTCCTTAAGTTAGTGCTTCGCCTTTTGAGCAACGCTTGTTTGTTTTTCCGCTTGATGGACTTCTTGTGTAAAGTACTGTTACATGTAGAATTCATAAATGTACTCATCATTACTGCTTCTTCTGCGCCAAAATTCTGAGTCAAAGGGTTATATGAAAGCAAAATATGGAAAACGAAGTTTGTTGCCTTATTGATTTGTTTGATTAATTTCTGTGCCTCCTTGCTCATGACAGACTTACAGCCCCTAACACCACGGATATGAACCAGTCAACATGCTCGAATCTCACAGTTAACTTAATAAAAACCACATAAATTAAAACCTTGAACATCGTGAGTTCTTCTATTCGTCTGTTGGCTTCTAAAAGAGCCACTGTGGTTGCCTCATCGCGCCTTCTGAAAACTACAAGATCTCGTTTGAGGGCGTAGATTTCTTCCTGTTCCTCCGCTCGAGTAATTTGACCCTAACATTCAGAGAAAAATGTTTAATGAAAATCCAGTATGAGAACTCTAGAACATAACTATTGTAAGTTTCTTCAGCTGATAGAGTGCGGAAATACTAAAGTTGTGCTTAACTCTTTGCGCACTGATTCAAATCCAGACAGTAGGATTTTTGTTTTTTTTTGCCTTCCAAAGCTAAGACCAACCCCTACGTATATGTTCCATCAGGGTTTTGTAGGAGAAAAGAAACAGTTTCTAAGTGGGACTGCCCGTCAGGGCGAGGTGGAGTCGGACCTTTGTCCCAGATTGCTACAGTAGCTGTGAACGCTTAGCAGGAACAATGAACAAGCCGGCGAATACATATACAGGTAAGTGTATGGGAATATGATAAGTATGCATAGTGTAAGTCACCTTCTAAGATTTAAATCTCCGACTACAGAAACTAAGAGGCCTTATGCGTCCAATGGTATGATGACGATGGACAAATGTGTCTTTACACGTTCCCATTCAAGTAATTGCGTGCAGTAACTTTGAGCGGGTACAATGTTTGTATGTCTTATGTAAAAATCACTTGCACAAACTCAAAGAAAACGAAAAACACGTTACCTGAATTAATGTATCAGCCAGATTGGCGCCCTCCTGTGAAACAGAGACCGAATAAAAGTTACATATGCCTTTGGTTTAAAGAAAGAAAACGATAAAATGATGGGTCTCCAACAAAAGACAAAATTCATGACAGTAAGAGAAGTCACATGAGTTTCAATAACATGATCACACAGATACAGTGTAGTTCTACTTTAGAACGTACGATAAAAATAAAGACTACAAGCACAGAGTTTATTCCTGGACTTGACCCTATTAGCATCCAAACTCGTATTAGTATAAATCTAAAAGCATTCTATCAAGAATGCCGTTCTCTGATTGGCCCCTCTACTCATTATCTATTCTGTTGTAGATAGTGAGTAGCCCAGGCGTGTGCGCTTATTTGCATTTTTTAAGTGTCTGTGAAAAGGATTTAGAGAAAGTTTTGAACGGCTAATAGGTATACATGTATACTAAAACAGTTAGATTATTCGCTCTCGATTTCCATGCGTGATAGTTAATTCGGGCTGCCCCCTCGTCAACCATCACGCGATGGAAATCTCGAGCTCATAATCTAATGGCGTTGAAAGAAAATAATGTAAGGTATATGTAATTGGACAGATTATGGATCGACTCATCCAAGACAGAAAGGAAAACAGTCACACAAAATTAACTAGTTTATTCATTTACTTTCTCCAGTTCATCTATCCTTTGAAGCAGCAGTCTGTTTTCTGTTTTCAGACGTCGTAGTTCTTCGTTGTCTTCCGCTTCCTTGTGTTTCACCCGAGTGTACTCCTTTTCTAACCTAAAAACAAAGCAAACACAAAGCCTCTTGGCAAAGAATAGAAACTGTACAAAATGCTACTGTACCGATACATGAATAAGCAGGATTATTTCTAAAGACCCTCAAGACAGGGAACGTGCATGTACAGTGTACAATCTGCTGCTCACATGATCAACATTTACAATCCTCCTTAAATCATACACGAATAGCACAAGTAAACCAGATGGAAAAAGTAGAGCTGATTTGTATCAAGGACTGCACAAGTTATGAACGTGTACCTCTTTAATTTCTTTGAGCTCACTTTAACTTCAGCTGCTGCCTTCATCAGAACATTCATGTCTTTCTCGTATTTTCCAGGCATTGTTTTCTGAAAGTACTAACAAGCCAGCAACAAAGAACGTCATCAGATACTGTACGTGTGTACCTCCAGTCTACGATAATCAAAGAACTAGAAGTGAATCAAAGTACTGTAACTGAGCCAAATACGTACCTTCAGCATTCCTTCAATATCAAGTTCTAGTATTTCCTCTTGGCCTAGAGTAAGCATCGCCAAGATGACACGAAAGAGCCCTTCCCTTCCCTAAAAGGCAATTACAATTACTGAGCTCACATTGATTAGTTCAACTATCAAAGTTTACATGAGTACCGATATAAAGTTGCTAAATTACAAGTACAACCCAAGATTGTGACTAAAATAATGTCGTAGCTTGCATTTTATGGCAGGGGTCCCTTTCCATACAGCAATGTGCAGGTCCCTACACACACATGACGTGATGCTGGTACATTACAGGCACCTCAGCACCCATCATTGTAAGCCGTCCAACCATTCGGCATCATCCGTTCAAAAATTTTCTTCAGCCGTTCAGCCGTTCAATGTATCTGTTTTGGACGGTTTGGGGACCCGTTTCTTATCCGTTTACTTGCCGTGCGTTCAGCAGTTCCAACGGAAACTGTACGGAGCGTTTTCGCGTGAGAGGTCACATTTTTTTTATGTGTCCAATAATGACTCCAATCAATTATTTGCCAGTACCCCTTGGACCTTGACTTCAGAGGGTCACTTTTACACACGAGTTTCTAACCTGAAGCATTGGTTACTACACTACTATAGTGTGTGCCAGTGTGTATAAAGCGATGTGAACTGGCCTATAAACGAATAAACGGTACTCTAACCGACTATTTAAACGCACCTCTGAGAAAAACTCCGATGCTCACTCAAGAATCACGAGAAATTGTAATGTAAATTTATTGTGCCCCCTTTACAGAATTATCTCGGAGGGAGGACGCCCTTTGCCGTAAGAACTGTAAAGGATTGGAACAATTTACCTCGATCACTAAAGACAAATAAGTCTTTGAAATCCTTTAAGGCTGAATAATGGAAAATAGTGCTAAACTCTCAGAAGACAAAGCGATCGTCTGATATAAATTAATGACAATAGATAGATGTTTGCATGCTCTTCGTTTTAAACCGATTTGTCCCGTTATCAAATTCTAGAAATATTTGTATTTTCATTTCTATTGTTAACAATATCTATTGCCGATGTAGTTTTTATTATTTATTTTTTATTTTTAGAGGGCCACAAGTTCATCAGTAATGTAATAGTTACTGTTACGTGTCACCCTCATAAAATAAAGTTTCTTACTTACTAACTTACTTACTTACATGTGCAATACAAGGAAAGCACAAACCTACAATTACCCATCACCTCTCTTACAATGTACCTCACAGATGAAGACATCCATAATCCTAAAGGCTGCATTCAAAGGAAACACAGATGCACACAGCGTCAAGAACCATGACGACGCATACATAGCTGTATCAAATCCCTGGTAACAAATTAAAGAAAAATAACTATTTTATTACTATCTACTGATTGCAACTCCGAGGATAACAATGTATCAGAAAAACGTCTTGATGGGAATGCCACACATTTCAAATTATGTAACTTTATCAGGTAAAATTAGACATTAAAACTAATGGAATGAGGTAAACAAAATAAAATACTGTATAAACAATAAATATTTTATAGAGAGGTCAAACCACATCTGCCTCGGCTTGCTGGTATTCAAGCATGTCCCCTTTCCAAGTTGAACTGGGATTTGAAAATGTAACAGTTGCTCCCTTAGGAAGAATTACGAACAGTGGAGTATTCAGAGAAAACCCTCAGAGCAAAAAGTGACAGAAGGCAAGAAGTGACAGAAAACTAAATCTTCACACAGCGGTCATGCTGGAATCAAACCCAGGGCACAATAGTAGGATGCAACCAATCTCACATCACCACTGTGCTAAATGAATACTGTTCCCCTCTGAATGTATGTACAAACACTGTATGTGTGCTCTACTTGTACAATGTAACTACCTGGGCTTGGAAATGTGAGAACAACAAAGGCAGGCTTTCCTTGAAGGGAAAAAGAAAACACTGGTCAGCATCTGAAATTTGGCGGAGTGACATTGTATGACCGCAATTAAAACTACATATTTTTGTTGGATTGGATTATTAAGAGCCAGCAAGTAATTAGCAATTATTTTGTGAGGATGCCCATTAATGTATTGTACAGCGTACATGAAGATTAACTATTAAACAATTAGAATATGAGCTCGAGATTTCTATCGTGTGATAGTTGAAAGTCAACTATCACGCACAGAAATCGAAAGCGAATAATCTAAGGGGTGGCGAATGGTAAAATCCGAGACTTGCCGAGACGCCGAGACCGTTGTATAAAAATTCGAGACCGAGACTTAAACAATTTCGGAAAATCCGAGCCCGAGACTCAGTGCAGAGAAAACCGAGCCCGAGACCTTAATTATGCAAAACTCCGAGCCCGAGACGCGCTCTTGGTCACTTGAAACTGGATCTCATTTAGGGAAGTGGTAAAAACTATTCTACAATCAATAACT
>Ga0126338_10003805_pt1 | contig 10648 bp, 7 predicted proteins | sample OrbCmetagenome_2_FD_92529 | JGI IMG/M metagenome (GOLD analysis project Ga0126338, IMG submission 92529) | Coral microbial communities from Petempiche,Puerto Morelos, Mexico - Orbicella C C metagenome | ecosystem: Host-associated > Invertebrates > Cnidaria > Coral | place: Petempiche,Puerto...
CAAGGGGGTCCCCCCCCCCCCCCCCCCCCCCCCCTCCATGCCCCCTGCCAGCATTACTAGTCCATCACAGTAACCCATTGGGTAAGTCAGATTTCACCAACAGGTATTAATTATTTTATACTCCTGGTGGAGGGAGTAATATAAAACACTTGCTTTACTTGACAAAGTTTAAAACTCACCTCTTAACTGTTCCTTTCCAAACATCCCTGCCATCACACATCTTGCAGAGTCAATTGTCCTTTGTATATTAGATGTACGTATACTGAATTTATAAACAAAACAGATTTATTCCTCTGTATCACGCATCTACTTGAAACTGATAAAAACTTACAGTAAGTATAGATCAAAACAAATAGAAAATATCCAGTCAATATCCTGACAATAACCTCCAGATTTATATATTAATTTTATGGACAGTATCTGTGCAGCGTTGCAACAGTAACACTCAAGGAAACTGTAAGCTTGCAGAAACAAAGACATATCCACGGAAATTTTTGGAAGCCAAGGAAACTTATCATCCTTCAAATATTTTAAATTTTACAAAGAGGTGTTCTGTCCTCGGGGAGGACCTCAATTAATTAATCACCAGGCTGTTAGACATAAGTGGAAGGCACAGTGGCCTCATGGTTAGTGTGCTCATCTCTTGATCAAGTGATCTGGGTTCAAGCCCTGACCAGGAATATTGCCTTGTGTTCTTGGGCAAGACACTTTATTGTCATAGTACCCCTCTCACCCAGGTGTATAAATGGGTACCGGCAAATTTAATGCCGGGGGGGGGGGGGGGGGGGGGAAACCCTGCAATAGACTAGCATCTCATTCAGGAGGGAGTTAAAATACTCCTAGTCACTTCATGCCACAGAATCCGTGATAAGCTCTGGCCTGCTGGGCCACTTGGCTCATATGCAGACTTTCTCTGTTAGACATCAATATAATTCTCAGGGATGTACTGTAGTTAAGAAAAAACTAAGTCAGCTCATTAACTTGTTCAGCCAGCTTTCTGGCCCATGTAATGTCCGTCAAAATTATCATGAGTATATCCTATAGGCAGGGATGAGCTAGATCTTTCAGTTGTTGAAATCAGCTGGTAGCAGACTCTTAGCTACCTCCCTGAATAATGTACCAATGGTAAAATCGTACCCCAACATATCATTCCATACCCCTCTCCCTATGGAAAGAAGGTTCTTTAGGCTTGTCAGAAACTTCTACGGGGTGGATATGTGCATATTTTCTGAAATTAAACAAGTTAAAAATATTACGGTGAAAAGTTATAAACATACCACAGATTTAAACTTACAAAACTTCGTGAGGACTGAATGTCTCCTGTACAAATTTAAGATCATCTATGTACAACTTGCCGCACTTTTTGCCCAGATCATACATTTGTTGCTGCCCTACTTTGGTGAGCTGGCCTTGGGGACTTCCACCCTAAAAAGAATGAGAAGAATGCTGGTTCATAACAGCCTGTTCTTAGATTAGATTTAGATTTTGACCATAACCCAATGTGGGTATAGGGTCAGACACTCTCCTTTGAGACCCCATTAGAAATTTCTGGATACTGTATATTTTACTCAAAAGTTAACAGGATACAGGATATTTTGAGAAAAAATTAATGGGATATGGATATTTAGAACAGATCTCCCTAAGTTTTGAAACTGGAACTGTTGGATACGGGATATCTAGGCCAAAACTTAACAGGATATGGGATGCTCTGACCCCCCATAATGGGGCCTCACTCTTGAGAGGTTTGAAATTCAGATGGGGGGTATGCATAACCTCCCTAACACAGGCCTCGGAAATCGGTAATGAACAAGTTTATGCAGACATCAACGTTAAAGCGATGAGAGTGACTTTCAGGTCATTCCCAAATGGTTTTTTAGGCCTCTCATTTCCCTGGATATAAAATCCCCCAATCTAAACCCTTTTACCGGCATTTTACGGTATCGGTGTAATAATAAAATAATAATAAGCTTAATAAATAATAAATTAATACATGTATCGGTATAAGATTAACCTCAAGCAATACAAACAAGACACTGATACATGTAAGTTAATAAAGATGGTGAAAGATGGTGAAAGATGGTGAAAGATGGTGAAAGATGGTGAAAGATGGTGAAAGATGGTGAAAGATGGTGAAAGATGGTGAAAGATGGTGAAAGATGGTGAAAGATGGTGAAAGATGGTGCAACAAGACACTACCTTTAAAATTTTCTTCATCTGGCGATCTTCGTATTTAGAGAACGGTCTGGCCCCTCCAGAAACGTGTTTGAGCTCATAGTCAAAGTCGGTGTATGGAAGAGCTCCCATCAGAAGGTCCGCTTGCCAAGTCACAGGTTCTAACTCTTGACATGGAGCCGGGAAGATCGGTGTTCTAGCACCATGCCGAAAGGCAATTTGAACCAAGACAAGTTCTAAATTCGAGTTCGGTGAACTATTTCTTGTTCTGTCTGTTACATCTTTGGATATCTTAAGTGCTGCTCCAGCAGCAACAGTGAAAGTGGAAAGCCTGAAAAGCCGACTGACAGCGGCCATGTTTTTCTTAATTCGTGTCACGTGACGGTTCCACTTGAAACGGGGACCTGTCGGCTGTGTGTTCTTCGCGCTGTTGCCTGATTTCAAGCCGAAAGGACTAGGCACGAGTCTACAAATTATGGGATTAGCAGCTATTGATCCACATAGTCAAAAAGTGCACACCAAACTTTACAAAATCCCCAAGTTTGGTGCAAATACACCCAATAGTAAGCAAGATACAACCATTTGAAAACATCAAAATTTACAAAAAAATGTATGGCCATCCGGACGCTGTGTCCGGAGGACCAAATATTTCTGTGTAATTTTGGCGTTTTTAAATGGCTGTATCTCACTCAAAACTAGCCTGATTAACACTAAACTTGGGGAATTAGTGTATCTCGGTGTGCTCTTTCTGACTATGTGGATCAGTAGTTGCTAATCCCAATCCTCCGTAGGAAAAAAGATGGCGACTGATACATTTACCAATAGTTCTTAGCGCACGAAAACCTTAACAACGTCCATAAAAACGTATAGAAACGTTATAAAATCTTCAAACTTAGGCTACTCAATGTCCTTAGTACAGCGCAAATATTGTAAAAATTTCACTTTCTTTGTGTCTCGTAGGCTGTGTTAGGTTTGCAAGGCATTGTAGTAAAATGTACAGCCGCTATCTTTTTTCCTACGGTGGATTACAGACTCGTACCTATAGTCCTTTTCGGTTTGAAATCAGGCAATGTGAGGCTAGGCGGGAGTTAAGTTGGGTTCCTTGGGTAACCATTTTGCGACACCTTTAAAAATTTTAAAATCGGGGTTCTCTAAGATACTATTGCATACTAGTGCTCAGTCCGTCGAAGAGTTAAGGTTAAGGCCGGAAGACAGGAGACTAGGTGTGTGGGCCTTCACTATAAATCTGCCAAGGGGTCTGCCAATGACAATGCTGAATTCTTTGAGCAAGGTTACATACATATTGGGCCATACTCTTTCCCGTGTTCACCCGTCTCCCCGTGATGGGAATACCGGCATAGAGAAAAAAATAAATCAGATTGATCAAATACGAAAGGAATCCACAAAACACATGGATAGTTCCGCTGTGACGAGGGTGGTGACGTATTACAATGATCAGATGCTACGTTTGTGTATATGACTGAAACATCTGCACCGAGTAGAATCTGTCCATCATGAGGCAAAGTACAAAATTGGAGTTTCTAGCAAGTTAATATTGTTACAAACGTGATTTTACAATGATCTGGATCTTTAATCACGAAACTGCTAGGAGTTTGGCTACAGAGGATAGTACAGTGCTGAATGTACTGAGTGAATGTCATTGAAGTTTACTGGTGTCATCAGTACTGACAGTGCTAAATTTAGGATTACCGCCGGCCTAGTGCTGAATATAGCCTGCGAGCAAACGTCTACTACTGATATAATCCCTTTCACGCTGGAAAAGTGAAAGGAAACAGTTTAGACGTCTACTCTATTCTGAATAGAGCTTATCTTGTTTTGCCAACCATCAGCAAAATCAGGTACTGACTTACAACAGGAAAAAGATAGCACCCGGAAAACACTGAACTAATATGTCTAATATGATCCTTCGAGAATATGTTTACCATTAAATCACTTGGAGTGTATAGCTCGTGCAAATACTTGAAATGTTCCATTTATTGTGGTATTTCCCTCAGGTCAGTCTATTCAAACTGACGCCGTAAAATCTATTCTTGAAGTAATCAATTTTTAGCATTGCATACCCGATTTCTGTCATGGTCTGGCTTACAAAATTCACCTGTTTTAGTTTTGTAACATTTGTTTACGCCAAAACTGACGAAAGCAAGGATGAAAAAATAATACATTTAACTGAAGCACGAATCACAGTCCTTTCGTATTGTGTAACTGAAACTGAATTGTGTTCCAACTTGATTGAACCTCGCAACATCAGTTATCAGTCCAAACTGGTCCAAATCTATCGACCCAGTTGTAACAGAAATCAGAATCCAGAGTTGCATCCAGCTGTTTTAACAAACGGGATGTTCTTCTTCAGACATAATTTGCGACAACTCATAACAACGAACTGTAAGAAGCCAACAAAAAAACAGCAACATCCATCGCCCTATTGGCCTATATTGCACAGTTCCAAACGCTCTGTGAACAGGTCAATCGAAAACGCTCTCCCGGCATTCTTTCCAAATAACCAACCGTGTCAGGGACTCAAGAAAAAGAAAGTAAATGGAATACCGGATGATCGCTATCCCCGATGAAATTACGAGGAAATGCACCGTGACTCGAAGATTTCTTTCAACACCACTGGACACACGGATATTGGTTTGAAGTGACTATTAGTGTCACTGACATTCCATACGTTGCTCACAATTTGTCTCAAAAAATCAATTTAGGAGATCAAGTAAGTCGTAAGGCCCCCGCTGAGATACCATCACTTGCCATCAACTGAGGGAAACAAAAAGTTCGATTATTGTTTGTACTTATTGTATTGTTTGAACACACGATCCCTTAAATTAATTGAATTCGCCAAAATTTCAGAAGTGGCTTATTAGGTGATCCGCATGATTTTTCATTCCTTTTATTGGAGTTAAGGTTCATTTCCGATGCTTAAAATGGAGGAATTTGCCGACTTACCACTAATGGGGACGATTTATTGTGCTATCTAGTTCACAGAGCACCGAAGTATGAAGAAAACACTGTATCATAGTTAGTCAAATTTAGCGGAAATTAACTCGTTACGATGAAGACCTACAAGGAAAATGTCTTTAACTGGCTGCTGAGAACTTCACTGAAGAAGAAAGCAGTTTATAGAAACTAAACGATAAAACGAGATGGAGAGGGAGCGGGTAAATTAAACAAAGCGTAAGCTTTTATCGCAGCATGAGATGATTGCAATAAACAAACAAGAAAACACGCAAACTATAGCACGTGCGCTAACTGCAAACAAAGAGAGCAATTAATTAATCAGAAATTCCGATAATGAAGCTTCAGGCGCCGTGAAAGTAAACCCCAACACATCAAAAGGACTGGCTGTCCTTCATGAGAACGTGCAAAATCGTGGTGAGACTTGGAAATCGAAAGGTTGGAAGGGTAGCGGTTGGTTGAGATTGCCTGACAAGTTGTTGTTTTTTTGTATCAGTGCCTATCACACTATCAATTACAACATGAAAATAGCCACTAAATGCTAAGATTACTAGTAGCGATACTGTGATGATAAAAGCAGGATACACGTCAGCGTATCACCTCAATTGGGCAAGGCTGATCAACAGCTGAAAACGCTTTACTAAGTGATTCTTAATTAATCAAAAAACTGCATCAATGATGTGATTGGTTAAAAGCCAGCTATTCTCGCTCTAACAAAAAACCCGCTCATTACCTGCGCTGTAAGGAAACAAAGCAAAAGTTTGGCAGCGTATGACCAACCCATTCGTTACATGGACTGCTTCCCATTCAAAGTAAAAGCTCAGTCACTGTAATGAACCGGAAACCCGTAAAGTAATAGAAGAGGCAACGTGGTTGAGTGTTGTTGACTGATTCATTAAAACAAACAAAATCTTTGCTTTCAGTGGTATTCTAATAACACGTAGAACTGAAGGCAAATCATGCAAAGACTCCTCTCCATTTACTATGATCAGTTCGTTTTCATACGCAGTACAGTTTTGACTACTTGTGACTGGTAACTACTGCAGCATTAATTTCCCAAGGGAAGGGGTGAGGGTGATTTAACCACTAGTATCTGATAACGGTATGAGAAAGCTCTTTAGAGTTTTCAGGGGAATTCCAATACAGAGGAACCACAATCCACCTTGTTGGGCGTGGTCTAAGTTTTTTTCACCCAAACTAAGAGCTAGCGATTGAGACTCCTTTGCTGACGAGTGACATATAACACTACCAATTGTCAAAATTAGGCTGCATCAGAAACTTTTGACTGTAGCACACCAATTGTCGACAACTGCTAGTTCCTGCGTATTTGCGACTTTTTATGAAAACTCAAGTTATTAAAAAGGGATATTAGTGTGTAACAACTGTAAACTTCAGTGGAATAGTGTATGTGTGTATTCGGGGGTGGGTGAGTGGGGAAGGCGTTTGTGAGCGAAGCCAGAATATTTTGAGCACAAAAGAACAGCCTACTTCCTCCAAGCGCGCAGAGTTCCATCCTCGTCTGGAGACTGTCAGGTTGTCTAAGGGAAATGAATCATTGCTAATTTACTACCGGTCCACGAATGCTTAAAAAGTTCATGAAAGTGACTAGGCGATCATCAAACTTAGTAAACGGAAACCTGAAAACCCGAAAACCTAGAAAGCTGCATGTGAAAAGCACTAAACACATGCGCATGCCGCATGATATATGGACGTGCCAGTTGGGTTGGACAGGTCAATTAATCAGCGGAATTAATCTCTCCTTAAAGACAATTAAATCGTTTATCAAAGATTTGTATGCACTCTGTCCAAATTGCGATCACAGAGAAGAGCCACCTGCTGCGAGTGAGACTCCTGGGACTGCAGAACACAAGGGCGTTCTTGTTTTCTTGAGGCTGAAAATTGATCGACGAAAACAGTGCGCAACACTGAACACCAGTTTTTTACCAAAGGTGCGCGCCAAAATGACAGAATAGAGGGAACGGGGACTGCGCAGTGGTGAGAGCGCTTGCCTCCCACCAATGTGGCCCGGGTTCGATTTCGGCCCCTTTCCATAAGTAGGTTGAGTTTGCTATTCGTTCTTGCCTTGCTGCGAGGGTTTTTCTCTGGGTTCTCCAGTTTTCCGATCCTGAACAAAACCAACACTCCAAATTCCAATTGGACTAGGACAGGGGACCCGCTTGAAAATCGGCTAAAGCTGACGTGGCTTCCTCTCTAAACCGTATTTTTTTTATTTTATTCATTTTAATAGTCGCTGTACGTGCGCTGGATGTTATGATTTCGTGTTTTACTGGAAACCCGAAAAGGAAGCGACAATGCAGCAACTATTGTCTTCGGAGGAATCAATTATTGATCTCAGGTTACAAGATCATGGTCAGTGATGATGTATTGGAATGAGTCGGTCGATGGCCATTACATCTCCATCACGGCAAATTCGAAACTTAGATGTCCGACAGATCCTTACATACCTTGCCAGCTAATGTCTGAAAACCATACCGATCTGTCAAAAGTTTCAGCTCAGAAAAAAAGAGAAAAAAATGCGGAAGTTCTCGTTTCGTGAGCAGTTTGTCTATGTCCGAAATGTGGCTATTAAATTCATACAGAGTATACAGTGTTTTTTTTGCATTAGTATTGTTCAAATAGATTAGAATAAATCCTTTCAACAAACATCATTGCACATAAAAAATGCTTAGCGTCTGTTTCATTCAACAAGCAACCCTGGAATTCTAAACACTATAATAACTGCGACAATTAACTTTCTCAACTTGTCATCTGACTTCAACTAGAGGTACTTTTAAGGTCTTGCACACCGCCCCTAAGTTCACTATATTTCTGTGGTTGATAACCTTTAACCTGGAACAAAATAAAATAGCCTTTTACAGAAATATACTGAATGTTTCAATATTGGGACAATACCCACTCGTTCAATGTAATCGTTTTTTGGGGCATCAATTTATGACAATGTCTTTAATAGTCAATAAAACAAATGTACGAATATTTCAACGCAGTTTTTATGTCTTTTTTCTATACATGCAAAGAATTTAATTTTCTGTGGTGTTTTTCAGTTTTGGTAAATGGCAAATGTGCTTATACAGGGCGAACCAAAAGATGGCCGCATAAATTACTAAAATTAACTATGGGATAATTTTTTTTACAGGGCGTCGATCAGATTTTGTTGTTAGGCGAATCCGTTTGAAGTTATTTGTCCTATAAAATTCTACTGAAACTGGTCAAGTTAGTCTGTTAGTCTTGTAGATATAAAATGATATCTGGCACGTCTCGAATCAGATACACAAAATCGACTGAAGTTTGTTAAACTCCCAAGCTGACTGATTTACCAAAGTCTTTCATAATTAAACTCGTCTCTACCTTCATTAACTCTGTTTATTTTACGTTCATCTTTTGACACTTCAAAAGTGCGAAGTGACTCCAACATAAATAATAGCAAAGACCCTCTCGGCGCCTCCAAATTAAAAGCTGAAGATTGCAACTATCTCGCCTTAATTTCCCCACCCTTTCCACTAATAGGTTTTGTTGTGTTAAATCAGCTGCCAGTCACAGCATTATAAGAGTTGTAAACAAACTTCATAACCAACTTTCCACTCGGATAATGTGGCGCATTGAGGCATGGACCAATTTGCATGCGCTTACAAGCAGAGAGTAATTTTCCTTTTGTATTTTCAAGTACAATGAGTTAATTGTTATGTTTTCTAGGTCTTGTTTAATGGAAGCCCAGTGTTCAAACAAATGAAGTCACTGAAGCCAGACCGTTCCAGAAAATTTTATCTCTCTGGTCAGTGCCTGAAAATATCAGGTTGCAATCGGGTTAAAACTACCTCTAGATACCTCAGCAAATTGCATATTCAAAGGAAAACTCACAACGTTTTGGAAAGTTTTTCTTGCATGGAAACAGATACGCAAAAATTCTTCTCGAGCAAAAGGTTTCTTTAGAAAACAGCCGGACAGTGGGGGCGCATTGTACTGCGATGTGATTGGTGCAGAGTAAAATGACTCGATGACGTCTGGGCACAACACTATTTATCCCAAGCATTTGATTAATTACTGAGTTTGGAAGATGCGGTGAAGTTAGTTGGCGTTTAACGTGAAAACGTAAAACCTTGTCTTCTTGTTATCTAATTTCGTTGCAGCAGTGAGACGAACGATAATGGCACTGTTGAGATGCAAGGCATGCGTGTTAGCAATTGTACAGTTCGCCGCCATTTCAGGTACGGTGTAGTACTACAAGTCGCAAGGCTTAATCTGCTGTCGCTTTGCCAAGCGTCAGTATGAAATATAAGCACGCTAAGTTTATCCTACGCTTTCCCTTTATCGGGATTTTGTTTGATACAAGTGTTCATTAGTACATTTGTTTCTTAAAGGAACCTTTCTTTCGCTTCGCCCGAACGCATTTTGATCTTACTTGCCAAGAAAACGTGGTGAAGTGACTTTGTTGTTTACTTGCCGCGGGTCCAAGTCCTCTTCAACGATTTTCTTCCCTTTGAACTACTTCCTAAACGAGCTTTTGAAGCGTTTATTGTTAACCGCAAATGTGTGTTGGGGATATTTGGAAGTGTATTAAAGACAAAGCCTAAAAGCGAATGTTTAACTCATTACTCTTTCGATCGTTTTGTTTTGAGCACAATTTTCGCGCGATGCAATTCACAGATAGAAATAGATGGCATTTACAGATTTTTGTGTTTTTATCGTAATAAAACGCATTCATCCCTGAAGTATGAATGAAACGTAAATTCTTTTCGCGCAAATTTATTTTCTTCCGGTGAATGAGACCTGCCCCAGAAATATAGAATTAAAATGGACATTTTTATTCGACCATAAGCGTGTCAACCCTTTTGCCGTGGGGTTCTATTTTGTGCTGATTAAGTCTTTGACAGAGGCGCCCTGTCTTCTCACCCTATGTGTTCATCGTCTTCCACATGTCGGGCTTCAGCTTTATTGTTGTAATTTAAGAAGAAAGCATTTCTGTTTTTAGGACTAAGTAATAGAGACACGAGCTTACTATACGATGGAAATAGTTGAGCTTACACCACGCTCGAGACGACAATAAAGTTATTTTTTGTGGCCAGTGTTAGGAATAACATATCCGCAAGTATGGTTTTTTCCTAATTATTATTCCTTATTGTACTGATCACAGAATTTTCGGATCATTTCGCGAACTTAATTACATCCTTTTCATTTGTAAAGGTGTGAATAGCGGCGTTAGGTCTTTGTGCGAAGGTAATCGCCAGTGCTCTTCGTTGCAACACCGTCAGCCTAATCCATTGAAGATTATCAACAATGAAATTCAGGTTTATTGAATGTCGAGATCATAGCAAACATTCTCCAGAAGCAATACCAGAGTCGGAAGGGGTATTAATTTTTTTTCAAGGGACCAGTATTGACCGAAATATCGGGAAATGTCCATAATTATCCCCAACGGAGGTTATTACAACGTGGGTTCACAAAGCAGCGGAAATGACTCATTTTCCAACCCCAACCCAGTAAATTG
>Ga0126338_10003806_pt1 | contig 10648 bp, 6 predicted proteins | sample OrbCmetagenome_2_FD_92529 | JGI IMG/M metagenome (GOLD analysis project Ga0126338, IMG submission 92529) | Coral microbial communities from Petempiche,Puerto Morelos, Mexico - Orbicella C C metagenome | ecosystem: Host-associated > Invertebrates > Cnidaria > Coral | place: Petempiche,Puerto...
CATTATCAGGTTACAATGTATTATGCATGCAGTGATGTCATGAAACAATTCTTGCACATTATACTTGCGCATCATTAGGGCAGACCATTATATTTAAGGTGGGGGAGGCAATTTCCAAAAAAATCTTCCTGCACAGAGAAAACTGCTGAAAAAAACTGTGCAAGGGGTGCTATTCATAAAAAATCAATAAGTGCTTACTAACCAGGTCCTGTTTTTACTTTAAAAATGTTCTTGCACAAGTTGTTTCATGCACAACCTAAAGGTGAAAAACAATTCATGCCCCAAATAATTATCCCATCCCTGTTCCCTTCAGAAAAAAAAAAATGGAAAGGCCCTAATAAATTTGAGTTACATGATATTTTAAGCACTTTTTAATTTTGACAACCAGTCAAAAAGTGCAGAGAGACTGCACTCTTTACAATATCTACACTTTTCTCACAGTTCTCAGAGCTAGTGCTAAACAGGCCCCTTGCTTACCTGCGTCTCACTGACTCTCACTAGAAAGTCTCCATCTGCAGCAGCTTTGTTCAACATCTTCTCAGCATACTCCCTAGTAATTTTACCCCAGAACCAAACCTTGTCAGCAAATGGGAGTTTCTTATGTTCAGGTAAAATAACTTTTCCTTGCACTCTGTTGTCGATCACAGGTTCGGAGCTTGGCATCGGTACTTTACTAGCGTTGTTCTCTACACTTGTAATATAATTGCTCGGAACTAAGCCGGTAGAGCCATCCTGTTTCCTAGCAACCCACCACTCGGGGTCATCTTCAGGTTTTTCAATAATATCCAGAATTTCATCCTTTTTAAAACTAAGCTCTTCAGGATTTTTGGGATCAAAAGTGTACAATGTCCTCACTTTCTGTAGGACAGGCTTTGGCGAAGATTTACTCACAGGTTTTGAGTTCTCCTCTTCGGCATAAACATAATTGGATGGGAACCAGCCAGATTGCATTCTAATTTTTCCCTTCCACCACCCATCCTCTTTCTTTTCTAAAACAGTTATCCTGTCTCCTTTCTTCAGCAGAAGTTCATCTTCATGCTGCGGTTGAAAGTTGAATTTTGCAATCACAGTCTCAAATCCAGCCAAAACATCCTGAGGAACAAAATATTCACCAGGTGACGACATTGCTCCATTTTCTTTAGGTGATTTGGTACTTTTTCCCTTTAACCAGCTTTTGCCTGTAGGTTTGCTCTTTTTCACATAGTTTGAAGGAACATAGCCTTTTTCATGTCTTGAATTTTCCACCTTCCACCATCCCTTGCTGTCATCTAACACCACCAGTCTTTCATCCTTCTTAATGGACAGTTCTTCACTGTCTGTTGCTTTGTAGTCATAAAGGGCTATAGCTGCATTCATACATGACATCTGAAAAAAAAAAATAGAGAAGTAAACACAAATAAGCAATAAAACCCATTTACAACCACAATCATGATATGACACAACTTCAACCAGAACTACCTACATGCATAAGCCCACACAGGTGAATAAAATTGTAATATTTTGAACCCTGTGACAAGACTGCATTATAGTCCTGAACTGTCTGTTACAAAATTTCCTCAGATACATATAAGTTCAGTACTGTTAACAAGTTGGTCGGTTACCAGTTGTTTAGCCTCCAAGTTGTTTAGCCTTGGCCAGTTAGCCCCCAGTAGCCCCAATATTCACTCTTAAAGAACAAGAAATAGACAGTGTTTTAGACCTCTGGCCTGGGTTGTTCGAGAGGATTGAGATTTTTCCAGTGGATAGCGTTATCCACCTTTTGAACAAGCCCGGCCTGGTCGGAGGCTTGACATTTAGAGGCTGATCAACTTGGCGACCAAACGACCGTTTACCAGGTGGTCTCTCTCCTACATGTACGAGGTTTATGACTTTTTTACAGATCGTCCTTATGGCTAATGTTTTTGTACTTTTTTCCTTTTTTTTTTTCTTTTTCGTATCTCAATGTTTCGGAATGATTCTTTGAACATGCTCATCATCTGCAAACGATGTCATTAGTCTATAATAAATACATCAATGCACCTGCATGACTTTTTCACTTCTGACAAGGTAGAGGAGTGTCAAAGCATGGAAACAAATTCACTACATGTACAGTGTATGTTGAAATCTACAATATATTACCAATATGTTACGAGACGTAAATGTATAAATGAATGTTACATACTTTGTTACGAGATCACCGCACACCACAATTTTTTTTCGGAAGGACAGGGTGAGGGGGTGCAGTGTGAGCATTTATCACATGAACGTGATCAAAGAAAGTTGCCAAAACGGAATAGACGAGTACAGTTGACACAAACGAACCTTGCCCCTATCGAATATCGAAAGGGATAATATCACGCACACAAAGGCGGTTATTATATTTGTAAAAGCTGACCTATCGACACAGACGCGAAAGTGAAATAAGCTACATTTATAAGATAATGTTTTTTTTACCAAAATAATCAGCAATGGAAATGCAATGACATTTAAATTCAAATAGAATAAATTGCGAGTAAAACTTCCATTCGTTGCGCAATTCGATCGATAAAATTATAACATCATGTACTATCCAACAAAATTAACGATTCTTTAAACTGGCGATGTAGTGTTAATTTCTCCGTTATTTTAGGTACACTGTATAGACGAAATTGTACAGCTCTTTCAATATGTTTTAATTCAGCGACACGAGTTAAAGGAATTTCGATTGCAACGTAATTTACTGCTGTGCAATCTGAAGTGTGCAGTAAATCGTAATCTAAATTCTTTGAAGCAACGTTGCGGTAGCAGCGTTGGTAATTCATCCTTAAATTTTAGTCATAACTGCTAAGTTACAGACTCGATTTAGGTAAAGTACTAATGGGGCACGCTAAAACACTCAGACACTAAATGTATCCTGTACAACGTTGATAAGTTTTCTGCGCACTTTGGTAATGTACTCTTTCTGTTTTCGACTCTATTTGTAACAAAAACAATCTTACAGATGAAAATCCGCGTAAACCGGCGTTAAATTATTTGCATTTGTATTTTGCTGGATTAAAGAATGGACGTACAATACAACATCAGGCGAAACGATTGCACAGTTATTCATTCCATATTTGCAACCCACAATTCATTCGTGACTAAAAGCCGCTGGTTTATTTCCCTAAAGATTGGCTACTTTTCAAGTTTAAACTGACCTTACGTATCCTGAAGTTATTTGAGCTCCTTTCGCTACCCAGATGCCTTGATGATCTCCTGTTTAGAGGGAAACTTGGTTGCGAAACAGAATTTTAGCGTCCAACCACTACAGTCAACATGGCCGTCCGCGCCGAATAAGTTTTCTTTACACCCATGTCACGTGATCTGATCCAGACTAGTCCCAGTACTCCACGCTGCGTACCTTTGCCGCTCGTTGAGACAACCCTGGGAATACAGTCAGTTTTGTTGTTGTTGTTGTTGTTGTTGTTTGTTTGTTCCTGGTTTGTTTGTTGTTGTAGTTGCTTTTCCATTTTCACCTGGATTTTTAAGAAGCATCTCACAGATAAGTTGTAAGCCTTCCAATAAAGTTTCATTTGCTTTAAAAAAAGCCTCAGTTCTTTAAAAAAAGCCACAGTTATTTGCATTCTCTGAAGGTCCTCAAGCATTCTTGTCTCAATGTGTGTGGCTTTTTCCTCGGCGATCAGTGAAGTCGTTCGGGTAGAGTAATATCTGTACAACATTCAGATATTCATCAGCATGTACTTCTTCTAACCAGAAAAATGAAACGGAAACAAGAATTTCCTTTATTATATGGCCAGCTCCGTGAGCGGGCAAGATGAATCAAATCCTGCGCTGTGATTGGCCACCCGAAAGGGCAAGATGGAGCTATCTTGCCCGCTCGGGACTACCTGCCGTGTCCCGCAAGAAAAATTTCCCCGAAAGCCATATAATAAATCCTTTATTGACCAAGCTTGTTCGGTGAAGATTGCTGGATATTGGCCTCGTTCCTTTTTTGCGAGTTTATGGACCTCGACTCCGTCTCGGTCCACAAACACGCAAAAAAGAACTTGGCCAATATCCAGCCATCTTGACCTTATACTTGGTCAATAACCCATACAGCTTGCGTAGAGGCGTTATACGGGGTAGGGGGGGGGAGGCAAAGCGCGGATGGATTTAATTTTTGCCTCCCTACCCCTTCCCCGTCTACGCTTGCAACACGGGCTAGAATTTCCTGGGTTTCAGTTTACCAGGCCTTCACAGTAAGATGACTATAATTAACGAGTCACGTTGTTTGAAAAAGAAAATAATTTCAGCTGAAAGCGCAAAGGAGTTCCGCATGACGATCGTAGCTTCTTTAGAATGCAAATTATTCATCAAAAATAAAATGCGACATTGTGATATTGTGATGTAAAAATGTCGTGATGTAGGATCATATAAATGTTAACCTTTACAACAAAAGCTCACAATAGCCCATTCACCGCTAAAAGTAAGCAAGATGGCCCGGGAGAAATTTGTTTGCTTTCTCGTTGTCTTGTCGTATTTGACTTCCTACATCGTTGCAAGTCAGTCTTGTGGTGAAGCGCAATGTCAGATTTCAATACAAGGTGACTCGTCACCAGAGTTTCGATTGAAAGCTTCCGAGGGGAGTGTTCGACTCGTTTACATCAACTTCAAAATCTCCAACAACAACAAGTACAATCCTCTCGTCTCCAAGAACAGAATTCTTCCTTACCGGTGGACTTGGGCCCAAAGTATTCGAGAACCCATGTTGTCTCTGTCGTATGATTACGACGTCTTATCGCTTGGTCTTTTAAAGAATCAAGCAAGAAACATAGAGGTGCATTTGAAAGAACTTCAAAGCGGATGTCTTGCTAACGTTAATTCATCGTGTCAGGACGTTGCGATCGCAAATACACTGATGGATATAACGAGAAACTTAACTTCTAGCAAATTGCCGAATGGGAGGGAAGGCGTGGTCTGTTTTCGGATATTACAAGAATTTTCTTTTGGCATTTGCGGCGGTTTTAAATATAAGTGTTGTGCTGCAGGTGAAGATGGTAATGACAACACGATTCACTGTGATCTGGATATTCAAGAGAGCAAATGGCTGGCAGTTTTCAACGCCATCCTAGCAGTAGTTGTAGGGGCTGTGTTCTTGTACTGGCCTTTGCTTTTGTGTGCGATACCTGACTCTTTTTTCAAAGAAGATCACGAAAGCTGCGAAACAAACGATTTAGAAGACCAAACCGCCCTTGAGAGCTTAAAAACTCGCCGAACCGTAACAAGAGGCGAGCGAACGTTTTATGATCTTGAACAGGGCAGCCACATCGGAAATTCCGCTTTTGAAACAATCCCAATAGATGATTTAAGTCCAATCACTTTCGCAATGATGGTTCGAAACTGCGTCAAAATGCTACCAACATTAAGCCATGGATTTAACGTAAAATTGTTTTTCATTTGGTATTGTGTTATTCCGATATTTTTCTATATAAAGCTAGTGTTGTACTTCATAATCAAAAGTAATCATCTCGACGATGCTTCCAAAAAGCTCCTGTTTCAAGTAGCAGATTTTTACCTTAACGTGTTTAGCTTGGATAAACCCCTTGTGTATGTTCTGTTTATTTTGCCATATTTTATAATTCCGGGCGTATTAATTGTGTGTTGGAGACCAGAAAAGGGAACTTCAGCGAGTCACATTACTCCTCAAAGGGAAATAATTCAGCAAGTAAAAGCCGTGCCTCAAATAATTCCACAGAAATTGTTAACCCTGTTGAAAGCTTTTCTAAGCATATGCCGCAAGGGTAAGTTACATGATACGCATGTTCACTCTCTGCATTCGTTATGCGGACATGTAATTTGTGTGTTCTGGACTGCTTTATTGATGTTATTTTTTGCTCCAGTAGTCTCATTACTAGCATTTTTAGTTATATTATTTGCGTCAGTTATATGCACCATAATATACTCACCCTATTTTTGCCTGATGAAGGTAACGTTTAGATATATTCACAAACGCCCAGTGTATAGGGGCATCTTGTTTTTAACTCTAGTTTACTCCTCTTTAAGTGTCTTCATCCTTGCAGTTTTTTCATGTCAGTTTGTTGTGCGAATGGTCGGTTTTGTAATCATGGGATTAACTCTTAACGGGGAAGTAACAATTCCTTATGTAACATTTGTTTTTGTGGTTTGGAGAAACATCCATCTTTGCTTCAATAATTTACAAAACAGATACAAGCAGATCAAAGAAATGATTTCAGAACAGTGGAAAGAGTTGACCGGTCATGAAGAGACCATTCCAACAGACCTATTTTGGTTCGTCTGTAACACTTACAAAGTATTACCCGTTGCCAATGAACTTTGCGGTATGTTGTGGAATGTGATCGCTATATTGGTGTTTCTGGTTATTGCGTTATCAGCAATCTTCCTCTTTAACGTGGTATTGTACGACTCGTCCGCAATCGTCTCGACCATCGCCGTGTTTGTTAGCGGGAGATTGTCCGAAGTGTTTTTCAGTCAAGTTACAACAGGCTACAGTTTTAGTGGCTGGGAAAGACTTCGTAAAAAACAAATGATTCGCTCTGCTGTTGTGGAGTTTAATACTCAGACTGGAACAGCCATGGATTGATAACTATGGGAAGATTCACATAGAACGTCAGTTTAGAGAATTTCTCGGGAATCCATGTTTCAATAGCAGTTCTCAGTCCCACGCATTGAGTCAGCTTTATATTAGCCTGTGTTTCCAGGTTATTCAGTACTTCTGTAGTCGATTTAGCATTTTGTTTTACTTCATTTTGCCTCAGTTTGTTTTGCTCTAGTTTGTACTATGATCAATAAAAATATTTAGTTGCAAGGGCATATATATTATCCACGAAAAAGTATCTTTCAAATTTCTAGCCACGCACAGAAGGGTAAGAATTCACATACAATGAAACCATCAACGGGCCGCAAACTCTGGCCGTATTAACGGGGTGGCCGTATAAAAAGGTACTTTGAATAAGAAAATAACCGACTGCTATTGTTAAGGCCAGAATGAACTGGCCGTAATAAGATTTTAATATAATATAAACAATAAATAAAACTCTTCTGTTAAAAATATACCTTATATACCTTATTTCTCCGATTAAGCGCCGTGGGGGTTTATTAAATTTTTGGACCTTGCATGAGAGTGAGCGCTTCCACAGTCAAAACTAGTCCTAGTAACCTTTCTGCACACCACGGAAGTAAGAAAGATTTGTAAAGCACTCTGACGCCGTAGTAGAACATATTTACTTGAACAAGTAAAGTTTTAGTCATTTTTACGTGGTCGCGTAATACTCAGATGCAACGCTTACGTCATATAGAATCTGACTCGTACCCAGAAGCTACTTCAGTGTTTTTGGCGAGAGTCTGGTGAGAGACGATTGGATTGGAGAAAGGTCGGGGCCCAAGGGAGTCATGGAAAGGCACATTCTCCTCGCGACGCGTACGGCTTTAGGGGGGATTAAAACACATATAAATCATATCGAAGTTGTCGGATGAATAAAACTTGTCTCTTGTTTTATTCCCCCAAGTCTCGGAGTAAAGTTAGAATTTTAGAATTTCAAAATTGGCTAATTTCCCATTTTTCTCATAAACTATTGGAATTCAGAATTCGTGATCGTTTAAGAAATAAGAAACATTCTCCGTGTTTCTATTGAGTTTTAGTATAAAGGTACTAGCGTTCTATCACGAATGCCGTTCTCTGATTGGCCACGCTACTCATTATCTATTCTGTGGTAGATAGTGGGTAGCGTAGCAGCGTGCCCTTGTTAAAAAAAAAAAAATGACGGCTGCTTCTTGGGGTTTTCGAAGTGTCTCAGAAGAAGATTTCGATAAAGTTTTGAACGACTAGTAGATTTATTCTAAAGCATTAGATTATGAACTCAAGATTTCTATGCGTGATAGTTGACTTAATAGAAACGCGAATGCAAGTTTGGAAGAATGACAAATTCTGTGGAAACACAAATCGTAGTGGAGTGTTTCCACAGTACAGTGTCTCCTCGAACTCTTTTCAAGCTCTCCAAAACGTTCAGGCAAACAAAAGCAGATATAATTGTTTTCTTTTTCCCAAGGACAATACACTCTTTCTTTTTCATAAAAGAACTTAGTATAATATCCAGAGGGGAATATACGAAATGGACATTCTGATTGGTCGAAAAGCTCGGCTTATCACGCTAGCCACGCTAGGTGGTGAATAAAACATTTGTAAGCTTGGTTACTGAGCTCGCCACCTTTGCCATCTCGGCAAGTAATAACATGGCGGACAGTTGCTGAATGAAAGTTTCAATTATTCGAAAGACATCACTCCAAGTCCAGGATATTTGAAAGGACGAAGAATTTTCAAAATGACTGTTGACGTCGTTGGACCAAAAATCTTTTCAAGAACTTGTATTCACGTATATAATTTCGTGTGTTGAAAATTTGTAAAAACAATACAGTTACATGTTTATAACTAAACCATATAAAATTCTTCCTTGCTCTCAACGGCAAAACTGGCCAAAAAGCAACAAAAACAGCACTAGCCGTATGTTGGATGCTAATATAACATTTCAACCTCATTCCCAGGGTTGATAACATTTCTGCAATAAGTTATGCGCGTCATACCAGACTGTAATGCCTACAGGCTGGCTACAGAATTACTTGATCACCATCCAGACACCAAATACATTTGAAAGTAGTAATGTCATACGTTATTATTAATTAATCAATTAATCTAGGAATATTCACAGGAATGCTTTCTGACTAAAATCGACAGGAAAATAAGAAGATTCAGCCAAGGCCGGAAAAACACAATATTCCTATATAAAAAAAAAAAAAAAGAATGTGAGTGAATCTACAGTGAAATTGTTTCTGTAAAAGGCAATTGTTTCTGTAAAGTTGTTAACTCTTTTATAAGTCTACTGCCTTACTCATTTATTTCTTCCGATTTTTAATTCTCAATTTGTTTATCTTTTTATTGCTTGCGTGATTTCCTATATTCATGATGTCAACAAATTGCGTTCTTTTTTCAGGTTTTATTCTATACCACTCCTGTGCAGGTTTTATTATGCATTTGCAGTTCAGTTGCATGCGATATTAGTTTGTAATGATCGGAGGCAGCATTTCATGATGGCAGTTGCTTGCATTTCCTTGCTCCGCGTTTTGCTGAGCTCCTTCGCGTCCTTGTCCTGTTTGTCCCACAGGGTTGTGTGATCCAAACATTCGCATCTCAATTTCTTCCGCTTCGGCGACGTTTGAAGTTCTACAAGTTAACTCAATAAACGCTACCCGAAACTGTCTCATTCTGACCGAGTAAATAATTGGATTTAGGAACGAGTTCAGTACTGCCATCAACATGGCTGAAAAGGTACATGCATACACTGTTTTTCTAGTCGTGTTATCCCGATTCCCGGGGGGGGGGGCACTGCCATATATGGGCTATATAGGTATGTGCCGCTGTGAAGGGTATGGTTTTCGAGCAGTTTACTCTAGGATAGGGTATATAGATCAGAGCGTTTGGGTCTAGAATAGGGTATCATTTTTCACAAAACTGACTAGTTGGTTGAAGACTTTATCTAGAGTAAGGAAACCAGAAATTGCCATTCAAAAATATAGAAAAATCAAATCGGCAAGTTAAAATTTACGCAAATCAGCCTCAACAGTGTCGATAGATGGGGGGATTTCGGGAGTTTACTCTAGTATAGGTTAGCACAATTCAGCTGAACTAGCTCTGGTATAGGCTAAGGGTTCCAGGGTCCCAGCGGCACATTCCCACCCAGAAATTCCCAAAGTACCTCCCCCGGGTCCCGATTACTAATTACAACAATTCTAATAGCGCAAATTGGCAAATAACAGATGAAAAGCAATGAAAAATGATAGTTGTCACTTTAAAAGCCTTTTTGTCTTTTAGAAATTTCTGCCTTGCCTCTTCCATAACTTGCTGAGTTGAAAGTTGCTTTTCGTGTCGTCGGACTTCACAATAGACCGAGATTTGGCAGAAAATGATGAAGACAACGGACAAGCCGATAAAAATATCATTGGTTAAGAAAAATACAGTCTTGTCACCTAGCAGGGGCGCTTGTAGGATAAGAGAAAATAACCAAGCCAGTGCAAAACAAGTTAGCAAACGAGCTTCCGTGACAAGTCCGGTATTGTTCAAGAAAGTGTGTTTCATGGCTAAATATCTTTCCCCACTTATTAGGGCAAGGTGGATAAGGGACGTATCACACAGAACATTCGTCAAAAAGAGTGAGACGTTTTGCAATGTACACGTTTGAGTTGTTGTCTATCCTCGAACTATACTAATCATTAACGCTGTAAACATGGGTTGAACAATAACACCCACCATCATATCGGTCGAGGTCAAACTCGCAAGTAGTATGTTAGCCTTGATGGCTCTCATACGGGATTTTGTTTTCACGGCCATTATAACCAACGCGTTTAAAGCAGCAGTGCAAGGAAATGTGACGATGCTGATTACTGCGCGAAAAATAAGAAGGGCTTTCACCTCAGTGGCAGAAGGTGGCAGTGTTCCACCTAGCACAGAGTAGATTCTGCATCCAGGGCGGTAAGATACCCTGGCTTGGAAGGCTTCCGTTCATTGCTTCTCCCTTTTGGTTGATACACTTAACTTTTAAATCCCGTGCACTTCTCTCTCTCTCTCTCGCTCTCTCTCTCTCTCTCTCTCTCTCTCTCTCTCTCTCTCTCTCTCTCTCTC
>Ga0126338_10003807_pt1 | contig 10647 bp, 2 predicted proteins | sample OrbCmetagenome_2_FD_92529 | JGI IMG/M metagenome (GOLD analysis project Ga0126338, IMG submission 92529) | Coral microbial communities from Petempiche,Puerto Morelos, Mexico - Orbicella C C metagenome | ecosystem: Host-associated > Invertebrates > Cnidaria > Coral | place: Petempiche,Puerto...
CTTACTTACTTACTTACTTACTTACTTACTTACTTACTTACTTACTTACTTACTTGTGAAAATAACACATGGTTTCTTTAGGGTTACTTTCAATTATTCACTCATGTTAGTACAACGCGTGGTTATAACAGAACTGAAGACTGAAGCGTCAGACCCAGGCTGCAGGTGTTCCGTGCCAATTACACATCTTACACATCTTACACACCTTACACATCAAAATCAAGATTGTCTTCCTCTCACATTAGAATTTTATACATTTAGTTCAGTTATCATTCTTGCCGACCCTACAGATATGGATACTGAGCTAATCGTAGCTGATGGATACTGTAGCTTCAAAGTCTGGCCGGTGAACTCGAACTATAACCTGCGCTGTTTTGCGTAATAAGTATAATAGTAGCGACCTTACTAAACCATTTAGATTAACGGAAAACATAGATATCACGATTACCTTGATGCAGTGGTGCTGACTACAATCAAATAGTACCTAATATGAGACATTTTAGTAAAATAATAACTCACCATTTTCATTTGAAAAATTAAAATCCTTCTTTCTGGAAAAAAACAGCCTCTAGATGCAGTGCTGCCCGGTGAACTTGCACCTTAGAAAAGTAATTATGCAAATTGTCAAAACACCAAATTATCGTTTCCCGCAGCAGATACGCTACTGTCATAGTCGCTGAAACCCCACTGACGTTATTGACAATATAATTAATTAAATTTGCCTGTTTTACTGATGTTTTGGAAAAAAATCTAACGCTTTATCCATTTCCATTGATGCTGGGAAGATAAATTGAGGAAAGGGGCAGCTTGTTTGTTTGTTAAAAATTTGAAGGCATGTATCTCTTTGATGGGAAATTCGAAACATTTTGGCAACTGTTGTCCTTTGTAACATTTCACGATACTTTTAAGTTGCTTTTCTAGGAGTTAAATGAGGGGATCTAGAGAAGGGTGTGCGCCGTATTTCCTTGCAACCTAGTCTTACTTTGAGATTTATTTATCTTTTTCTCTTGCGTAACGTAGCGCCGCAGCCATTTGGACAAGCAACACTTATAAAGGAAGTAAGAGCCTTAAAAAAGGTAAATAGCCCAAATTTTCAGTAGACATCACATATGAACTTTGTTTATACTATCTCGTAAAAATCCTGCTTCTTATTGGCGGATTCATATTTATTAAATAGAGAAGTTAAAACTAAATGTGTATTCTACCGGAGAAACAACCGTCAACCACATGATATTAACTGTAAAAATTCTGGGAGAAACGTATACTCGGAAAAAATCCGACCACCAAATGGGATTTGAACCCACGACCCTCCGTGATCTAGTCGAATGCTCTAACCACTGAGTTACTGGAGACTCTATCGTGAGCAAGGGTCAAATCGTGAGTATCGACTGGAACCGCATCGCGCGGCTACGCAGCCACGTACTGACTCATACGAACTCGCTAACAGCATCGCATTTTTTCCCGAATATGCGTTTCCCCCAGAAGTTTTACACTTAATATGCATGTGTATTCTAATTAATAAAGAATTGTTCTGTTGGAAATCAAAGGAAAATTAACAGAAAGTTAGCAAATGGAATAAATTACCGAAGATTGTGGTGAAGACCGAAAAACCTTTTTAATCAGCGATTGCGATAGTAAGTTACGAGTTGTAGTGGGTGATCAGATTATGCAAATGATATGCAAATGAGGGGTCGGTTCTCATAAGTTAAGTTTTGGTGTTGATTTATTCTGTCAGCGGGTAATTAATGAGTGATAGCGTAGCAGATTATACAGATTATACATGAAACCGAGCCTGACTCCCTGTGACACTGACAAAACAACCACGTTCAGGGTTTGCCAATTCGCTGAAAACTCGAATACATCAGATTGATTCACCCAACTCACGTGTTCCATGTTTTACTGGCTATGTTATCTATCGCGAGTTGGCTTAAAAAGCCTTTTGATTTCTTTTAGGGGGTTTCTATATCGGCTAGCAAACTTCGACCGAGGGTCGATATTCGCGCGGATTTGGACTGCTTTGACCCCCGCGGTTGTTCTATTCAAAAAAGAAAAATAGCAATAGCCAGACGAGAAATTCTGGTAATTATCACTGTTTGCACGAAAGACAGGTGTAGCAAAACTAATTATGGAGGAATAATAAATCAGTCCACAAACCCGTCCGACACTATAATAGCCAAGGAAATGCAAACAATTTTTAACCTTGAAATAAAAGATGACAATTTGCATGTGAAAAGTGCATCGCATTGACGACTTTTAGTAAACAAAAATTTTCTGTTAGCACAGGCCCACATCTGTAAAAATGATATTATTATCATACCTTCGTTGAGGATAGACGTCGTAAATCTAGACTGATCGTGTCAGCAGCACCATCACCGACAGTTTTCCACTCCTTTGAAGAAATTTTGGGGCACAGCTGCTCATAATGAACGAATCAACTTGCTCTCTGGCGGATTTCGCTCGTTACAACATAACACACGATTTCCCGAAAGAAGTCTATCACGTCGTAAGTGTTGCCAACAGCCTTATTCTAGCTACCGCCACTCTTGGAAATAGTGTGATTCTGGCTGCTTTAAGAAGATGTCGAACTTTACAGCCCCCATCAAAGGCTCTTCTATACAGTCTGGTACTATCGGATCTTGGCGTTGGAGTTCTTGTCATTCCGCTTAAGCTGGCTTGGAATCTGGCTGTAGTTTTAAAGAAACCTTCACTGTACTGTTTTCTGTGGAGGTCGTTTCGCATCATGGCTGCCGTGTTGGGGACAGTGTCTTTCTTCACAACTACAGCGATCGCTTTGGATAGATACCTTGCCTTCCGACTCCGAATAAAATACCGTCAAGTGATAACGCTGCGAAAAGTGGTTTCGTTGCTAATTGCGGAGTGGATTTTAGCAATAATGTGGGCTTGCACTGAGATAGTGAATGAGACTCTGAACAGGGTATTAGGAACTATAGCAATATTGAGCTCTGTTGTCATTACTCTGGTTTGTTATCAGAGAATCTACAAAGGTTTACGTCGTCAGGCGGCACTCATTCAGGTGCAATGTCAACTTGCCACGAACCAAAACAACAGCAGCTTCAGTGTAGGTGAATATAAGAGAACTGTAGGCAATATGGTTTGGGTTTATTGCTGTCTCCTTGTATGTTATGTACCGTATTATCTTAACCTGATCTTACTAATAGCATTCGACAACGATGTACTGGTTTTGGCCAAAAACGTAACATCGGTTGTTATTTACTTGAATTCTTCTCTCAACCCGGTCATTTATTGCTGGAAAATGAAAGAAATAAGGAAAGAATCCTTTGCCATATTTCAGAACATCTGTCACCCCATGTAAAGGCAATCGTAAATTTATGCAAAAACTGATGAAAAAAAATTGCCGATTTAATTTGATGGATAGTGTTTACGTAATTAGTTTTGCACGCAAGCCGGTTTTACACTGTTACTATGAAGAGAAATACAAATGTTATCAATAAAAGTTGAAAGGTTAGTTACCGCTGTCATGAGCTGTTTTAGTATTATCTAAGCGTGCCCATATATCGTATTGAAAAGTATCGTTATTGTCTTCATGTAAAGAGCCGTTGTCGTGTCGTTACACCTGTTGGGTTTAATTAAAATGGAGGGACATAGTTTATTGTCGACACAACAGTGTTAGTTTATTTTTAGCGGATGAGTATACAAAATGATGAAAAAAGAGTCGACAAGCAGAAATTGCACGATGGTCTTGTTTTTTAAGAAAATATCAAGTACTAACTTAACAGAAGGTCTGGATAGTTGCAGACATGTTAAAATTTTTATAAACAACACAACGTTTTTTAAAAACATGTTTCAACAGAATCTTCCTTCATCTTCAGTTTAAATTACAAAGTACAGAGTTGAATATATAGTGTACGCAAAATGCTAATTGACTGTAAGCACTATACAGTCGACCTTAAAGTTCATAGGTAATTTGCAGAGAATTCATTAGTCAACACAAGTCAACTTGCTAGTGACAGTTCAATCAATAATGTGGACGATCCATTTGTCCGTTTCACTGAATTAGCTGCAATCTCAGTTAAAAGAGGTTTATGACCACTTTAGAGATGACCGGGACGTCCACGTCCTTTTGCAGTCCTATCAGCACTCTCTATTATCCCGCGGTGCAACAATTCCCGAGGACTATCTACATCTTTGCCTGTCTTGTTAGTGTGATCCTCTCAGTTTCATCAACTTTGGGTAACACTATGATCCTACTCGCTCTTCGCAAGTGTCAATCTCTTCATTCTCCATCAAAAGGTTTGTCATAACTTGGCTCTGACGGATCTTTTCGTTGGGCTGATTGTTTTTCCGCTGATAACAGTTTACTACTTGTTGATCATCTTAGAAATTCCCAGTTATTACTGTGTTATAGCCATCACATATGGGAGAATATCACCGTTCATTGAAGGGACTTCGGTTTTGACTACAACAACAATTGCTGTTGATCGATATCTCGCCTTTCGTCTTCGACAGAGATACCGAGAACACGTCACACTTAGACGATTTGTCTTCATTCTTGTGGCAGATTAGATTTTCGCTGCAGTTTCGTCGATAATCTGGTTTTGGAATGACCAAATCAACAAGATCATTGTGGCAATCGTATTGTTCGGTTGCGTTCCTATAACTTTCTTTTGTTATTTCGGAATCTGTCGTGGTCTTCGTCGCCATGCTGCACAGATTTACCATCAGGTGAACTCCAGTGAGTCGACCGACTTTAATGTGGCTCAGTACAAGAAAGCTGTGAATAACATGCTATGGATCAATAGACTTTTTCTTTTGTGTTATTTGCCACACTAGGCATTGTTGCTTGCTACACTTGCCATGGGACTTAATGACTATACTCGGTTTGCACTTAATTTTAGCGCCATTTATGTAAATTTTTCTTTCAATCCTGTTATATATTGTTGGAAGATAAAAGAACTGAGGGAAAAAGTTATTGCCGTTTTGCGCGCGCTCGGGTTCAACTTCTTATCACCCCAACCTTATGCACAGAGGATTACCGTTGGTTAGAAAACGCTGCAACAATACAGTGTGCTCCAGTCGGCCTTTACTGATTTCCGTCATAAATTAACAATAACGAAAGTAAACTAGAAAGTTGTACCGATAGTGTTGCGGCTACTTAAGCAACAAATAATAATCAGGGATTCAGACTTTGCGCCTTGCTTTGGTGTAAAGCATTTCATTTCGTTAGGTAAATAAAATGTCATTTAATGTATGGTGTAGGTGGCATATATATTTGCTTTTATAGGATGGGATCCAATAAAACATGACCAGTATTTATAAAAGAAGGGATTATAAAAAAAAACCGCTTTCAAGTGGCACTCAAAATTACCGTAATATATTTTATGTAGGTAAACAAAAAACCTTTAAAGAACTAAAAAATACATCATTATTCAGTCCAAAGATAAGGTAGATGATTTGAAAGCAAACTGAACAGGAAATTCAGTGTGCTGTTTTCGATGAAATGTCAACAATGGCGTGCGAGCGAAACTACTTGATGGATTATAAGTAAAACTGTTTAACCAGTCAATGTGTGATTATATTCCGTTCATTCGGACCACACACGGCGCAAAACTAATAAAAAGATTCTAAATTGCTGGATTCTGGACCACTAAGGTGTTTGCCAAAATATGGAATTGGCTATTGACGCTTCTGGATCGGATGTTCAGTACCAGATAATGTCTGCGAGGAAATACATATAGTTCGCCCAAATATCAGAGAATATTGTTTACTTTTTTGCATCCCATGATAAGTTAAATTTACATCCAAATCCGAATCTTTCTTGTGGTCATTGTCCTCCAAACTTGAGTATTTAGCCAGCTTTTACTGTTAAAAGGCGCACCCGGATAATTCAGTTTTAATGCTAATTCGATTCATTGTTGCTTGACGGACAGATGTGACGGACTCAGTGTCAGAAATTATAGTCAGGCATCTCTCCGTCCTTGACTGAAGCGGGCTACACTAAAATGTTATGACTATGCAGGGGAGGAATATTAACAAGAAAATTCTAAAACAAACATATTTCTTGAGTCATCTATCAGCGGAAAGGAAAGAGAGAAAGAAACGAAACATTGAGGGATAGTAACGGCAGTTCTCTGAACGAAAGCCTAGCAGGCGATTTATTTACAGACAAAAAGGACACCAAACGTCGTTTTTAGGTGAAAAAACAATCAGCAATTTCAGAAAACGTTTTATGGTGGCTTCTTCCTTTCAAATTAGAGCATTTGTTGAAATAATTCATGAACACTGGATACATTTGCTTGTTTTCCTAGATTGGCTGGCCAGAATATATAATTAATCACGATCTATAGGAACACAAAGACCAGCGTAAACATCTCTTCCAAATGGCAGAGCCATCCAGATCATTTTGCAGTTCTACCAGCACTCACTTTTACCCTGCGGCAGAACAGTTTCCGAAGATTATCTACATCTTTGCCTGTGTTGTTACCGTGATCCTCTCAGTTTCATCGTCTTTGGGTAACACTATGATCCTACTCGCTCTTCGAAAATGTCAATCTCTTCATTCTCCATCAAAAGCTTTGTTATGTAGTTTGGCTCTGACGGATCTTTTCGTTGGACTGATTGTTCTTCCGCTTTTTACAGCTTATTACTTGATGGTCATTTTGCAAATACCCAGGTATTACTGTGTCATAGCCATCACATATGGAAGGACCTCAACCTTTATTGGAGGAGTTTCCCTTCTGACTGTCGCTACAATTGCTATTGATCGATATCTCGCCTTTCATCTTCGCTTGGGATACCGAGAACTCGTGAAACTGAGAAGAGTTCTTTGCATTCTTGGTTTAGAGTGGATCGCAACCGCAGTTTGGTCGGGATCCTGGTTTTGGAATACGCTAATCAATGGGTATCTAGGGACAATCGGTTTAATCAGTTGTACTCTTATAACGTTGCTTTGTTATCTGTGTATTTATCGTGGTCTTCGACACCAAGCTGCACAAATTCACCAGCAGGCGAATTCCAGTTCACTGGTGGTCAATTTTAATGTGGGTCAATACAGGAAAACTGTGAATAACATGCTTTGGATCAATGGCGTTTTTCTTGGGTGTTATTTGCCACTCTTGGTATCGCTGTTTGCAATACTTGTCACTGGACTCAGTAACTTTACTCGGTTTGCTTTACATTTTAGTGCCATTGTAACGTATCTTAATTCGTCTTTAAATCCTATTCTATATTGCTGGAAGATCAAAGAACTAAGAGAGAAAGTTATGGCCCTTTTCCGTGTGTTTTACAACTTCTTGTCATCTGATGGACAGTAGATCACAGTAGGTTAGCAAAGCCTGTAAGCTGTAATGTTAGTTGCAGTGCGGAAACATTTTTCAATAACTGTTCCAGCCCTATACTGAAATCGGAAACAATGACCCAAAATTGATCAGATTGTTTCAAAATAAACCTCAAAGAACAAAACCTGAACTGCAAATTAAACATCAGAAATTGAGACTTCGCACTCTGAGTGCGCTATGCAGCCCGTTCGCAGTTTGACGGTTTACCTGGTGGTAAGCAATAAAGCTATTTATAGTTTAAGTATTTCCAGTTAGTCACAGTACAACCTGTAATAAAAAACACCTTTTAGCTTTAAAGACAACAAGTACTTGTTACTCAAAAACGGCATACAACGTTTTGCAAAGTTAAAATAAATTCTGTCGACATGGTCCGGGCGTAGTCAATCGAACGTTCGGTAATCGAACTCAATCGAACTCAATCGAACTCAGTCGAACTCAATCGCTCGATTGAGTTCGATTGGTTTCGGCAATCGGACTTAATCGAACTCACCCAAAAATTTTACCAATCGAACGTTCGGTAATCGAACACTTCAACAATCGAACATAAATCCAGTTTCATCTGGTTTGAAACAAAGCGTTGCGGTCAAATAAGTTCTTTATTGGCTTCTATTTCAAACACGAGTACAACAGGCAAGATTTCGGACAGGGCAGAAGAGGTGAAACTAACCATTCTGGAAGCGGTGGTAAAAGGCTACCATGAGTGCTTTTTCGCCGTCCGTGTCGAGGATAGATAGATACACCACTTGCAGTTTTAATTAATAGAAATCTACTTTGAGGTAATGAGAACACTTTTAGCACTAGTAATAACTATTTTGTACACACTCTACACTGTTGCGTGCGTCAAGATCCAGATTCACTGGTCGTTTTTAGTTATCTAAACGAAACTTTAGCGACGGCGGTTTAAATCTCTTAAGAATATCCCCGTTCGGTGTTATTCCGAGCGATTTGAAGACAGTTTACATAGTGTACTGAGGTGTTCATGTTACCCAGTATTAATCGACTAAGTTCGATTGAGTTCGATTGATTTTTGGTTCGGTTTCGTTCGATTGACTACGCCGGGCATGGTCGAGTGGATATCATTATGACAGAGTTTCATAAATAGCGTTTATATATTTTTGTCAGACTGTGCAGGATCCAACCAAATACATGTACAACCAGTATTTGATATACTTCTTAGTACTTCTATATGACAACAGAAAATAGTATACGAAGACCTCTTAGACTGTTAAAAGTACGAGAAGTTGAATTCATTTATTAATGTTCATGGTGTGCATCAAAATATCGTAAATAGTACGATCCTATTAAAACTCAACCGTTAGATATGAAAACAGGAAAACTACAAACTTTTAAAAGTGATGATTACTGGTGTAGGTAAAGATCAGTTTTTAAAACCAAGAAAACACTCAGGCTAATCAACAGAAAAGCATAGATGATCCAGCGAACCATTGAAAAACTATTGAAAGCGAGACAGGAAGGGTTTTGATTTCTCAGGCTTCTGATTGAATGACAATTGTGCATGCCTGCAAAGAGGCACGAGATTTTACACCAAGTGCTAAGGGTAGTTATGCGGTAAAATAAGTGTAGATGCGGATTACAACATGGTCTCGGTTTGAGATTTTCCCGTAAGGTTAATAAGTGGTTAGTAATATTTTATTTATTTATTGAATTTAATAATATATTTATGGAATACTTTTGAATTAATTCAATTTGATATGTCTATATTTATTTAATTTAATTGCTCTATATCCAGTTAATTTAATCCGTATATCTTCATTCCATTCAATATTCGTGTAATCTACAACAACAACAACAACAACAACAACAACAACAACAACAAGCTTTTATTACCAAATAAAAAAGTTAAACTTTACAATATAATATATTTATACAAAAAAGAGGTAATGTTTACTCAGGATAACTAAAAAGCTAATCGAACTGAGTAAAACTAAGTAATGTTTAAGTACAGGAGGTAGGTTGGCACTAAAGCTTGATGAAAGCAATTAATTTGTCGATAATCGTGTAATCTCGAGGACTGGTTCAAGCCATCGGATGGGAAAGAGGAAGGCCTGGGCACGAATCACTGCAAATACAATATGGCGGACGAGAAAGTTTTTAACGTTGGAGACCTGCCGGTGTTTTTAGCTTCAGTTTTTGACAAAATCGAATAAATTTGCCAAAATTATGTTGGCGAAGGAACTACCGAAGCCCATACCGCCTGAAGTTGTAAAATGGGGTTGAGAGGCCCACACGAATCCGACGGTACGTGACATCTGTGCATTTGCCGTGCAACTGATTTTCCGTATCTCGACCTTTCTTGCTTCACGTGTTTCTGAAGGATACTAATGCTGTGTTATTAGGAGGACTTTTAAGCAGAGTGGAGCCGTTTGACTGTGTATGTTCCGTGCGCAGGATATTTAAATGAATTTCAAAACCACACTACAATTGTAAAGTGACCGTTTTTACTATCCGATCCTTTTGGATTCAACTACAGTCACTGCAGGCAACAGTTTGCTGCCTTAGTTTGCTGTGGTCCAACCTGGCGTTGTCAGGCTAGAATATTGAAAAGAAAAATAGTCAAGGATGGCCTAACAGTTAGTAAGGTGTATGTTGAACACTGAATCTAAAGATCCAGCCATAGTCTTATTAGTATAATTTAATCTGTGTCACATGTGACTTCTTTAGTGCACGCTACGTCATGCAAAAACTGCACGCAACTTTCATCACCTGACATTGTCTGAGGCTAAGAACGTCATTAAGTTTTGAAACCTGTACAGGACAGACTGCGTCAAGTTTTACATGTAATTATGATTTTGGCAGAATTGCGTCTAAATCAGCTCTGATCTTTACAAAAACCCCTAACCCAGAACCCTACAACAAACATTTGAAATTACTAGATTGCATTCTGCAATGCTCACTAGCACTGGGACATTTGCACGGTACATTTGTACGATTTCAGAAAGTGATTTTAAAGACCTACCAAAGTACCGCTTGGCTCGATTACACTTGCATTAGTAATATCTCCCACTGCTGCCTCCACAATGCTCCCAGTAACAAATTTCTTTATAGCCTTATCCTTGGGGAAACAACCTGCACAATTGGTATAACGCACAATCTTGACATGCCGCCGGCTATGCTTGGAATGCCTGCAGTTACGTCTCTTAAACGTCTATCAAAATAGCAAATACACCCTTGAAGGAAATCTTTTAAGCTTAAAGGAAGAAAATTTACTTTCAGCAACACAGAATTGGATAAAGACCAAACTCAACAATTCTTTATTTTTTGTATCTAAATGGCACAGCGAGCACTACTCCACCGGAATACAAAAACCTTC
>Ga0126338_10003808_pt1 | contig 10647 bp, 6 predicted proteins | sample OrbCmetagenome_2_FD_92529 | JGI IMG/M metagenome (GOLD analysis project Ga0126338, IMG submission 92529) | Coral microbial communities from Petempiche,Puerto Morelos, Mexico - Orbicella C C metagenome | ecosystem: Host-associated > Invertebrates > Cnidaria > Coral | place: Petempiche,Puerto...
AAATAAGAACCTACTAAGAACCTAATCAGCCTGAGTTCGGAAAAACTACCCCAAAATATAAGAACCCATTCAGCCTGAACCCAAAAATTCTAGGTTCTTATACGCGGGTGTTTACTGTATCTACAACAGAATAGAACGTGAGTAGCGTAGCCAATCAGAGAACAGCATTCATGATAGAACGCTAGTAGATTTATACTAAAACTCGATAGAACACAGAACTATCACGTTCATATTCCTCAGAGACATTTTTATTCGTAAAAGGTAAACCTGACAGGAAGCAATAGGCTTCGAGTGAAAAAGATCTTAGCGAGATCTTCCAAAACTCAAATCTTCTGGTACAATATTTCTAAACCCAAAGGTGTTATTTTTCCGGCCCGAACGAGAAAGTCTACAGAAAAGTAAGATCAGATAAGTTTTGAAGAATACACTAGAGAATATTGACTATTATTTTTTTTCTTTTCCCGATATACTGTTTACATAACTAGGAATTGTCGAGTGGTTTAACGATGAAGAACGACAAATATTCCCAACAGGTGAGCAAATCGTTCTCTCAGCACTCAGTATAAACAAACCTTAGGGGTTATTTTTCTATGGGTAATCATGATGCGGGTTTTGAGCACTACTGTTTATGGCAAAGACTTTTCAATGACCTAACCGGTCTGTTCATAGCAGAACGATCTTAGGAATTTTAACAAAAGCTCAACTATTTTTCAGCGTAATACATGTTGCCATAACCCCTCAAAATCTGATCATTTGCTTCAACTAAAAGTTCCGTCAAAGTCACGGGTTTCTGTTGGGCCATAATTACACCAATGCCGCCGTGTCCGGTCTTCGTTCCTACTGACCAAGGGAGGGAGGGATGGGAAGTGCGGGCTCAATTTCCTGAACAGAAGCTGTAATCATCTAACGTATCCGTCTGACGGCGAGGGAAGAGGGAGCCCGAGGGAGGGAGGCAGTCAAATAGCGGGTCTTTCCATCAGAAAAGCAAGTATCCTCCTTAAAGCATTTCAATATGACTAGGTTAATAGACATTTTCATGGGTTTTACAAGTTTGTTCGTTGTCTTTCAGAATGGTGCCGTTCTTTATTTGGTCAAGTACCACCTAGAACTATAGACAAGAGTCGGCTGCAAACAGCGCTGAATGAGATGTCGACAATGAACACATTTTCTGGCCGGTTACTCGAAATCTGCTTGAAACGGCATATATATTACAACCACGAAATGATGCCTTTATTGACAGAAAGAAAACCTGACAAAGATATTCGAGAAATTCGGCAACATCTCGTTACTAACCAGCCAGGGCTCAAGTCCAAGGCAACCTCGTTTCCAGGACATTTCCCTTTGAAATTAGGACGAGCGGAAAAAGTAAAAAGTCCCGGGAACGAGGTTGAGGCCAAGGTTGGCACGCCCGAACCTTACAGGACTTTGGAGGGGAGAGAACGTCGGTGTGAGGAATATTCTAAGCCCGTAGTGAATCCGATCTCTAAAATATGCAACTTGGAGAGAAGACTCGCAGCAAGAAGAAAAGCAAAGATTGACAAAGGGATGGAAGGACTACAACAACCTTTCACAACTAAAACAAGACTGTGCCAAAGAAAGATTTTCAACCCTTCCGTTATATCAGTCATGGGGGGAGTTAGTCCCAAGACTCCTACAGAAAACAGTCACGACACACGTAAAACGTTCTACAAGAAGTATTTGCAGTTGTTGCCAATTGACAGGGCGCTACAGACAACAAAACACGTCAAGACGATCAATCTCCCTCCTCTGAGGGAAAACCTAACACTTTTGCCAAAACTTTCCCATAGCAAACACTTGCAATACAAGACAGTCAGTTCAAGAGCTATAGATCAGAAAGCGGTCCAAAGTGCGCTTAAACCAGAGTTTTTGGTTGAGCAAGCAAAAGAGCCGCTTTTGGTGAAAGAAGACCTTCATGAATTGCATGGAGACTCAGGGCCTCAACAGGGTATTGCAGTCAACACGAATATTGCTGTGACACGTCCTTGTTCTACGGAATTAGTTTCCAAGAACCCGTGATCTTTTTGTTTGCAATTTCTTCGTCATCACGGCCAAAACCAAAACTCGCTTCTTCACCAGTGCGTGTTGAAATGTGTGACTGGTCTCTTAAGGTTAGGAACTTGCGATAGCTGGCGTAAAATAAGGTCCAGTGAATGTCACTTTATTTTTCGAGAAAAGTTCGGTTCCCCGCAGGTCCTCGATCCTCGAGAGGACGGACGTTGAGTGGGGGCTCATTTTCCCGAACAGCGGTTGATAATCGAGCGTGACACTTGACAAATAGAAGTGTGATCCGTTGATTAGCGTGACCAACACGGGCATAGATAACTCTCCCAATACGAACAAGACATTCGAAATAATCCATTCTTGAAGTATTTATCATTTTGCTAGCCCAAATTTCCTTTATCCCCTTACTGAAAATAAGGATTGGTGTGTGGACTTGAGACTCTGGACTGAAATGTTGACGGTCACGTCATTTGTCATGAAGGTCATGTTAATTCTTGTTGTTCAAGTCCATCGAGCAGAGTACAAATACAAAGTACAAATAATATAATAGTAAAAATATCATGTTGCCATGGAAACCACACGATGTTAGAGTGATAGCTAAACATTAAGCCTGAAAACAAGTTTTCTTATTTTTATACTGAAAATCCAAGTCACTTGCGGGATATTTTATGTTGTTGAAAGCATTGTATGATTGGTACAATCACTGATGTTTTTGGATAAAACAGAGTTTTACTCTTGAAGCTGGTCCGTCCTCAGACACTCGCATTTACACACTGCATGGCATGGATAATCGCACTGGTCCAGCTCTCGCATGTTTGTTCCTGAGAAGCCTGTGGAGTTAAGCCAGTTCTAATGAAGAGAAAAACAGTGCAAAGTCAAATTCTGCATCAACTGCAACTTGTCAGCTTAAAAAGCCTTTACATCTTTTGCTTTGCGACAATTTATTTTACACAAACATATATATACCTTTTATTCACAGACCTTAAATTTTTTTGAGATTCAAAGAGGGACTTCACTAGTGTTTGAGCCTTGATATGCAATCTTCCTTGTTCATCCCTGTGTATTATCAACTAGAGTCTTGGAGTCCTGAGCTCTTTCAATTCCTTCATTAGTATTAAGACTCCAGACTACCATAAGTTCAAGTTTTTCACTATGGACAATGTCAGTCAAAATGTGGATGCCATTCATATTCATGATATCTGCAGAATGAAGTCATCTTTACAGACCCTTCACAGGTATTTAGGCCTGATATATGCAGAAATTCTGTAGCATGGAAGGCTGAATTCTTGAATAAGCTGTGGATAAAATGCTTCCAAACAGAATTCAAGAACACTTTTTAGCACTTTTCAAAGACTAACAAACATTTTTCCAAGGCTTAAATTTATTGTTTTTATCCTTTCTGCAGTTGGCAGGAATTCACCCAACTCGGGGTTTCTCATGACTTCGTTTATGACACATATTTTTCACTTTTTACAGATTTCCAGCTGTGCAAAAACAAGAAGAAAAGAAAAGAAAAATAAGGAAAAATGAATGATGCAAATCAGAAATATGCTAGCCATTTTATACGATGTCTGCCCTTTTAAACAAGACAGAACAAAATTCCATGACCTACACAAATCCTGTTCTAATAAAATTACCGACAATGCCAAGTTCCACACATTGCAAAGAAGCTAAAGCAAAAAATATAAATGAAAAAAAAAACTTAAAGCATATTTTCACGAGATAAAGTGCCACCAATTTAAACAAGGAAACCGTATCTTCCTAACTGCTTTAATTATGGTACAGTACACTTTCCGACATGCCACAGGGTAGTTCTGTCACAGATGTTGTCTAGATGAGCAACAGGATGAAGTAACAAACAAACACCAGAAAATAGTCATTTTATAATGCTATGCATTTATTTTAGTTTTGCCGACATATTAATGTACACATTTTATGAGTGGTATTTGCCACCTCAATAATAAGCTTTTTCCTCTTTCTTTTTTAAAATCCTAACTCAATATTAAGATTCAATTGAACCCATTTTCTTAACTGTCTTTTCTTGTTTGGGCACTTTTTCATAGAGTATAAAATTGTAAATATTACTTGATGGGTATCATTTCCCTACAGCTTCGCATAGAGGACCAAGCTGGAATTTCATACACGATAAGTTTCTCTTTTGTCCTTCATAGCACACTTTAGTAATGTCGTTTCATGTGAAGCGACAAGTGATCTGATCGCGAAAAGCTACGGTCGCACGTTGTACATTTAAATGGCTTAATCCCCGTATGTTTTCGGTAATGCCTTGTAAGTTCATCGGATCGCGCAAATCGCCAGCCACAGTCTTTCCAGTTGCACTGATATGGTTTTTCACCCGTGTGGGTTCGTTGGTGAGCTTTAAGATGCGAGCTTTTAGTATACGATTTATTGCATCCTTCGAATGTACATTTATGAGTCCTTGCCAATGTTCGCTTCCCTTTGGGTAACTGCGTTGGGGTTGGATCAGTGGAATCCTTCGCATCATTAGCATTTGAAGAGCTAGTTGCCTTTAATGTATTCGAGTTTGGCTTTGAAGAGCTGGAGTTTCCTGCAGAACCTTCGATCGTCAGTTTTGCCTTCGCCAGTTTGGTCAAAGACTCGGTACTCATTGATTCGTTGTCAGTTTGCGTGCCTTCCGAGGTCTGTTTGATGGTCGTACAGACAGGTTTCATCTCAACATCGGCGCACGTGAGTCCTCCAGGCTGAATGCAGTCTAGCTGAATTTCGATGTCAGAAGAAGACTCGCTCGTAGGACTGCAACTTGATAAATTATCAGGGCTAGAAGAGCGTAGTTCCAAGCAAATGACATCCTGTTGATATGGCAATTCATACAACAACTCTGTATCTTTCAGCTTGCTTTCGATTAGGTCTTCCTGGCAGAAATATTTCTCGTTGTAATTCAGCTCGTAGTCTGAATCGAGCGAGCTTTCGGAGTCAAATGCACCGCCGTCATCAAAAAGGTCCACTTTGCCATTGAATTGTGAAAAATTCAAGCTATCGATGTCGAACCATATCTAAAAAAACAAGAATCGAAAGCGTTGGTTTCGTTTACTTGTCACTAGCGTTCTTCGAAAGTTCCAAAATTGACCAGCTAGTAACATACTACAGTACATGTCTGCTAGCTGCTACATCACGCAAGTTCTGCTCTTTCAATCCCACGAGCATCCATAAAGACTTACCTTTCTGAAATGTTCTTCGGGATTGCCTAACGTCTCTTTAGGCCGCAATAAATCGAGAGTGACAGTGGAAAGCAACGGGTCGACCACCGAGGACATTTTTGAACCTTTGCTATGCACGTTTCCAGCATGCCTTGGTTCACTGCACACAGCTAAATAAGCGGTTTCCTTTGACAAGTCACTTGCCTTTTTTAATGGCCATCTTATTGGTTAAAATTCTCGTTCAATCGAACAATCGATCAAGAGGAACCAATACGATGTATTTCTTATCCATATATGGGCATGACTAAAATAGAAACACAGCTGCTTGGTATAAAAACAGAGCGAGTTCATAACAGCCCAGATTGTTCGAGGAGTCACGTCGGTGTGAAACGAAGCTAAAAGAGGGTGAATCGCTAATTATGCGGAAATATTTCAAGCCAAAAAAGATTCTTCTGGTTGTGAAAATATGAGAGAAGAAGCAATTACACGGGCATAATTTAATAAAACCCAGCGGTAAAATACTAAGCTCAAGAAGGTCACGAATGACACAGATAACGCTTACAAATACAGAACTAAATATTCAGTATGGCGGGATTTGTTTACAACTATGTTGAATTTGTTTAAAAGCCCTTCTCGATATCCACATAGTGCAAATTTTTCGAGTTGCTATCTAATGAGATCATTCCACTCGGAAATTTTTAATAGGAACTATGATTGATCAAATATCGACAGCATGTAGACGTTGTGCTATAAAAAGAAGACAATTAACTCGCATTGATCACAAGACTGTCATGTTTGTACAAATGGAAAATTACTGGTTGTCGGCCGTGAGCCATACATCACTGTATTTGTATAAAGGAAATTAAAAACTCGGTCAAAGGACAAATATATGTGCACATACATGTTTGTATGGCTTGATCACATGTGGAACTTTAATGCGTTTCCATAAGTGAACAGGACTGCGAACCATGGATGAAGGAAGGACTCACTTCTACACCATTACACCCTTATTTTATAATAAGAATATTGTTTTTCTGGCCGAGGCTGAATATTCTTATTTTTTTGTTGATTTTAGGCTGAAAATATTCTTGTGAATGACATCTCTGTTTTCGAATGTATTTGGTGTCTGGGTCAGTATTAAAGTATAAATTTTGGAGCCAGCCTCCACGAAAGCGGCGGAAATCGAGCCTAGCCTGCAGGCATCAAAGCCTGATATGAGGCTTGCAGAAATGTTATAAGTAACATAGTGCAGCTAATGCTGTTTTTGTTGCTTTTTGGCTAGTTTTGCCGTTGAGAGAAAGGAAGAATTTGAAACGGTTTTTTTCTATATTCGGTGTTTACAAATTTTCAAAATTATATTCTTTTCAAAATCTCAGCCTTGGGTCTATTCTTGAAATATTCTTAAAATTTCACAAATTTCAGCCTTGATATTCTTATAAAATATATTCTTATGAAAACGAAAGAGTGTATGGCATTATATTTTTGTAGGAGCTTTATTTAGAGAACTAGTGACTTTCGAACTATCATAGACTGTGTATTCAATTAGGTTCTAATTTTTGCATCTTGCAGATTTAACTACTGGAATATGGATGTTTTTGCGGAAGAATGTTTGGGAGGAGATATTTTGGGGGACGTTCGCTTGTCAAATCGTGTATGCCGCAAGAATGGCAAAAATTAAAATCACCAAAAATGACATCACTCGAGAAGAATTCTAAACAAACATACCACGTGATCTTGACAAACACGGAAAAAAATCTTAAATTAACTCGTTTCTGTTCAATTTATTTCCCCATGGAATATAACTGAGCACACACTGGACCAAGACCCAATAACATTTTTCTCTAATTCAAATTTAGGAAATATGTTACTCTTTAAATTTATGTATAGCTCTACCACTGCCTAGCTCTGGAGGCAGAGAATATTGCCAATAAATCCGTCCTATTTCAGTAGTATGTCTTGAATTTTAAACTGTTATTTCCGGTTGTCCAATGTTTGGACTGAACGCGTACGCTTTGCCACGTGATCTGTCCTCAAACGAACTGGTTGAAAAGGAGTGCGTGACGAGTCAGCTCAGGAAGAACCATGACCAGCCCGGGAAAAAAAATTCGATGTTCGACCGTGCAAACGTTTAAAACTAGCTAAACTGGATTAATTTGGATTGTGATCTCAACCTGGGTGGTTTGCTTTGAGTCTGCAGGTCAGCGGTCTCAAACAACAAACAAAGATGGCGCCGCGCTGCGGATAACCGTGAAGATGAAGATGTAAACACACATAGAGGCTGGCTATAAAACGAAATACATTTAAGCCAGATTGTTCAAAACATGTCGGAGGTAAAGTTAGGGAGACCAGTTAGAAGGTCTTCCAATTCTAGTATTTCATCTAGAGCGTCCAATGTGTCCTTCTCGGAGAAGGTTCGGCGTGAGTCGACCGCCAAATTTGACAACTTCATGAAGGAATGCCGTGCGGCTTACCTGGCCGTTTTAAGTAGTACAACCGAGAAAATCACATCCATTGACGAACTGATCCTAGGTGAGAATTGCTTTGTTATTTGAGCGGTTAACGTTATATTGTTCTTGTTACTGCATGTTTTAACTTAATTAATGTTGGTTGCTAGTCGTTGATAACTGAGAACAGCGGATGTACGGGTAGGAAGGGTGCAGGGTGAAGCAAGGTTTTAAGTAATAATGAGACACAATTCAACACCCCAGAACATCCTAGCTTACCCCCTTCCCGACTTTGAAGTCAACAAACGAAAGAAGAAAAAAAAAACTTCATTTTCAAAAAAGTATGAAAAACGAAAGTTTTAGAATTTATGGAAAGTGAAATTTAGAAGATTTGCTTCTTTGGGAATGAACAATAAAGGGACAATTTATTTTTAATATTCAGTTTCTTAGCATAACAAGTGACTCTAAATCCACAAATTCAAAAATTCTATCAGTAACTCTATAATACAGCTTTAATCTATCGCCTAGAAAATTTAAAACTGGAATAAAATTGGGATTGAAATCCATGTAAGGTGCTGTGAAGAATGTCTGGGACTAGGAGAAGAGGGACTCCTTTATTTCATCTGAAATAGGGACCTGTGCTTGGTAGGGTATGGTTTTTAGGGTTTTTTGCTTTAAACGGAGTATGTATAAATCAACACTATTCAATAGTGTCTCAAATCAGGTATTGGTTTGAACATATTTTTGCTAGAAATTGTTAACCACTTATTAACTGAGACTGAGATCTTTATGGGAAAATCTCAAACCATATTGACCTCACTATCACCCAGTTAATGTGGCAAGTGAGGCCTTCACAAACACATGGTATTCAGTGCGAGGTAATGAACTTGTACTGTTACATATATAATTTGGAAATAGCAAAACAGATCAAAATGACTTCAAAACAGTCATGAAATCTGGATCATGAAGTAACCTGAGTAGATTAGTTTTTTGTCTTGAACAGGGTGGCTGCATGTGATCAGGGTTTGAAGGCCTTAGTGGTATCATCTCACCCAAGGCTATAAAAAGTGTCCCCTTCCCTCTTTAATGCTTGGAGTTAGGAGCTCGTAAGCAGCCTCTACCCTCGTATGTTTGCGATTTGTGCAAGTGGTGTAGGTCTGAGACGTGTGGAAAATCATATTTTAGTCTAGTATAGGGTCAGGATAAGTTAAGGACATTTTTTTGTCATCAGTCCCTGTTATTGTTTATTTTTTTATTTAAGCCCTTCAGTTTGGTGGAAGAAATCCTTCAATGAAGTTTGTACAAAAATATTGGAGACATGACACAGGTTAGATATTTACAGTACCAGACTGATAATTTTGACTCCTGGAAGGGGAAATGCTCATCATCTCCCGGCCAGAGTATTTCTAAAATTAAGTCAGAGTGATTGATTAGCATTATTTCGCTAGTGAACTAGTGTGAGGTCTGTATTGGGGAAATATTAGTGGAGTTTTTTTTTACAATTTCTTCAACCAAGCTGCAGTTGAAGACCATAAACTTGGGAAAAATGACGGAAGACCAATATTCCCCAATACAGACCACACATGACATTGTCTAACTGCATCAAGTAAATAAGTATATAGGTAATTGTATGAATGTGAGTGCAATTACACTACACATGATATTTGAAAATTCTCTTAAAATTGCATGAGCCTTTAGTTGAGAGCAATTTGAAAGAATTTTCAAAATCATGAGTAGTGTGAATCCTCAATTGCTTGAGCCTTTACCCGATTACTATTATATGAGTGGGAAAATCATGAAAGCGTTATAAGAATTAGTGTTAAATTGCCAGCACTCTGCCAATCACAATAAAGTAATTTTCTCAGTTATATAATAACTTTAAGTTAAGTTATCTAATGAGTGTAATGTGGTCATGATGCTTGCTGTTTATGTCTTCTGAACAGATAGTATTTCGTACAATGATTTTTGTGACATAATGAGGAAGGAAAAACCCCTGAATAAGGACTCTATCCTCAAGGCATTCAAATGTATTGACAAGAATGGTGATGGATTTATAACGTATGATGAGCTGTTTACATTGTTGACCAAGGTATGATCCCTTTCTCAGAACCACACTCATGCATTCCTCAGATCTCTAGTTTCTATCAAATGGCGATGTAGTTTTAGGCAGAAAACTAACTCTTCTTCTTTTCTATTATGGTAAGATTTTGAGTTGATAATTTCTGCATCATGTTTGTATAACTGATTTTTTTCAAAGGTTTTTCAACAAAACAAAATTGTCCAAATTTTGTTGCATTTGACCTTAAAATCAGTGAAAACAGAATATTTGTTGGTAATCATGTGGCAAACAATATTATTTTTACTTCTTAGGTACAACATGTTTTAGGGACTATTTAGAAAAGGAAAATCCACTTGCTCCTAAAACAAGTGGACAGGTGGGACTTTGACTTTGCCCCTGCCAAAATTTTAAGTTGTGAATTGTTTTTATCACTAATGTGCAAGCCAGCAAGCTTCAATACAGTGAGCTATGTACAAGCCATGCAAGTCAGGATCCCTACTCCCCACCCCCCAAAAAACAAAAACTAAACAAACAAACTACATGTAGAACTTTTAATCTATTCATTTCATTTTTTTTTTACTAGGGCCCCATTGATATCAGTTTTATAATTGAAGTGGTTACCCTGTATAAATATTTTCAATTATTATTATTATTATTATTATTATTATTATTATTATTATTACAGTGAAACCTCTATTAAGCGGACCCCCAATTAAGTGGACACTTACCCTGGTCCCGAAGTTAACGTGTTATATTTCCCTTTATAATGAACCTCTGTTCAGCGGACATCTCTATTAAGCGGACACGGACACAAAAATATATTGTATTTGAAGAAGCTAGTCATAAAAGGGGATAAGTGACGATTTTGGTTGCTTTTCTTTTTTCTTGCTCCAAATTAGCTGAATTTTTGCATGTGGTCTTCAATGTAATAGAAAAACGTGTTCCT
>Ga0126338_10003809_pt1 | contig 10646 bp, 7 predicted proteins | sample OrbCmetagenome_2_FD_92529 | JGI IMG/M metagenome (GOLD analysis project Ga0126338, IMG submission 92529) | Coral microbial communities from Petempiche,Puerto Morelos, Mexico - Orbicella C C metagenome | ecosystem: Host-associated > Invertebrates > Cnidaria > Coral | place: Petempiche,Puerto...
AGACTAGTGACCAAGCACAAAGATCACATCAAGAATTATTTGGAGGTAAGCCTGTGGTGTTTTTATTGTATTAAATTTAGAAGTTACTTCTTTACTTTGGATTAAACCAGGCACCATGTGATACAGTGTATTTCAGTGAAAAACCTCCTTCTGGTGGTATCACTGACTTGAAATAACAATTTACACAGTTCAAATAGTCAGTTATTGGGTTCTCTTTTATCCCTCTTATCACTTGTCTCAAGCACAATTAAAATATGTCTTTGAGATCACTCAATCAGTAATGATTATTACAAGAAGTGCAAAAAGTACATGCTCATATATTCTGAGATAACATGTCAGGCAAGTGAAACAAAGTGAAAATCCATGTCTTATGATGCTGGCCTGACTTGATATAGTTCTGAGTTCTTGAAGTCATTCTTCCTCTGAAAGTTACATGTTTGCACTTGCAGCATCAAATTTTGCAATCATTTTACAGGTGGAGAGGTTGATTTGCCATCTGTGTGCTTCAATTGAGTCCAAGCTAATGCAATGTATCCAATTTGCTCCATACAAAGGGGAGGAAAGCTCTGATGCTCAGAAGGTTGGTGAGACAGCAGTGCAGAAAAAATGACTACCATAATGGTGTTGTTCCAGAAAACATCAATATCCCTCCTAAGGATGGCTTTTTGGTTTCAAACCCAACAACCCAATCTTGCTGGAAATTCTAGTTTTGGTTCAGGCTTTCCTTTAAAAGTTTTGGCCTTTGAGACACCCTCTCCCTTGAAGTTTTCATAACCTACCTCTTTGGGGTTTGTTTCTTTTTGAACCACACATTATTACCTGGCACCCATAGGCATGTAATGCATGCAAAAAGAAGTTTATTTTTACAGTGCTACTGCAGTTGGACATTTCATTCCTAATGACTCTATAGTAATGAAGTTCAAGCGAATTAAATATAGTTAAATGAAATTTAACATAGTTAACGACTAGGAGCTAGTCTGGTCAGTAGCGTTTTTTTGTAGGCGTTTGATAGTGTCTTGGCCATCTGTTAGCGTTTGTTAAGCATTTGGTGCATTCTGTAGCGTTTGCAGCAGTCATACATGTATGGTCGTGAGAGCCCTGGGGCTGACATTGTCCAACGGTATTCTTGGTTAGTATGTGTGTTGTCATCCCATGTGCTTGCAGTGTGTTCGTTGCTCTGTTAGTGTGGCGTTGTGGATTGAATTATAGTTTAGCAGTTCTTGGTGTTTTCTCCCTATCCCCCCCTCTCTTTGCAGCATTTTTTTTTTCCCACTGAGCCATCTGGCTTGAGTGTGACGGGTGCCTGTAGGGGGCCTGGCGTGGGGGGGCTCGTGGCTTGGTTGCGGGTTGGGCAGGCCAGTCGGGTGTTCTAGTGCATTGGGGATGTGACTGTGGTTGCAGCCCCCAGGCTTTGTAGGCACCTTCCCTCTACTAGTGACTTGGGCATTAACCTGTGATTGATGTAATCGTTGTCAGGTTTCTGGTTCCACTGGTGATGAAGTAGCTCTTGGGAAGATTCTCAAAGTTATACGCTTTCTGGTTGGTCACCTTGCTCATCTTGTTAAGGTATGAAGTTTACGTGCTTCAAATACATAAGTTTAAAAACTCCCTTACAGTGTACATGTTTACTGTAGCAATTGCACCCCCCACCCCCAGCACTTTGTAAACATCCTTTTTTGGTTTTTTGTTTCTTTTAATTTGTTTTCTGGTTGGGACCCCCATTTAGTTATTATTTTGCTCTAAGCTTGGTGCATTGATTATATATATATGTTAGAAGTTGATCTTGCTTCCATTCAGCTGGTAATTAACAGGGTTGTCAAGAGTATTACTAATAATATTAGCTACAGCGGGAAATAACCATCTACTTGATGATCTTTGGTCAGCTACTCTGCTGGGGTACATGTAGTATTCTGCTTAGCTCATCAATAAAGCTGCCTACTTCAGACCTTTGCAGCAACCCTCAAATTATTCTCACTATTTCCTGTAAACCCAAGTGATGCCTCTGTTTGCTGTTTGGATGATATTTTACTCCCACTAAAATTTCTCCACTTATCCTGCCTCCTTTTGGTTCAATTCACATGTGTTGGGGTTGAAAAGCACAGTACAGAGCAGATTAGTTTTATACTACTTGAACCTCTTCCCATTTACTCTGTATCTTCTATTATTTTTACAGGAATATGATGGTTATTATGACAAGTGCTTAGAAACTGTATTTCACTTTTTACTCACAATACAAAGGTAAATGATTGTCTTTTGTTGTTAGTTCACCTACGTTTTCTTTACAATATCTCATGCATAATCGACTATACACAAATTACTATTTTACAAAATTAGATCACTCTCTCTTGCCCTCAATGTGTATCTGCTGAGTAGTTTTCATGCTTGATGAAGTGTGCTCTTTATTTTCATATTTGTTTTTGTTACTACATGTATTTTCACTGGCTACAGGACATGTGCCAATAAATATTTTACACCTTTATTTGTCTTTAAGCCAATTGCCCCCAAGCTTGAGTACACCCAAGATTGCCTCTTCTGCTGTTCAAGGTGTTAAGTCTGCATTGCTAGTTGTGGTAAGTGAATTAACATGATTTTTTATATACATGTATCTTACTGATAGGTATTGTGATAAGGTAAGCAGGGCTGCCATTAAGTTTTGATTCCTTAACAAACTTAATTGTTACCTTGTGACCGTCGGTAAGTTCCAAGAGATCATACTCACAGCTTGTAAACGAACTGCCATATCTTTAATTTCGCTACATCTGATACACAAGTCTTCCATACCTTCTTTGCCTTAAGACTTCCGGTGTGTTGTTCAGAATTATCACAATCTTTGACAAAAGAACCGAGGTGAAAATAGTACATTTACAAACAGCCGAGGTTCGACCTTTTTCGGAACAGCAAAACTCATGTGCTTTTTTGTCACGTGACTCTACATCGAGGGAAAACTGGCGCCTAGTGCGCAATACCGCTGTTCAACTCAATGCAGTAGCATTTACATACCTTATGGGTGAATCATTCATTTAAAGGTAAGTTCAACTGCAATATCAAGGGCCCATCAAACGTACCCAGCGTAACAGGTGTTACAGGTTACAGCCCTTATTGACAGCCCTGGTAAAGATAAGATAATCAAAGTGCTGTAAGGGAAGAAATATTTTAACGTGGTTGGTTGGATGTATATCAACCAGTCACAATGTTTTCTAGAGCATTACTGAATAGCATCATACAGAAGGTATTATTTAATGGGTACAGTTATATTCTTTACATGCATTGCATAGCTACTATGCCAAATGGTTCTTGTTTGTTCTTCGCAATAGTGAGACCTTAGAATTTAAAGTTATTCACCTTTGAGAAAGAAAGAAGGCTTTTTCATCTTAGTTTGAAATTTTTAGTTCTAAGAAAGAGTGAGGACATTTTTTGTACAGATAATACTTTAGGTAATTCCCAGGCCCCTCTATATTTCTCAACAGGCTACAGTTACATTGTTAACTACCTTGCAGCTGTTTTATGTGACATCACTAGGAACTGTCAGGATTCCCTAAATGTTCGAAGTCCAATGTAATTAACTTCCCTATGATTCTTTGCTTTGTTTCTTCTCTTTTTCTCATTAGGTGGATCCACTGCTGTCTGTGCTTGTGAAGAACAAGAATTTTGCCAATTTAATATCTAGAAAAGCATTGGGTAAATTTGACTTAAATTAATATACTCATATATACTGTGCACATTTAATTCAAATTGATCCCTTATTTAAATAATAAGAATAGACACAGGCAATCAGCAAGGAAAAAAAGCAGCTTTTAAGCTTATTTCCAAATGCAGGGGAACTCCTATATGCAGCACAATACATGTAGCTTTGCCAACAAAATTTACCATTTGACAAAGGAGAATGGAAATTACTCTAGCTTAAAGAACTTCAAACTAAAGTCAAATTTATACCTCAGCATAAGCATTCAACATAAACCCTAGGTTCTCATTGGAGATTTGTTCTTAACTTGCATTCTGTGACAACATATTTGATAAGTTACATTGTAGATTAAGTTTATTCCTGGTTTTTATTTTAGAAGTGGATAAGAAGCATCATTTTGCACAATGCTGTTTGTTAGCTTCAATTCTTGGTATTTTACCAGAGGCACCAGGTATGGTATACATGTAACTAATAGTGACTGTGATGTTATAAAGCCTTTTGAATGTTTTTGCTGTGATTTGCATATAGTTTCTTTGCTTGGTTCCACACTCTCTAATGAGCCTCCCTGTATTTTTTCTCATAGACGATGTGTTTACATATTGGGTGATGCCTACTAATTATCCTGAGGTAAAGTATGCTTACATTCATATATGTTTGAAAGATTTACCACAAGCAAAAAGAACTTTTTATATGATGCAATAATGCAGGAGTCATAAACATCAATTGCATAGCATCAGCTGTTGTACATAGCAGAAATTACTCTTAGATTTAAATGATTTCAAACTATAGTTTAGGATTTGGTAATAAATTGGGAACATTTCAAAATACAAATCAGTCTAGTTTGAATTTGTTAATTTTGACCTAAAATATATTTTTGTCTACATCATAGCCTTACAAGAGCTAGGAAATTTGTTGTGCAAGTTGTTACCGTATTCATGGTAATATTAAAGAATGATCTTGGCTTTTTGCTTTTAGGAGGAATGTCGTCATTCTGTCATGGAAGCTGTATTTCAGTCCTTTAAACTTTGTAAGTTTCAGTATTTATCACAGTTATGTTTCTACATGAGGAAGTTGACATCATCCACCCAAGTACAGCAGGGCACTTAATGCAATCTGAAGTACATGTGTAAGAAAGCATTTACCTATCACTCAGTATCATGGCACAGCTGTGTTATTAAGGTGTTGTGCCATCATTCACACAGTAGCCTTTTATGGTCAATTTATTGTTAGCTATATTATGCTGAAACCTAGAATGGCAGAACACCATACAGCTGTCTAGAACACCTCAAAAAGAGCTACCCACTAAGTACTCCTAACCCTAAACTAACCTCTGATTAGGGCATTCTTGCTTGTTCTGTATTCCAGCATTTCAGGACCAGTTTGCGTAGGACAGTCATGTAACTTCCAAGTACATATATAAGAACAAATGACTGATTGAAACTTACACTGTTGATGTTTTTTGCTTGTAGGTGTTCTAGAAATTTGTCTGCCTGTATTTGTTGATGGAGTCATGAGCAAAGGAAAACCTCTGAGGTGTGGTAATGTTTTCCTTATCAAAAGTCAAATGTTGGTTTAATGATACCCTTGTGACTGTTTTCCAAACAAGAGAATCCAAACACTGCATGAGAAGAAAGAGTTGGAAATGTGGTGAAACACTGTCTTGAGTGTTTGATATGTCTGCTCAATGGAAACTAAAATTATGGAGAAAACAAAGAAAAATAAGTATAAAAGTCTGTACTAAGATCAAATATGCAAACTCTGCCATGATTAAGGTTTCCTTTGCTTAAACTTGACGAATTATTATTGAATTGGAGAAACCTGTGTTTACTAATAGTAACCTGCACATGAGTAAATTTGAATAGGATAAAGCAACATCCTTTACGTTTTCTTTGCTGACAGGGAAGTAACTTTCTATGAGCATGTCTGTACCAGAATGTGTTCACTTGTAGCCTCTACACCAGCAACATGTTTCTCTGTTGTGGTGAGTACCATTGATTAGGACTGTGATTAGATGAAGGAAGAAGTTGGAGGGGCAGGGGGAGGGGGTGGTGGGCGGTGAGGTTGGGAATTTGTGTGTGTCAAGGGGTAGGACATGTAGTTTTTGCCTCAGTTGGAGGTAATAAGACTTTCACTGATGTCACACCCAGGTTTGATGGGTTTCATTAAGGGCCAGACCCCTGGCAAATTGACTGGCTGTGAGGATGATTTTGCCCACCTGGTTTGACTATCTATAGGAAAGTTTTTGTTTTTCTTGAAAAGATGTTCAGTTGGAAAAAGTTTTGCCTGTTTGTGAAAACCAGCTGCCCTCCTGCTGGTTGAATGAGCCTACTACATGTAGCTGCTGTTGTGTGGATATCGTCTGTAAATTTGCTCTTCTTTCAGGAAAGGTGTCTACTGGAGCATGTCCTTCAAGATGATCTACTGTGTGCATTGCTTGCTAGTGATGTTTGGTGCTTCATGGCCAGGTAATAAGTGGATGTGTTTAGTGTGTTATATCAATCCTGCTGGGGCTACTTTCTATAACACACTGCGTGAATATTGCTTCTTGTCTTACTCTGCGTAAGGGTAACGCTCAGGCATTCAGTCACTGATCATTTGACTATTTGAAGACGTAAGTCACTGTAGTCACAATTATAGTCATATATGTGATCTCAGGAGGCGCATTTAACATAATTAGAACTCTGCTGTCTCCATCACCAGGTGGGGCTCTGCTGAACTGTGTGCTGGACACGTGTCAGTTCTTACTCAACTGGTAAGGCTTAAAATGTCTGGATTAACATCATGCCATTAAAAAAATTGAAAGGAAAACAAGCACGAGGAGTTCCCTGTTGCATGTGGTCAAGGGTAAAAGGCTCACCCAATTCCTAGTCTTAGTCAAATTCACATTACTTGTCCAATCTAAGAGTATTGTTTCACGTGCATCTGTTTTAATTTGACACACCCATCACCTGATTTTAGCTCAGCTGAAATTTGCAAAGTAAGTCTGTGCCTTGAATTGTGTGAAATCATTCCCTTCATGAAGCAACGTTAACGTGTCGTCATGCTAAAACCTCAGACCTCCAGTAGTTCAGCTCAATAGGGAAGATGATTGTCAACAGGGAAAGCAGTGAGACACTCTTGCCTTTTATACCTCACTCTTTTAAACCTCACCATGAACACTTCATCGGACAAACGTCTTTCAACATTAACGCCAGGTTTATTTTACAGCTGTTAAAGTTACCTACAGCGGAAGCTGCTTATCTCCACTTGTCAATGCTCATTCAGCGTCTGGCTCGTCTTATGGCTGTTGAACATCAAGTATGTACAGTGTAATAATAAAGCGTTCGTAAATCGCACCACATGATGCTGAATACGTACTTATGCCTAGCTATAGTGCTATAAATAAACGTAATTTGGTAATTTTAGTGAACTGCAGTTTGCTCAACTGTTTCTCTGAATTCACATTAGATATACATTTGTAGACTAGACGTGGATGTGATACAAATTACATTTAATTTTCGCGGTTGGTTGATGGTTAGTTCTTAAACAGTTTCTCACTTTCCTTTCTGTCATGAGCAGGATATTTAAGTTTTGTATTCGTCGCATTTCCGTTATGCTTAAAAAACATTTCAATTTTCTAGGAAACTCTTGTTACCTCTTTTCCACCATCAAAGGAAGAAAACGTCTCCGCATGGTGCGTTTTTCCTTTACAAGACATGCCTGAGAGCGTCAAGAAAAAGGTAAAAAAAAAACAACAACAACAACAGAAATGCCCAGGGGAGACTCCCATTTGGAGAGCTCCTGCATCGCAGATTTTGGTCTTATGCACTGGAAGAAATAATGTTAAAAGACGCTGCCTGGCCGTTTTGAAAGTGGTATCTTTTATTAAGAGTCAAATAAAGCCACGGTCAGATTTGTGTCTTTTAGGGGTTTTATTCCAATTTTCCGACGAACAGCGCAGACCTTTTCATGTGGGATTTCCCCCGGACAGAAATTGAGAGAGAGAGAGAGCACAGCAAAGACAGAATACGAGTGGGGTTGGGTGAGAAATCAAAACATCGGAATAGTAAAGCAAAAGTATTCTAATTGATGTCAAGAGCCTCGTCTATCCACAGATTGACATAGCAAAGGCTAGCTGAAGTGGAGTTAGCTTTAGCAGATTAAGTTACATTCCACTGGAAGGTTATAACTGTGAAAAATTGTTCACGACATTTCCTTGACTTTTAGGCTAGCCGTGCTCTTGTTCCTCTGTGCGTTAAAGCTTGTCACTCGGCAGGGACTACGACGAGTAAACCACCTAAAGACGACGACGTCCAGGTATGAAACACTGTAGTTTTAACACAAGTGTGAATGATTTGTGTATTGAGTGAGTTGAGATGAGGACTGGGGGGGAGAGGCGTCTCTTTCTCTCAGTCTGCCGCCTATCCCCTAGAACACACACGATTTCAGTCTGCAGCATTTAGATCAGTAAAAAAAAACCTTTCATATTTTTTCGGTTTGTCTTGACGTTTCTCAGAACTTTCATCAATCAGTCGATTTACCTGTAGCAGCTTCTTCGATCTTAGAATTTGTGATGAGGTTAGAATACATGTAGGGGTTCCTGTTATAAGAAATGATGCTGGTCAGGCCGGTCATTAGAGGAGTGTTTTATTCGACACAAAGCGCTGAGTGAGTATCAATAATAGTAAGTCATTTTTTTTTCCAGAATTTTTCAGTACAGAATGTTTGCTTTATTCATGCAATCTACCTAACCTCGCCTTATTCATTCTTATTCCCATCCAAGTTTGCTCCGCATATCTTCTGATCTCATCTCGTTACCTTATTTTGGTCGTCGTTGTAGTTTAAATCAAGTCGTTACTGTGTAGTCTTCTCTACTGATCGTGTCTATTGTATTTGATTGCTTCCTAAGTCCCGCTGCTTGTGTTGCCTCCGCCGTGTGTACAGCCTTCCTCAGGCAGTAAGTTATGTCCCTCCTGTTCACCACTCGGCCGTGATGGGGCTCATCAACAACTTGTGGTCTCGCTGCAGCCAAGGGAAAGAGCATGTAAAAGTAAGTTTACTCTTACAAAACAGCGTTGGACCCAAAATCACAGATAGCGTTAGCTCTTTTGAGTTTTCGGTACATTTTTTCACCGGTGACCGTTGATACGTCACTGCTTGTCTACTCAGTCAGCCTAATTGACTAAAAACAACTTTGTCTCCAAAGTAGCAGCAAGCCTCGAAGAAGTTTGTTGGAATGTTTGCAGAAATTTCAACTTACGATCAAGATGTGTCAGCTGCTTCTTCTTTCGTTGCAAAGTGCACTCGTATACCAAGTTTTTTAGTTTGCTGACTACATATAAATGTCTTGAAACTTAATGCCCGTAAAGGTACAAGAGTGGAGAGTACCTGATTAAAAGTTGCCGATATTTGAATTTAGAGGTGCGACTTGTTTTTTCTTTTTCAGCGACTTGGTATCAAGACCTGGTGTGAGTTAATGGACTTATCGTCTGCTCTGCTTCCTCAGATCCAACCCGAAGACTACGCAAAGGTACAACATACTTTTATAAAGTACGCCGTTGTCGACAATAATTGTGTTTGCAGAGCTCTCTAGTCCATTTAATTTGTGATAAAAGATAACAACAGCCCTTTTCACGGTTTATTTTTTTACAGTAAAATTCAACGTGGATGCGATGCAAATTCTTTCAGAAACTACAACGTTGCTGGAAATTTCCCTACATACGTTCGATCATATTGTAATGGAAAATAGAAATATTATAGGAGCTATATCAAAGATGACTCATCTTGAAAAAAAAAAAAATCATTTTTTTACTATCACTCCTTTAGTGGTTTTTGCTTTTTAAAAAACGTATATTCTAAGGCGGGTTTCTTCGAGTTTCCAGGTAACTTTGTACATAGCCACTTTTACCGTAAAAAGGACTATTGTATTTCGGGTGCATAATGTTTTTCATTGTTTGCTAATCAGCTGGCAAACTAAGCACATGGAGAAAAGAATTCAGGTTCGTATGGGGATTTCCCTCAGCCCAGTCTTGCTATAATTATGCACTCGTATACGAACAGCCTCTGCAGAGAGAAGAAAGTGAAAATGTATTTTTACATTTGTAGCTTTCTGATTTGAACTCAGATAATAAGTGGTGTAAGAAGTCTTCTTGACAACTGGCCCAGTCTGGAACTTCGCGAAGCGGCCGCACAGTTTCTTGGGAAATGCGGCAATAAGGATATCCCAGAACACCTTCAGGTAGGAGGTTGACCCAAAATGTCTGTCAAAGAGTGAGTTAATATCCTATCGCTGACCTAAAATATATAATAAAATGCTAAAAATGTTTCTAAAACTGTACAGACTCTTACTGAAGAAAGACTGCAATCTCTTTCAGAAATTCCACGTTTTAACATACATTATTTTTGACTTACATTATTTTTCGGTAAAATTTCCAGAGAATTTACAGTTGCACAAAATCAAAGTATAATTACTGTGTTTGTTGCGATCTACTGTTCGTAGAAGCTGGTGTCATATCGTTATTTGTTACTGTTAGTCGAGGCATTTTCAAATTCCAACTCGTCCTGGATAGAGGATCCTCGTGAAAACCAGCTAGGGCTGATACGGCTTCCACTCTAAATATAAGTGATTTATTTTTTGTCTCATTATCATGTTTTTCCATATTTAGCCTGCAGTGCTTGGTGACATTACGGCCATGTTTTCCTCGCTGGTCAGCGACAGACACTGGTTAGTTCATCAGCGAGCATTTCAAAGCGTCAAGGCTTTCGCGGAGGTATGCTGAAGGAAGAACTGTTATGGATGAAACTTCTCTTTCCCTTATAAAGTGTCCCATTTCGCATCCACAAGCTGCGAGCAGATTCACCTGCGAACGAGAGGAACGAGCTAGCGGGGTTGGGGAAGGGGAGGGGAGGGGGGGGGGGGGCCCGACTTCTAACTCTCCTTTCTTCCCAACGCTCTCGTTTGTGACCTATTAAAAGTCACTTTTTC
>Ga0126338_10003810_pt1 | contig 10646 bp, 10 predicted proteins | sample OrbCmetagenome_2_FD_92529 | JGI IMG/M metagenome (GOLD analysis project Ga0126338, IMG submission 92529) | Coral microbial communities from Petempiche,Puerto Morelos, Mexico - Orbicella C C metagenome | ecosystem: Host-associated > Invertebrates > Cnidaria > Coral | place: Petempiche,Puerto...
CACAAACAAATTGTACACTGAAGATGTTTATTCTGTTACTCGTCCTTCCGTCGGTTCGGTACAGCTGAAAGTTACAAATGTAAAGCTTGCGACTCGAACAAATATTGAATTACAAAAAAAAAAACAATACAAATGAGCGACCACTTACATATTTTTGAGCATCTTCAGGCCTAATCAAGATGTCAACATCGAGAAAGTAAAAGGCGAAGATAAAAGCAAACTTTCCGCCTACACACAAACAACGCGCATCAAACTGCTCAGAGCACATGGTCGCAGAAATCACGTGACCCGCCCAAGGGGGGTACAGAGAAGCACGGTAAGGCAAACTGTCTCTAACACTGTGAATAGATCGTAACACAATGACTATTTTTGAGCTATTTTGTGGTTTATGTAAGTTACCTTACCTTACCTTACCTTAACGCTTTTTTTTTTTCCTTTTCAATTTTTCCCCACGCGAGGTGTAAATCGGAATTTGTTCCATCAGAGAATCGCGCGTGCGGTTTTGAAAGATCAAACACGGTTAATCTGACGGCAGCAACAGGCATTATAGATCATGGTGCATACGACAGGAATTTCTGTGCGAACAGCGAGCAAAAGTCTTGTTTTTTAAGAAAAACAGAAGGTTTTCACCCCGGAAAATCACACGGAAATGTCAAATCTCGAAGTCATCTGAAGCATGAATATATGATACATGCAGTGAGCGGGCATCGCAAACTATAATTTCGTCCTACGGTTACCGACCCAAATATTAGAAAGTTGTTTCCAGCCATTGGAAGTCATTTCTCTTTATTTGTTTTCGAAATAATATTGTGTGACATTTTGTAATGTTATGCACAATGAGTTGGTCACTTTTTATTACATAATTAACTCAACAGTACTCAACAACAGTACTCACTTTGAAACCTTAAAATCTGCCTACTTATTTCCAAAAGAAAGCTCTCATTTAAGACATGTTGAAGTGAACTGTATTTGGCAATCGATCTTTCTACACCTTTATTGCTGGGAAAAACTTAATTTTGAGCTCTGCAAACACGGTACTCACTTATCATTGTTAAGAATTGTTTCTAAGTCAACTCTTGCACACTGAATCAAGTGAGTGCTGTTGTATTCACTGCCACAATGCTGTGACGTGACTTTTGTGAAATAATTTCGAAAACGTGCCATAAATCTCGTGTTGAAAAATATTTTCGCTGGTTTTCTTAGTTGATACTTTGAGGAAATTGAATTAACTCTGTCTTTCTTCGCCGCTGAGTACTGTGCGATGACCAACGAACACTGACGTCACTACCCGAAGAGTATAGCGCCTCAGTACCTTCGTACTCACTGAAACGTGCTGTAATAACTGTTAAGGTGATCATTAAGATTGACTTAAATACCAAATTTGTCGTTCAAATACTTGAAGTATTTGCACATCCATCACATAAAAAAGTTTCTATATGATTTGAGATCAACACCTTTCCCGGTGTGTCCAAAACCATTGGAAAATACGGAAAAGCCGTTTAAAGGCTCTTATTGAATGCCTTTCTAATCTCAGATGTTCACATTCTCGGGTCCTAAATGTACTCAGGGCTAACAAAAAACCTAATTGTGCATTTTTCCATGAGACGTGAAAATCAGACAATCGTAGACAAAAGTCCTTGGGACACTTATGTATGATTTAACGAATTGTCCGGCTTTTACTACTGAAGTTTGACAAGAGCGCTGCTTTCCTTTTAAAAACGTGTTACTGTTCCCCCTGCCCACCCAATACAATGTTAGAAATCAGAACCAGGCAGTAGTTTTCAACATTGTATGGGGGGAGGGGGCCGACGTTCGGCAGGTGAAGTTGTATTCGTGTCTGGCGTGTGCGCCAAAGCGTCAAAAGTGCAAATTTGTCCAGACTTTTGTCCATGATTGTAGGTATAAAACAAGTGTATTCTATTATTTTTATGATTGGTCAAAGAAATAACAAAAGAATGATGCTCAACGGGGGGGGGGCGGGGGCGAGAGGGGTTTGCAATCCCTGGATCCGCCTCTGGTAGAGATATTTAGGTGTAGTCATAAATGGTAATGCTAACATTAATCCAACAACTTTTTAAGGTTATGATCAACAGCAAAAAAATACGGATTGAAACCTTACAACGCACATAGAATGACGACAATAATTAACATGAATAACGATTAAAGTAAACTTTACGTGTTATTGATAAAAGTTTGGCTGGCCTGTTATGATTTGTGCTGAAAAATGGTCGTTCAAGTCAAGTGCATGAGATGGTTTAGGCTATGACGACATTTTTTTTTTATAGGCAAGAGAAGAAAATTTTTTCTATAATTTGTAAAAGCATATAAACATAAACAAAAGAGCTATCCCACGGGCAAGCTGTCATTGAGATTACTATAGGGTAAACCTCTGGGGAGCTAACCCAGGAGCTAAATGAAATCAAATTTGGCGTCATGGAAGACTGTGCGTGTACTTAAAATTGTTGTTAGTCTTCTATGTCCACAAATTTCAAAATGACTGAAGAAAATGACAGATGAAAAACTTTTGCAGATTAATATTAAATTTCAACATGGGCTAAACGGCAAATCAGGAAGCAAAAGCACCGAATTCGAATGAGTTATTTCCTCTAATGTTTACGCTAATAAACGAGCCATTTACAGCACAGTTACACAGGGAGCAGAGGAGGGCTATTTGACCGTCTTTCCAGTCAAATTCACCGTACAATTGCAGCGCGAATCGATCTGTTGTTGATTCAAATCACTGTGTGCGATTGGACTGTGTTCATTCGATCGTGTTACACGTCTGTTGGTAACCATTAGTGATAAGCTCACAATCAGTGCTGTCTGCGCCTTTCATCTTACGCATTGGATTTCAACATATGCGTGACACCTGGCTTGCTAGTATTTCTCCAATAAACATGATTTATCCCCTGAGAAGAACATTCCTATACAAAGAGGTACAGTACATATGGCAATTTCCTAAATCTTCTCCTCATGAACATGCTAATTGGGAATGCCAGAAGCCTATCACAAACTTTGCACTCAAGGTTTGACCACAAAGGTTGCGTTCCATTGAGAATGGCGGTTCAGCTTGCAAATGACATTTAATCAGCTCACACTTACATGTCGTGGAATAAACTGTGGGCTTTGCCCTGGGGGGATGAAGGGCGGGGGCCCTGGTCCTATCATTTGTACTGCCATGGGACCTCCTGGAGGTGAAGCGTACATTGGAGGATTGTTTGGGTTTTGGTGTCTTGGAATTCTTATGGGTCTTTGGCCATGGTAGAACTGTTGTTGATCCGGGAGGCGGGGTTGTCCTTGAGGTGTCTTTTCTTGGACAGGCGTCTTACCCAGTGGCATTTGTGCTTCACACTACATGAGTAAACAAATTAAAACAACAACACAAAGATAAAAGTATCATAATTTGGATCAATTAAGGTGGCTTACTACAGTTTTTTGGAGACTAGTAGCACGCGCTATGATTACTTGCCAGATGTCAGTATTAATCGTATCTATAAAGAAATTCTCGATCGTGATTGGTTCTCCGCGCGCTTATTTGCCGCGTAATCGTCGCGCGATCACGTGGGTGTCCAATTACAGGTATCCAATTTGAACTTTTTGTAATTGGACACCTGTAATTGGATACCCACATGATTTGCACGTCAATTACGCGCGCTTTAATGGCTTTCTGTGCAATGTTTCCTACAGTTTTGAAAACTTATGAAACGCGCTACATACGTTTTTCGCTCAAAAGAAGTTCTCAAAAGACATTTTTAATTCCGAAATTTGTTATAGATTGGACCTCGTGTCGTACAATTCAGGGAGCAATCGTGCTCGTAATTTCAAATCGGTCTCGCGCTTCGTGCTCGTTCGATTTTGAAATTACTCGCGCGATTACTCCCTGAATTGTACTCCACTCTTGCTTTCTCGCACGCGATACAAGGTGTCACATGAGCGCGTGCTTAAATAAGGGGCATGCGCAATTCAATTCTCGTCCAAGGTTGTAAAAGCCAGTCTTTGACTGAGGATTGCTCGAAAACCTACGGTACAACCCATGATGAAATTTTCACAGTCGATTTGTAGGGGTGAATCACGTGTAGAGCCAAAATTTTAAAAAAAATCTGTACGACAGATTTTGAGCTATTTTTGATTTCACATTTTCTTAGTTTGCGAAAAATCTGTCTTACAGATTTTTTTTTTGCTTTGCATGAATGTTAAATCAGAGCCAATTTCTTATTCCTGAAATTTTGAGGTGGGGTCACACAGTTAGATTTTGAGAAAAACGTGATTTAGCCTACTAGTGCCCAGTCTCTCCTTAGGTACTCGGTCGTTCATTTTGGCCAGTTGTTGACGTTTAATTGTTCAAGTTTCACATGGAATGGTAAAAGACTTACGTAAACAGTAAATAGAGAAAGGAAAAACATCTTGGAACATTTTTCAAAAGAGTTAGAAGTTGGGCTGTTATAATCCATCAAAACTGTACTAAGCCACCTTAAAAACTGTACTCCAATTTTCCATTGCTTTTAGCGCAGCATCGGTCAAACTCGACTATTGTAATAGTTAATTACGGGAACTGCGTGATACAGCAATGAAGGAGTAACTTCGTCACACAATCTTTCCTCCCATATTAATGAACCGGCCAGTAAGAATGTGTGGGAAGGAGCCGACCTCTCATGTATCAACACTGAAGAAGAACGTCAAAACAGACTGGAACAGGCCTGTTGCCGTCAACACATTTTACCTTTTTCACAATCAAACAGACACATTTCGGAAATCAAAAACTCACTTTAGAAATCAAAAAGACAAATTTTAGGAATAAAAAAACTATTTGAGAAGTCAAAAAGACAAATTATGGAAATAAGATAACGAACAGAGACAAATTTTGGAACAAAACCTCACTTGATAAATAAAAAAATGAACCAAAATAATCAAACAAATTTATAAACGCAAAAATTGTTATAAGAAATAAAAGGTCCACAAAATACATCAAAGTAACTTTTTCAAAATCTCAAAGTGGAGACCTTAAATCAAAATCGATATTTGCAGTAACAAGAAAACAAGACAAGAATCAAAACAAATATTTTTTTTCAGTGATACTTCTCAAACACCTCAGTGAAAGACATGCCTAAGCCCGCATGCAAACAAGAGATTCAAATTTCACTAGATTTCAAGGTATTCGACAAAATGAAGAATCTAGTGGCCAATATGCAGTTCTCAAGTACTACAACATCAATGATGAGGTCACATCTGCAGTGCAAAGCTGCCAAATGAGGCCTGTGAAGGAGCAACGTTCTTACACAACTGACAGGCGGTCGCTTTGCTTCATGAATACTAGTTCACTAAGCAAAAGTATCAGCAGATCAAAACGAATGCTTGGAAACTGTGTTTGGTTGACAGATTAAGTTCTCACCGAATATTGAGAGACAGGAGCAATTCTCTGTCTTTTGATCGGCCACTGTGGGCCATTTTCAAGAAATCACTACTGTGAGCCATGCCAACTCCCAAGAATGATGTTTTGATTGCAGAGCAATCTTGATGCAACCTTCAAACCAGCATCACAGATGTTCATGAAAGATCACTTGCTGAGAGACTTCCTGAAAGACACCCGTCCTGATGACCTTCAGAGTTTGAAGCTATGGAACTCAAAACAGTAGACCCTTTTGAAACAATTAAGATAAGCATTATGAGAAATTGCCACAGACAAGACTACCAAGCAAGCCTCAGCCATCCAGACACAGATTACCCAGAAGTTGCCAGTGTACATCTGACAAAACTGGAATTTTAAGGAAGAAACAACACTAAACAGAGTTCACAATGGTATCTTGCTAAAGAATCAGCGAGTCAACATCCTGAAAACCACACGAGCAGTACTGACCACCAGAGCTCATTCCAGTCATGAAGCATGCATTCAAAGAGTAAAAGATGCAGTTTTGTAACCCTCCATTGGCTGTAAAGACATAGAGCAATTAGGAGCAAGGAAATTATGCGAAAAAACTGAGTCATGAATTTTATCAGTTCCAAAGTCAAAAGACTACATTGGAGAGAGGCACAGTGGGGTAGTAAAGTGACTTGCCCAAAAACAAAACACAACATCCCTGGCCAGGGCTCGGACCCGGACTGCTCAATCTGGTATTGAGTGCACTTAAATCATGAGGCCATCATGTCTCCCACAAACTAAATAATTTATGGTGCATGGTGGTAATGGCATAAAATTTTAATCTATTCACCTGGAAAGCCTGTAAGTGTGTTGTATTGAAATCGTCTGTCCCTAAATGTGACCAAATAAATGAGGAAAAAGTCAGTCGCATTTGAGCAACCCTAAACCGCTGAATCTGTAAACCAGAATCTGGAATCCAGGGGTGCTTACCATTATGCCAGACTGACCAGTCAGACCGGTAGGAATACCCAAGGAAAATAGAATGGCAATTTCCAATCAAACTGGGCCAACCAATGGGAATGGTTCTTTAATCAATTACCTATTTTTAATTCCTTTACTGAATTCCCTGCATACATGACGAGAAGTAGGGCAAAGAACCAATTTGTCAAAATGGGGTCATGGTCCCAGGCATTCCACGCAAATGACGTGATATACAGAATGCAGTGTTTTGTGAAGTATTACGTTTTGGAGAGAATCACACCTTATATGTTCATCTCACATACAAAGATGTTGATCGTTTTCAGAACAGGATGGTCCCGAATTATCTTGCTTGAAAGCCTGCCAAATACGCAAAGTTCATGCTTGTTTTTACAAGAGGACAAATGAGCCGTGTATGAGTTTAAACTATGGAGGCACAGGCACAAATCTATGACTAGTGACTTAAAAACAAAGTATTATGCTGAGACCAACACCTCAGATGTTGAAAAAACCAAGAATCGTCATAAACAGAACTTCGAAGGTGAGGCAAACATCATGCAATTGGACAAAGAGGATCCTCAATGAAGCAACTTGAATAGTGAATATCTAAGTGCAACTCTTGTGTTAAAATACCCCAGGTGATTCTTTTATTTGTTTTTATTGTGTTCAATCAGCTTACTTGTAAAGTATGATTTGATATTGTGGTTCAAAGCCCAAGCAATCACTCTAAACTGTACAGGTTAAGCTATACATGTATTTCAACATAGCAATGCCTGCTTCAGTAACAGCAACAGTTGTTTACAGTCCACAAGTACACACAAAATGGATTCAATTCAGTTTTTTGCCCCCAATTCAATTCAATTCAATATTCTGCCCCCCAACCTGGCTGTCATTTAGTTAACATGGGTACACTGCTATGCTACTCGCTATCTATCACAGAATAGATAGTAAGTAGCGTAGCCAATCTGTGAGCGGCATTCATGATAGGACGCTAGTAGATTTATACTAAATAACAATAGAATACTTTTAAACTGTAGAATTCTGAAAATATCCTCTGTTTTGGCCATGTCTTTGTTGAGAAGAAAGAAGCTAAGAAACACAAAACCACCAACTACTGTCATTCCACCGCATTTAAATCAGGTACTAACCCATTGACTCCTGGAGCTTTTTACCAAAAATGCATTTTTTGAACATTTTGGAGATTTTCAGGCTGGATATGGGCCAAATTAGCTCCAATCTACTCAAAAAGGCATTTGCAACATGACAGCACGCCTTTCTTTCCACTAGCATCGCGTTTTATGGCATTTCCGGTCAGGCATGCGCAGAAATCAAAATTTTGAGACCTACGTCTTTAGGCTTTTCCATTTTTTTATTTTTTTTTCTCGCCTTTCCTTTTTCTCCTTTTCTTTTCTTTTTGCTACAGTGATTGACCTTCTACTGGGCTTGCTTCCAGTTTAAAACATTCTGAGAAAGCATCATCGAAACAGGCAATTTTTGCCTTGGAGTAGCCATGTGTAGGGGCAGGAAATTTTGCTCTGAGTTTTTCACTCAACTTTTTGAGCATTTTTGTGCATATCTCAGGCTCCATTGGGCCGATCACTCTGACCTGGGTATCATTGGAAAGATCTTTTCCTCCTGCCGAAGTTGAGCATAGATGATGCCAATTTTGGTCAAGGATGATGATGTCAGAAGTGGAAGAAAGGCCAAGGCTTGGGACGGCTGGTTACGACCGGCATAGGAGTCAATGGGTTAAAAGCAAGCAGTCATCAAGCGTCAATCTCTCAAAATGTGTCAGGGATTTTCTGTATTCTTATTGGTTATCTTTTTATAGACCAATTAAGTTATAGCACAGAATAATTTGCCAACCGTCTTGCATTTGCAGCCGTCGCAAGATAGATATCCATGATATCAAAAGTCCCTGATACACTTTTGTTCCTCGATGCTTGGGGAATGTTCTGGCCAAATTTCATGAAAATCTTCCAATTCTACATACCCTATCAATTCAGTTAAAGAGATGGTATTCTCGCAAAAAAAACTATTGCGAGTTATTGCCATTTGAAGAGTTGTAAACACGTCACACCCTTACTTGGATGTATGTCAACAGAATATGCTGCCAGCCAATGAAATCATGGCACCCCTAGCGTTCACAGCAAGTGAAATGATTTTGGTGGGAACCCCAAGGCCAAATAGCGTAACAGTCACATTCCCCTTGGTTGAACTTCAGCATGCATTTATAGAGCAGTCTTCACCTCTCGTGAGAAATGGGGAAAACCAAGAAAAATACACGGGGCAAGAGTACGGATACGAGTATGCATGATCCCTTGCTGCTGTCAGTCAAAGTTTTCTTCAAGTGTCCTTGAGAAATTCTGCTTTAGTCTTCTTCTTAGGTACTGGCTTCGATTTTTTCACTGTGCAAGGACTTTTCTCTTCCTTTTTAGCATGTTTCATGACCTCAATAAGGAGTGACAGGTAGCATGGAAGAGCAAATTAATTCAAGAACACAACTGCAAAATAGCGAGTAAACAAGAAAATTCTAATGATTGCCCTTGTAATAAGAGTTGCTGAAGGAAGCTGTTTCATGCAAAAAGTCAACGTGCTATGAAGATTATGACACCTATCTGTTTTGTTAACTTTTATTTTAAAAAAAAACCTTTTTTTCCCAAATAACTCAGGTACCTTTTCAGGGCTCAAAAATTTCTCTGAAGTCTTTATAGCCGTGGGCTAGCTAGTAATATTGTTTTACTAGCCCAGAGCCTGAGAGCTCTAGCCCAGTACACATTTGTTATGTGAGCCAGTCTCATGCTTAGGTACACACACACATGCACGCACACACACACACACACACACACACAATAATTGGATGTTGATATTTTATAAGTTTCAATTATTGAAACTTATAAAATATCAACATCCATTTAATCCAATTCTGAATTTCGAGTACTGCCAGTTTAAATTCAGTGCTTGAAATCAACTTTCTTTTGGAAACACAACAGTCTACTACAAACATCAACTTTCGGTGTGAGAATCATTAGCTACATTGAACATGTTCAGTTCAGCTACTTCTTCACCAAGTTGACCTCCAGTGAAGTGGCTTCTGAAGACCTTTTTTAGGGGCCAATTTTTTTAGGAAAATGGCCAATAAATAATAATTGGTAAAAACTAGTTGCTAAATGCAAATTTTTGGTCACCAGATATACCGGTATGAAGGATCCGTGCATTAAAAGAGAACAATCCATAGGCATACATGACATAGTCAATGATCAAGGGTTTGCAATGCAATTAATAGGACAATTTCAAACACGGTCAGCCATTTGGAAGTTTTCCGTCAGAGAATCAATACAGCAAAGCAAAAGGATGGATTGAATTCTTTTCTTATGTTAAATGTTTTAGAAGCAAAAATCTTTCAATATGGTTTTCTAGAAGGTCATAATGTGTGAGGAAATAACCGTCATTGATCATCAACACAGAGAAATGTAGCCGCCATCATGGCAACTAAACCAGAATTTTTGGTTGCCAAGGATGAAAATGTTAGTTGCATTGATGACGCTATCGGTCACAATTTGAAGCCCTGGAATGGCTTTTAAAATACTATGCCTGTGTTAAGCCTGCACCCTTGTAAAAGGAAAGGGCTAAATTGGCCCTTTTTTCGTTTTTCTGGGGGCCATCTCTGATTGCAACCCGGGATTCACACACCGGAAACACTGGGCATAGGTGGTAATAGATAGCAATAGTACAGACTTTTCATGTGATTAATTTCACAAGAAACATCTTTTCTAAATATTTCATTGTAAATCTTGCCCGTCAATTCAACAACTTGGCTTTTAAGTGGCTTGCTAGCCCACTGGGCTAGTAAAGTATTTTATTCACTAGCCAAACGAAAACATTTACTAGCTCCAGGAGTCGGACTAGTGGATTTTTTGAACCCTGATTTTAAGATTTCACCCTCATTTTTTAGGAAACGTTAGATTTTATAGTGTGACCTTTTTGCTTTGCTTAAAAAGAAAATTTTGGCAAAAGTAGCACTCTTGAGGTATTGCGTAACCTTAATGAACAATATTACAGGAGAACATCAAGCATGATCTTGTAATCTTTGTATTCTGTTTTAAGCTGTCCTCAAATTCATTGGATTGACTTGTTCAATGTAATGTAATTTGGAATTTCAAAAGGTCTAGATAGCAGCAGACATGTAAAGATTTTAAGGAAAACGACCAATTTTTTAAGTTTAAAAGACATGTTTCAACAGAACTTCTGTCATCTTCAGTTGAATGAATGATTACAAAGCAAGTTGAATAATAAGTAGGCAAAAATGCTA
>Ga0126338_10003811_pt1 | contig 10646 bp, 2 predicted proteins | sample OrbCmetagenome_2_FD_92529 | JGI IMG/M metagenome (GOLD analysis project Ga0126338, IMG submission 92529) | Coral microbial communities from Petempiche,Puerto Morelos, Mexico - Orbicella C C metagenome | ecosystem: Host-associated > Invertebrates > Cnidaria > Coral | place: Petempiche,Puerto...
CTTTAACTTAAAAAATAAAAAAGCCCTTTCCCCCATTCTTTTTGCAAAATATTTATCTCAGTCTTCTCAATTTGAACAGCCAAAAAAAGATTTTTCGCATTTTTCGGAAAAATCCACCTACCACGATACCTTAAAGTGTGAATATTATTGATAATTAAAAGAAGTAACAATAATCAGAACCCTCCTTGACATTCTGTAGAATCTGACAAACATCAGCAGCAGTCCACTGACAGTGCATTAAAGTTGGAGGCAGCTCAAATGTGAGACACTTTTCTTGATTAAAAGGAATGTTAGGCAAATTAATGGTAGTAACTAGTACACACCGTTTGCAGGCTAGCTGTTTAGGGCTAGCCAGAATATGCCATCTGTTATTTCCCAGAATTGTGTAACTTTGAATGCTGAAATTATTGGATTTGGACACTCAATATTCCTTGCATTTTCTTATTAAGGAAGTTGAGAACTTTCTTTGGAAGAGTATCGTTAAATCAGAGGTTTCATTAACATTTTCAACAGGAGGGCAACCTGTTTTCACTTGCAGTTGAAGCATTTTAAACTGAACTTCGTTATAAGAAAAACTTTCCTCTAGATGGTTAAACCAGGTGGGCAAAATTGTTCTCACGGCTGGTCAATTTGCCTGGTGTCCAGCCCTTAATAAAATCCCTGTAGGAATGTACAGGCATTGCAGGATAATGTTTATAATATTAACTGATTGGTAGTATTAGTATTGAGAAGAGGGGATTTACTGGTATGTGAGGGAAGAGTCTCAGTGATTTTAACTGTCTAACATACATGCAGTGTGTTATTTGTATGCACGACCTTTCCCTTGATCTTCTGGTCAAGTAAAATACAGTAATCGATGAAAGTGCTGTTTTTGTCACTGACTTGTATATTTTAGCAAGACATGACACACAAGTCAGTGACAAAAAACGGCACTTTTATTGACTATGTCATCTCCTGACTACATTTACTCAATGTTTAAAATACAGTTAAGTCAGTTGTTTTTGTGTTTAATTGAATTACAGGAAAATAGAATCATTGCAAAGTCAGCTGGATAGGACATTGCATTCCAGTGAACCTTTAAGAAAGGTACTAAGCCAGTGTACTAATAAATTCACCAAGAACTAGTACATACTTTTGCTCTAAATGATGACGTGTTTGCTCCATTTGAAGTTGTACTTGACTGTTTAAAGGTTGTAGTAGTGGTCTGTAATTTCTCATGCCTGGAGGTGTAGCTTGTTGGGAAAGGGGTGAAGTTTCTATGGTGCCTGTAACCACTCCTTATTACAGTCCAAACATTGATTGCAGTAACAAGAGATTCTACTCTACGTGTAGGTCGAGTGACTTGATGCTTTGAAAATCAGAGTTACAGTAGGACATAATATTATTAGCAGTCTTAGTTAGAGGTTCATAATATACAATAGCATTACTTTTTCTTTGTCATTATGCCACATTTTAATTGCACAACAAGTGCTGCCAGTTCCATGAACATTTTTGGCATGTACTTGTACCACACAAGTTAATAAGCAATATCACAATCTAAGAAGTGGAAACAATTCTTCATGTTTAATTCCTGTTTTGTTTACTTCCAGAATGTAGCAAGACTACATAGGGAAAAATCTTTAGCTGATTCAACCATTTCAGAATTAAGAGAAAAGCTGCAGAATTTTGAGGTACTGTACTGTGCATCAATGAAGGCATTACTCAGCAAGTTGTTTTTCATATATTAATTTTCAGGTAAAAATATTTCAATTATTTTAACAATACTTACAATTACAGACATGAACCTGCACATGTGATAACTCTAGGTTAGTAGGCCACTTCCGAGTTGCCTTTTGCCTCGGCGTCAAAAAGAGTCTTTGTATGAAACCATTCATGTGGAAAAGTGTTCTGCCGTCTGTTCTAACTACAGGTTCATTTTCATGCAAATCAAACTCATTTTCATATGAAAGGTTTTGCACAAAGACTCGTTTTGAAACAGTGGCTCAATTAAGGTAACTTGGAAATGACCTATTGTAAAGTTTGCATTAGAGTTTCTTACACTAGTGGGGATTCAGGTCATTGAACATTTAACTGGAGTGAAAATGTCTTTTTATACAGAAAATAAACTCTGAGTTGCTAAGCACAGCTAAAATCAAGGAAGAGCAGGAGTGTGCATGGAGACTGGAGAAACAAGTTCAAGCACATGAGATGCAAAAACAAAAGAAAAGGTTATTAATAGCTACTAACTGTACATGAGAATTCCCATACAATCCATTTGTCTTGCTGTTGTGGTATGAGGCACATCCATGTCCAACTGTGTTGTACATCTAAGCTCATCTAAACGTACATCTAAGTATTTATACCATACCATAGAAGAAACAGCCAATAAGAATACAGGAAAGCCATCGTATATTTGATGGTATTCCATCCAACCTTCCCATCATGCTCCATGCACATGTCACATTGATTGTGTTGATCTCTGTATTTTCAATGGCATGGTATAAAATAGTTATGCCAACGCTTTCTCCTGGTATACTATGGAATACCATGTAATATCCCACCACCAGAAAATTTCAAGTGCCATTTGTGATATTCCATGTTATACCTCTTGAAAGCGTTAAAAAACTAGTATTTACATACTGTACTGTATACCTTTATTTATTTAAGCCAGGGTAACCCATTTGGAGCCAAAGCTGACTCTGTTATCAAAAGGAACCTTAGATTGAAGTTCCATAAGGACATCCCACCAACTAAATAAATAGTAAGGTAACTCTCTAACTGGCAGTTTTCAAGAACGTTGTTGCTGCTTGTAATCATGATACATTTTTGACAGTTTGCAGAAAAGTGAGGGTACCATTGCCAAGCTGCAGGAAGAAATCAAGAAAGCAAAAGGTTTTTTGTTATTTCTTGTTTTCATTTTTTACATACATGTAAACTGAACCCCTCATTATCTATGTTTTTTTTTTGGTATTTTGAGCTGTTGTTCTTTTCTCTCCATAGAGAAAAACAAAGAATTGAACAAATTGCTGGGTCAAGCCAACAGAAAGGCTGCAAAAATGGAGCAACAGCTTCAGAAATCCATGGTAAGTAGTTGCTGCTGTTACTTTCCCAGCACAGAGAAGAGAGTGATCGCCACTGCATCTTTACAAAAGCTTTGAGTGTGTGGTGTAAGGCCCTAACATCTGTACAGTCTTAAGATAGATATTGAATGCCAGTAACTGATTTTTTTCTTTTAAAACAGGAGGAGATTCAAAGTGTCAAGCTAGAGGCAGAGTTTGGTCAGTGTAAATTTATTTTGTACATGTGCACATAGCCTCTTATGATTTGCTTTTTTTTGGTTTGATTGCTTTTAAACCAGTTTGCCTTTCAATTTTCTTGGACTGTTATCGTTACCATGTCTTTTGAATTGTAAAGTGGCTTTACTGCCTGCTTACTGTAGGACCATACGGTTACATGTACTTCTTTTGTTTCAAAATTAATAACTGAATTGTATGTAATTCAATATTTTTGTTTTCCTTCTTTTGCGTAGCTTTCACTCACTTTTGGTTTCAACCAACTGTATGTAGTCGAATGGCTTACTTTCGAAGAATACTACATTCTCTGTTCTTTCCTTGTTTGTTTGCTTACCTGATCCTTGATTTTCACAGCAAAAGCCCTTGGGGAAGATTTGACAAAGAAAACCTCTAAACCAAGGTAGGATTGAACGGTGATAATGAAAACAAAGTTTCCATCTCGGTGCTTGGATCGGACTGACATCATGTTTACAGTGGTCACATATTTTCTGCAGACATCAGAAATGAGGTCACAAATAACTTGCAACTCTGTCGGCAGCAAAGAGTTTGTTGTCTCCAATCAAAATCGAGATTCTTATAGCGGGAATATATCTAGTTTCCCGGTACATGTAAATTAGTTAGACATGTTTAATAGTGTCAGTTGTTAAAAATTGCCTTTACAAGAGCTGTTTCACATTTTTCACGAAATCTTAACGTTATGCTTTTATGTTGTTTCTTGTAGGCAGCGACAAAAAGCCCGTCAGCCACCTCGACAGCCGCCCGTGGAAACGAAACAGACCTCGCCTTCAGCCTCGCATCCAAGTCAACAGCTGGCGCACGTTATAGAGGAATTCTCTATGCTATCCGATATGGAGCCCGCTCTCAGTCCCCTACCGCCCAGTCCTGACAGAGAAGCACTGGGAGACAGTAGCAGCTCCGAGGAAGAGAGTGGCAGTGGAAGCAGCAGCGAGGATGATGGGAGCGGGAATGAAGATGAAGACAGTGATTACAGCCTGGGTGATCTAGCAGACATGCTGATTGGCGATCATGACGAGGGTGAAAACTTAGCAGCGAGTCCTATGAAAACTAGAAGCAGTGATCAAGATTTTCAGGAAGATGTTGAAAACAGCACTGGACAGGAAACGACGACAAAGAACGATGCTGATTGTGCAAAAACTGAAAATGAATCTTCAGTGAGACAGTCACCAAATGAAGCGAGTGCCTCTGATATTGAAGTTTCTGAAAACCTTTCTCACGAAAACTGCAATATTGCTAATCCAAGAGGTGAGACTTCAAAATGCTTATCAACGACTCAAGAAGGTACATGTAGTATCGAAGCTGAAATGAATGAAAATTCACATATTACAGAAAGCGATGGTTCTGATCGTAAGAAAACAGACGAGGAGTCTGCTAAGACTAAAGAACCCTCCAACATCGAGAAATGCACAGTGGTCACGCCCAGTCCTCAACGAAAGGCAAAGCCGAGGATGGCATCATCGAAACCCCGTGTTATGACTCGATCCAGAGCTAAAGCAATGAAACTCAGTTCCTCGTCTGATGCTGAAAGCTCGTCAGAAAGAGAAACAGGAATGGAGGTTAATTCAACTCAAGAAAATTCTTCAGAGGTGTCAGATACGGACTTAAAGCGTGATTCTAATGCGAGTGATATCGGAAAATCTAACGATGGTGGTAGTGGCAACAATGAAAACGTTTCTTCCGTTGCGTTGGTGGATAACATGAAGGAATTCACTGAAAGCTCGCAAGCAAACGAAAGCGTAGAACATGCTAAAGGAAACTTCCAGGATATCTTGCCTGATTCTTCGAATACCGATGCTGATGATGGTGCTCATCACCATGGAAACCTTTGCGAACCCGTCTGCTTGGTAGCCTCTTTTTCAGACTTGAAGGACCAAGAACCTACTGAAGACAATTCAGCTGTATTACTAGTAGGAGTGGAAGCGGATGTCATCCATTCCCAGACAAACGATGGTGAGCGTAGCTGTTCGGGAGCATTAGGTACAGACTCAGAGGAACAAGCAGGTAATGAAGGCAATTCAAATGTATTATTGATAGGAATGGATACAGATGCCGTCCAACACCAGAAAAACGACGGTCAGCTTAGTCGTTCAAGAGCCTTACTTTCAGGTTCAGAGAAACAAGAAGAAAATGAAAGCAATTCAAATGTATTATCAGTAGGAGTGGATAAAGATGTCAACCATCAACAGAAAAACGACGGTCAGCTTAGTTGTTCAAGCGCCTTACTTACAGACTCAGAGGAACAAGCAGGTAATGAGGACAGTTCAAATGTATTTACGGGAGGACAGGAAGTGGATGGTAGTAAACTTAGTCATTCAACAGCCTCGCTTTCAGAGCAAGTCGCCTATGACGACGACTCGGATGTATCTCCAGCGCCTACTTCAGAGGCTGCTGCGAACGTACCCACTGAAGTTGGGATCGAAGTTAATCAGGAGATTTCTACAACTTCTGAATGTGGATCTAGAACTAAAGGTGATGCTCCACTTAACATGACTAGGGAGCAAAATGCCGACATCAATGAAATTCCTTCACTCGAACTCAACAATGACAATGCTGACAGCATTTTGGCTAATAAAATCATCAGCGAGATAAATACCGAAGAAAGCCAAACTTCACAGGACAGCAAAATCACCGCAGATGTTAACGGGAACACTGTGTTGTCGCAGTTAGAGGCCAAAGAGAATGCATTTGAACGAAGAGAGGACACCCTTGAAGAGAATAACAACAACATATCTGAAGATTTTGAATCCGCTCCTGAGCAGTTGGAGGATGATTCTGCTCTTGTAGTTGACACTGATTCGTCTGACCAAACTCAGCCCTTTGTGCGTAAGACTCCAAACCGCCCCATTTGTACAACGAAGAGAAAAAGCACGGATGTATCTGAGCTATCTACAACTTTTGATGGCACCAAAAATGAAGACAGATCAACGGAGCAAGTGTATGTCCCATCAGACGAAGAGACTGATGCAGATTCTTTTCCATGTGTAGTGCCTGGCAAAGCAACAACAAATAAGTTCGTTGAAACTTCAAAAGGTGAACCGGTTTATGTTAGTAGTTCGACTGTCGAAGTAGATTTGAATCTATCTACTCTGACTTGTGAAAAGGAGACAACGATGACAACAGCATCAACAACAGAGACAACAGAATGCTCCTCAACCACAAGCCACGAAGTTGAAACTTCTGAAGACTGCAAGTTAGCTTTAGAAGAAGACGACCATTCACATGTCTCTGACGAGGCAATGCAAAGTTGCTCAATTGACGAGCGCGAAGGAAAAGACTCAAAAGGGCAAGATTCCAGTGTACAAGAAAATATCCCTGTCTTAACTTCTGAGTCTTCTGGAAAGAATTCAGAATTGGAGAAAGATGAGTCCCTGTCTAGTGATGGAGAACAGTTCTCGACCTGTAATGAGGGAGGAAAGTATTCTGATTGCGTAAAAGGTGTACCTGCTTCTAAAACTGCAATTGAAGAAGCTAGTGAACCTTCGACTTCCACTGAGGGAAGAAAGAATTCTGATTGCGTAAAAGATGTACCAGCTTCTAAAACAGTAATTGAGGATGCTAGTGAACCTTCGACTTCCAAGGAGGGTAGAAAGAATTCTGATTGCGTTAAAGATGTACCCTCTTTTAAAACGGTAATTGAAGAAGCTAGTAAACCTTCCACTTCCAGTGAGGGAAGAAATGAGTCTGATTCAGAAAGAGATATGTCTTCTCGAGCAATGACTAGAAAACGTTCCTCCACTTCTACTGACGAAAACCGGCATTTTGATACGAAAGAAGATTTGTCTTCAAGAGTTACGGGTAAAGAGAGATCCTCGCTTGTTAATGAGGGGAGAAAACATTCTGATATGGGAAGAGTTGTGTCTTCTATTGGTACGAGGAAAGAAAGTTGCTTAACTTTTGATGAGGGAAAAAATAATTCTCCTTTGGGAAGAGATGTGTCTTCTAGAGCTGATTTGACTTCTATTCAGAGAAAAAAGGATTCTGCTTTGGAAAATTTGTCGTCTAGGGCAATGAATAAAGAAAGTTCTTCGACTTTTAATGAGGGAAAAAAGCATGCTGATGTGGGAAGAGTTGTGCCTTCTACAGGTACGAAGAGAGAAAGGAATTCTGCTTTGGAAAGAAATGTATCATCTGGAGAAGTGGGTAATGAAAGTCCTTCGACCTTTAATATGAGAAAGAGAAATTCTGATTTGGGAAGAGAGGTGTCTCCTAGAATTATAAGTAAAGAAGGATCCTCTTCGAATGAGAAGGAAATACCCTCTAATCTAGATGTTCGGGAGCCATCGACATTTGACGAGACAAGAAAACGTTATGCGATCAAGAGGGATGTTTCGTCCCCTAGAACTTTAACTGAAAAAGCTGGGGAAAGAAAACGTCCGTCATCATCTCAATTAGATGCAGAAGAGAGTAAACTTGGAGAAAGAGGACAATCTTTGGAATTGCCTTGGTTTCCGAACAACGCAGGACCTTCTGATGACTCCCCAGCTCTATGTGACCCGGAAGACGATTCTCCAATTCAAGCCTTGTTTAATAATCTTGAATGTCTCTTGGAGGAATTTCCTTCACTTTCTCCTCTTCCACCTTCACCTTGTCCTTCGGACGATGAAGAATGTTTAGCTTCCCAAATTTCATCCAGTAACTTGAACAAAGAAAAGTCAAACCGTGTCACCGACTTAACTTTTGCAAAAAAGACTTTTGATGTACGTGGAAAGCCTGAATTTAAACGTGACCAGGAATTGAATTACACTGAAGTCGCATCAAGGAGCGTTAAAAGAACTTCGCTAAGAAATAGCGCGACTATGTGTATAACAGAATCAAACAAACTGAACATTTCAGTAACGCCACGGAATTGTCTTGCAAAGGACAAAACAAGCAAATCAGCGTCTACGTCCTGTTCGGGAGGAAGTGCCTCAACCAAACCTCCCTTACAACGGTCGGCATCCGCACCTCCTCGCGCAGAAGAAAAAGTCTCACTAAAGCGTTCTTATCAACAATCAGTTTCTGAACCAGTTAACAACAAGATCGCTGTCGCGCAGAAAAGCAAGAAGATGAAAACGCAGCCTAAAATTCCTCACAAAGAAGAAACCTCAAGCTTGGAAAATCGGTTAGGTATTTCTAGAGTTCCGGTTGAAAAAGCCACATTCAGTCAACCATCGAAGAAAAATGGTGTTACTAAAGGGCCGGTACTTGTCAGCAGGAAAGGACCAATACTCGCTGACAGTAAGGAGCCAAAACTGGCTGGCAATAAGGGACCAATACAGCCTGGCACTAAGGTGCCAATACTGGCTGGCAAAAAGGAACCAAAAGTGGCTGACAAAAAGGAGCCAAAACTGGCTGGCAATAAGGGACCAATACTGGCCGGCAGTAAGGAGACCGTACTGGTTGGCGATCATGGGCCATTACTGGAGTTCAATGAAAGGCCAGTCCTAGAAGAAGAGTCCAAAAATACAAACAATTCAGCGAAATCAACTGGCAACAAACAGAGCAAATATCGACCGTTGTCAGTCCGTCCAGGTTATATGCCTGAAGTGAAGTATGTGTTCAAATGTCTGAGTCGTGTGTACGAAGACAATGTAGATCTACATATTGTAGTCGAGAGACTAACCACTAAGCGATGTATTTCATCCAGTACGCCCGTAGTTTCGGCCATAATTCAGTTTTTAAAAGAACGAGAAGACGACCTCGTCCCTCAGATCCTCGATCAACTTGAACACTTTCAGACTGATGCGAGTCCAAACAACTGGCAGCCTGTTATTTCCAGTTTCGAGTCTCGACTGCTGGAAGTGATATCTTTATTATCCAATGATACTTTGTTCGGGAACCTTATTCCTAGATTGGTTTCTCTGTGTTCTCGGAGTTTGACTGAAGCACGTTGCAGCTCAAACGATGAGGAAGTTATGAGGGGGGATCTGTCGCTTTGGTAAGTTCTAGTGTAGGTTATTCTTATGGTAAACTACTTCATGTAAGTGTCACGGAGCATGGGTATAAATCTTCATTATACATGAATGCTAAGCTTGGTATAAATGCTGGAAATGTTCATCAGTCAGTGCTGCACGGAAAAAAATATGATTTTTCTTAAGTTAACATTACCTTCCTGTAGCCTATTGGTTGAGAGTTCGACGGGTGTTCAGAAAGTCATACAATACTCGAGGTTCGATTCTTGTCTTGTCGAGAAGTCGGAATTTTTTTACCAGTAGCTTGTGTCTCTGAGGCCCCATCCACATTACGCAGGAGGAAGTTGAACGCTGAAAGCTCCGTTTTCGTGACGGATTAGTGTGGACGGTAGGCCTAACCGTGGGGATAAAGCTACGTTTTCAAGTTCCTTCGGCGTCTGTACGCTGCCTGAGTGACTACACTCTTCTTATACTCTTCTCTTTTGACTTTAGTCGTGTCTTGACTGCCTTGTGCCAGCTCAAAGAGAATCTTGGCTGTGTTCGAACGGTGTGTTATGACGTCATACGTTCCCTGTACCGTTCCCAGAACGCTGCTCTACAGCTTGCAGTTACCATGGTTACCGTTTGGCCGAAAGTTCTGAAAACGTCTTCCGATTATTCGAGAGGCAAACAATCGCCTCTTGCTCATACTCTGAAGTTAGTGTTATCGTATGGGGTTCAGAGGTTTCCGTCTGCCGATCTTGGCAACATCTTACGAGTTCTGTGCTGCTGGGAAGATGATTCGGTAACAGAGGAAGACCTGAAACGCTTTGGATTGCAGCTTATTCAACCATTGCGTGAGGAGGGATTGGGGGCTAACGTCGGTCTTGGTAAAGGTAAGACGAGGGATTGAGTCCATTAATAGATTCCATCTTAGAATTTTTTCGATGTACATAACCCTGTACAATCTAATGAACAATACAACAAAACACTGTTCAGTAGCTATTGTTTAAATGAACGTTAGGGTTTAACTGAAGGATTTATTTTGGGACTTACCTTGTCCGTTATAATAAACAGTATTAAATGAAACTACTGCTCGACAGCTTTTATTTGAATGGTCACACACTCCACCTTGTACAGCATAGTAAACAGTACCACATGAAAGTACTGCTCAATAGCTTTCATTTGAATGGTCACACGCTAGGGTTTCATCCACAGACTTAAAACTTTAGAACCACCTTGTACAGCATAATAAACAGTACCACATGAAAGTACTGCTCAATAGCTTTCATTTGAATGGTCACACGCTAGGGTTTCATCCACAGACTTAAAAGTTAGAACCACCTAGTACAGCATAATAAACAGTACCTCATGAAAGTACTGCTCAATAGCTTTCATTTGAATGGTCACACACTAGGGTTTTATCCACAGACTTAAAAGTTAGAACAACCTTGTACAGCATAATAAACAGTACCACATGAAAGTA
>Ga0126338_10003813_pt1 | contig 10642 bp, 6 predicted proteins | sample OrbCmetagenome_2_FD_92529 | JGI IMG/M metagenome (GOLD analysis project Ga0126338, IMG submission 92529) | Coral microbial communities from Petempiche,Puerto Morelos, Mexico - Orbicella C C metagenome | ecosystem: Host-associated > Invertebrates > Cnidaria > Coral | place: Petempiche,Puerto...
AAACTTGAATGATAGTCAAGGCGAATTAAATGAAAGCTTTTGATTTAATTTCGTTTTGTCTTGGTTAGGATTATCAAAGTCATCGAAAACTATATGATTTATGTATTTTCAGTTGGAAAAAACATTTTGAAATCAAAATCGGTTGAAATCTAGCGTTTTCTGTGTATCGTGTCTATCAAAGAAAATTTACTCTACAAGAGCTGGGTACTAGTGGAGAAATATGCTTTCTTTTAAAGTGTTCCTCTTCGAGGGTTTGTGTTTTTGTTGTTAGGTTTACATATTTATAAATATGTTTACAAAATATCAATGTATAAAGCAAGGAATCCCAGGGACGCCAACGAGACTTATGGAAAGGACTATCTTAAAGATACCTAAGACTTAACAAAATAATAAAAATGCCGTCGTCAACACACAAAATGATCATAATTTAGAATACAGAGTACATAATTAAGCAAAGCTAAACGCGCAAATGCGCAAATGCAAAAGAAGACAAAGAAGAATAACTTGGACTAAGTTTAGAGGTGAACACAGCAATACTAGAAGCATTTTGAATTTCAGTGCTGCGGGAATTATATAATTTGGGGCCTTGAAAACGGAGTGAGAATTTCCTTACATTTGTCCTACAGACTGCAAAAGGACGGAATTCGCACTTCCAATAATGTATTTAACTATTTAATCATTTCTACAGAAGAGTTATCAATACTCGGTCAAAGCTGATGAATGAAGGACTCTGAGTAGAGTTTGAGTTCGACAGGTTTTTCAATCTATGGAAAAGATGGTTACCTGAGAACAACATATTTTTCCAGGCATAATAACATTAATCACGATATTGCGCTTAGGCGAGCGCTTAGGTTCGATTTGCATGCGCCGTTGACTCGACTCCAGTCTATACGTTCCTCCCCGAGAAGAAGTAGAGCGCGGGCTCCTTTCCTGAACAGCGGCTGGCAATCGAGCCTAGGCTGTGCCAGGTGAAGACCTCGACAAATAAAATTAATCCGGAACTTGCTGGCATTAAAATGGCCCCACCCACATGACTTGTATCCGAGAAAGTATTGACCGCTCAACCCATTTTTATCATAACATAAACTCTTAAAAATAGACTTATTGCAGGCATATATATAGTTTTTTACCAGGTTTCTTATAAAAGTCTTAAATTACTTCGAAGAAAAAAGTAAATGAACACCGCCCGATGCCACTGCGTTTGGCATGAATTTTGACCCACCCATTTCATCGACAAATTTCCTCGAAAATAAACAATCATTTACAATATCGAAGAATTTTTGGCAGAAACGTCAGCTTATGGACAAGTGCTATACGATGTTTAACATATGCAAACGATTATCAGTAGAGAATTTCATTCCCGTTTTGTAACTAAAAAACTTAATTAGGTCGACTTGATTGTGTAAGGGAAGATTTTTATATAATATACGCTAGAATTGTTTTGAAGTTATTCCAGCTTATTCAGCTATGTTTAAAAATTCAATATACTCAGACAGATTTCTTTAAAGAGGACAGATTTGAATTGATTAATTAAAGCCATCGTCAGGGAATATTTTTATGACGCGTCAATAATTTGAATACGGTCTCTCTTTCCAGAATATTTACAACAGACAACATTCTCAGAACGGCACTATCTACTCAGTAGCGTTACAATGCGGAGCAGTTGTTTGACACAGACCTGTCGTTGATCTTAGAGAATCTCTTTATTTAGCTGCTAAGCTCAGCGGGGAATATATGGGTGGTGACCTACAAAATACTTCGTACGGTAGGTTGTATCTTCTTTTAAGGTAGCGGTTTCGAAAAAATATTTAGTCACGAATTGCAATTGTAGTTGCTTTGGTGGAATAATATTTTAGATTAATCTGGCGATTTCTTTGTGGCTAAAAAGCACATTGCCTACGTGTAAGATACTAACGTTCTAACACTCAGAAATATTATAATAGCTTGACGATGAGCCAATTTTCTTGCCACTTTCTCAAACAATAGATTCTCTCAGCCTGTCTTTCAGCCAACTTCCCGTCGTATCGGTTATTTCTCGCGGACCAATCACAGAACGTTTTGGTGCACCTGCGGCATATATATCCAGGACGGTTCACACGATAATTTCAATATTTATTTCACGTTTGGAGTACAATTCAGCCCAAAGATAGAGTTTAAAACTGTAATGTGGATCGTTCGAAAAACAAACAGTTCATTTGGAAAAGTGATAATAAAATATTGGTTAAAAATGGCTTAATTAAAGTTAACATTCTAGAATAATTTTTTTCCGCCTACTTCTGCATTAGAATTCTTGAACGAAGTTATAATTATAGCTGACGTTACTACAGTGTTAACTCGCCATTGGGTCTGAGTGTGAAATTACGCCATCTAACTTTTCACAACAAGCGTATTTCAACATAAAAATTGTTGACAAGATAAGCGTTTACAATCCTTTGTGGCTGGTTTCAAGGCGCTTTTGTGGCGGGAAAGAGAACGCATGGCCTCAAAAATAATGTTGAGGCGGTGAATCGAATCGAAGATATGAAATGTCCAGCCGGTAGCTAACTTGTTATTCAAAAACAGGTTATTTTACTTTGCGAGGTAAATGATTTTATATAGTTTCTTTGGGTGAAGTGTCAGCGCACTGAAGGAATTTTTATACGCATTTTTACATTCAGTAATTTTTGCAATCTCCTGATCGATATTTCTGGGTCCAGGAAACTTAGAATTTCCGTCGTTTACAGACTGTACCGGAACTACCAAATTTTCCTGTAGATTTAATATATTTAACGTTTGTTTTCACACTGAACTAGTGAACAAAAACTACCAGGCAGTGTATTTCAGTGAGATAATCGATAATTACTTCTAGGTCAGCCCGTTTTACACTATTAAGTTACAGCTTATATTTATCGCTGAGGCCGAAATAACACAGAATGTACGTTAACATATCACGTGAGTTTTCAACGTTACTGTTGATTACTACTCCAATACGCAAAGTTTAAGTAGTTTTCAATATATTTAATAGTCTGTTCTTTGACGTGATAACCAAATATCCAATTAGTTATATGTAAGTAAAAGTTCTGTATAATTTCGTGTTACTCAATTTATTTGTTTTGTTATTTTGCTTGTTATTTGAGGTAACTAACATGAGGGTGCCATCGAGTTTTGTGAGAATTACACTCGCTCTACAAGCAAAAACATAACTAAAAATACTGATCACAACTAAATTAACGTCTACGAGAAATTTTAATTTCGCAATAATTGCAGAATAATGAAAAAAAAAAGAATTTTCGTTTCGGATCCTTTATCTAGTAAATTTGTGGAATTCAAATATTTGTTAAAATCATCTGACCATCAATATGTTCGTGCTAACGAATATATTGTGTTAACAACGCAGTTTAATTTGCTGACTGAGGAGAATTTAGATTCTAGTTGAGAATATCGTTGACGTTGGGTGAAGGATGATTAGTCTCGTTTTTCCTCTTAAAGTCATGTTCTCGTTTGCTTAAATAAAACATTCTGTCTTCACCCGTGGTGACCACTGAACAATGGAGTACTCAAAGACCACCGACTCGGCCAGTGGCCTTCGAATGCTGGTCTATATACAAGCCTCGCTGAGGCAGAACAGAGCTTATGTAATTTATAAACATACACCTTGTGCTGTGGATGAGTGAAAATCAAATGATTTGATTTTTACAAGTAACTTAAAATAAGTCATGCCTGCTGAGAGGATTACAAACTCTTGGAAATATGCGAATGAGGTTTTGGGCTCGGCTGATCAAAAACCGCAAGCAACTAGACGTTAAATACAGCAACTTTAATGTATATTGGAACATCGGCTGAGGCTACTTACATACAGTTTTTACCCCTTCGATGATAAGGAGACCACAAATACACAATACTAGGCGAGCCGTATACTTGCCAGGAGGTGTAATACGATTTTCCGAGTTTGTCTCTAACTTTTCTTCACTTTGCTCGCTTTTCTTAGGATTCCAGGTCGTCCCGTGATCTGATATGATTCTAAATTTGTACATGTGTCTGCTTTGATGAAGAAATTACTCCAGTCTAGACTGTTTGTGGACCAGCGGCAGTTTTAAAATGAAACCACAGAAGGAAGAAAAACAGGCACAAAAGACTTCCAGCATCAAGGTTGGAAAAGGTGAGTCACCCCAACTAGCTGTTTCTGAAATTCAGGTTTGATTTTGAGTTAGATCTGGGAGTAAGCGGTGGCAAATAAACGCTTAAAAACTGACATAAACTATCAAAGTATTTAGTATTCGACTGCCAGCGATATTTCATGACTTCAATCTTGAAAATAATTGACACAATTCGCGATTTACAAATTAACTGATTGACACTACTTGAACTTGATCAGATAAGTTGACTGTTCTAGAATTGACCAGCGCAGTTAGCATTCATTTATTTATATTCCTGATTTTAGTTTTCCAAAAAGATTATTGTCTGATTATTACAAAAGCGCTTTACTTCGATATTGTTTCAACATCAAACGGAACTACTTTAGACTATGCCAGTTGTGCATCCAATATCAAACTCAGTCACTTAAAAAATAACTTAAGTCGTTTTTCATATGACAACGAAAGCTTTGTTTTGCCCGTCACAGATTCTGGAAGGGTCAAAGTTTTTGTCAGAGTTCGTCCACCTCGACCACAAGAAAACAGTCGCAAGGAACCAATAGCTGTGAATGTACAAGAACTGTCATCTCAGGTAAGTTGAACTCAAAAATGTTACTCGACTATCATTTGAGGAAGCAAGAGGCCCGGACGATCGAGCGACTGAGAGAAATTTATTCAATCATTTATTCAATTTACGGTCGCTTGCTTTTGATTAAAACACAGAGTTTTATACTCGGAGCTAAGGGGATTTAGGCCAAAATGCTCTTAAAATGATCTATTTATTTCAGTTTCAACAACAAATTAAAGTGAATAATATGACTCGACAGTACCACCACAAAAGACTGAGGAGAGTCAATCTGGTCAGCGGTAAAATTCATTCGCGTGAGGTCGTCTGACACGTGCCTTGTTGTATCGTAATCATCACTCTAGTTAATTGATGGTGGTTTCGTGGTAATTTTTGCTATTTTTCGCCTAAAAATGGCTCTAAACGATCATTACTTGGAAGCCAAAGCGAAAACTACACGGCCAATGGTGTATATCACACGAAAAGAGTCGTTCTGTGCGAGTCATCGGCTTCACAGCGCGAAGTTGAGCGACGAGGAAAATCGATCGATATTTGGAAAGTGCAACAACAAGAACGGACATGGTCATAATTACACGGTGAAAGTGACCATCCGTGGACCTGTTGATCCCATTACTGGAATGGTCATGAATTTAACGGACTTAAAAAAGCGTATGGAAAGCGTGTTACAAACTTTGGATCATAAAAATCTCGATATGGACGTACCTTTCTTCGCGGACACGTGTTCCACGGCTGAAAACGTCGCTGTTTATATTTGGAATAACCTAACGAAATTTCTGCCGGAAGTATTATTGTATGAAGTGAAGGTTAACGAAACTGGCAAGAATTCTGCTCGTTACAGGGGCGAGCGAGTGAATTGATTAGTGTCATTTTCAGTTTGGAGGGAAGGGTACAGGGAAGCATATAGTTCACCTGTGTCAGCCAATGTTGCAAAACAGTGTTATTCATGTTGAAAACCTTTGCCATCAATATTTGTTACTTTACCCTATTTAAACATTTGAGTGCAGAGGGATTTTTGAATACTAAATCATGCATAGATCACTTGGGATTCCAATTTTCCTTTTTGATATTTCATGCAGGAAACATTCGGTATTACGTCTAATTTCCTGTCATTTGTCATCAATTGAATTACATTTGTTATATACATCTCTTGAATTCCTCATTACATTTTCTTGAATTCACAGAGAAAGGGTAAGAATAATGCAAGTTTTGAATTGAAAGATAAAAATGTTCAGTTAATGGAAATATATTTGGAGATTGTTTTAAAGAGCTTTAATTAGATACTTGTAGTAACCATGGCAATACATATAATGTCATCTACATAATTAAAACTTCTTCAATCTTTTAATTATCATTTCACATGGAATATGAACCAGGTACCAGGGTTGCCACAAAGTTTGAGGTAGTGTCTTAATTGTTGGTTGAGTAAATGGCTGATTTTGCCATCTTTTTCCAAAGAATAAGATGAATGGCGAAGCAGAGTAGCTGGTCAAGATATGGAAGTAGATGGTGATATTTTTTTGAGTTGTTAATAGAGCTGATTTACATCGACTGTAGCTTGCAAACACAGACAGATTTCCAGTTTTAGCGGGAAGCCTGCTGCATTTGCAGACGTCCACTGTAAAATTAAAGATCATTTTGACTAATTATTAGTTGAAAAGAATATCGAGTGTTACATTTGAATATATAAGGAGCAATGTAGCACCATGTAAAGCCATTTCTTTTGATGTACAGAAAGAAAATCTCAGCAAAATAAGACACATTTGAGACATGTTTTGAGACCTTAAGACATTGAGTCTAAATATTTTATGATGTACCAGGTTTTGTAGTGAAGATTTCTACTGTCTGTGATAAAATGGGTTTGGTAAAACCTTCAATAAGGAACACTATTCTCTCAATAAATAATCAAAATTTGTCACACCAGAGTGTTGAACATCGCTGTTTGTGGCTGTTTCACTTTGATAACAGTACATATAAAAGTTTTTATTATGAGCTATCACAGTGATAAGGTTCGGAACTGCACCTATAGAGGCATTGTAGGGACAACTGGCATCAACAAAACTGTGTACTGTTTGAACAAGGTTGGCGGGTGGGGGGGGGGCATGCAGCACATGCAACAATATGTCTCATTGCGTGTGCAGATACTGTAATTCAGCTTGTCACTGCAAGATTTCTTTGCTGCATTTCCCCTCCTGTAAACAAGAAATGAATTTGTTACTGCTAACATGTCACTGTGACATGCCCTTTCATGTGTACGAACCTCAAGTGGGAACTGTGCCTTCGAATGAGGTGGCAAGGTGGGGGAAGGGTAGTGGTTGCATGCGGCAGGAACATGTTATAGCAATATATCCCCTTATGTGCTAATACTTTATTTCAGCTTGCCACTGCAAGATTTGCTTGCAGCATGTCTCCTCATGTCAACAGTGCATAATGTTGTTGCTGGTAACATGTCACTGCCACATGCTCCTTCATGTGTTCTAACCTAAAATGTGAACAGTACCAAGATGTTGTTAAGAAAGGTGTTCTCCATTCAGGGCATTCAGGGTAGTCCAGGCAGTATAGACCAGTGGCCGAGCCAGACCTTGGGCTGAGGGAGAGACAGAGAAAGAGAGAGAGGGGGGGGGAGGGGGAGAGTTGCTTGCCCTGCTGGCTTTTCTTCCTTTTTTTTAACTCAAAGTAAGGGGGGGTCTGGGTCCCCTGGGCCCCTCCCCTAGATCCACCACTATGGACCAGTATACAGCCTACTGACAGCTGACCAGTGTCAAGATATTGAAATGTGTAGTTCCAGATTTTTTCTAAGACCCCCAACCCTTTGGAAATTCTACTTAAGCTTTGTACATTTCTTTCAATTGTTTGGTCTTCCAGAACCCCCAACCCTCAGGAAATTCCAATCTCTTCTGTGGAGTGAGTATGGTTATTTTCTGGAACTGCACTATTTCTTTCTCTGTAAATGAACTGAGGGAGTTTGATTAAAAGTAGGAATTAATAAGTCGGAATCCATGGATGATAAAGTGAAAAGCCACTTTGGGAGGCGCAGTGGCCTCATGGTTAGTGCACTCGTTCCCGGAGCGAGCGGTCCGGGTTCAAGCCCTGGCCGGGGACACTGTGTCGTGGTCTTTGGGCAAGATACTTAATTCTCACAGTGCCTTCTGTACCCAGAAGTATAAATGGGTACTGACAACTGTTAGGGAAACCTAACAAATTGCGAGGGAGTGACCTGCGATCGACTAGCAACCTGTCCAGGGGGAGTAGAAATACTCCTAGCCGCTTCATGCTACAGAAACTGGGATAAGCTTCGGCAGCTATGAGCCATTCGGCTCCAAGGCTTCACTTTTATTTCCACTGAAGTATTATGAAATACGTTCTTGATGTTGTTGGTAGCAGATGTCAGTCTATACCATGATTAATTACCCTGCAAGCATAGTCTCATTCCGTCTTCCTAGACAAATCGGGTAATGATTAATTTGATGTCTATGTTTCTTTAAAAGCATGTTTACGCATGCTAGCAACTAACACGCATTGTTATAGCTGTGACTCTGACAATCAGTTGCTTTATAATCTGGGCCGGGTTGTTCGAAAGCTGGTTAACGCTAACCCAGTATTAAAAGTTAACCGAACTATCAATTTTTGTTGTGTAAAAATGTTTTTCACTGCTTACGTTTTGTGTGGTTCGAGATTATGCAAGTTCAAAACTGAAGGACAAATAATATAAACAGAAACCCTCACGGAAAAGCTACAAAACTGCAATCAAAATTCTCGCTAATCCTGGGTTAGCTTAATCAGGCTTTGAACAACCCGGCCCTGGACCATACTTACCACAACTTGATGTAAAAGACACAGTTAACAGTTGGTATGTAAGACTAGGCAGGGCGTCAGGCACACTCATTGCCCTTGAGTTCCCCGGAAAAAAATTAGTGAGAGGATCAAGCTTTTCCGATTGGTCTCGCGAGAGACGCGACGCGACATCCGAAAAATGACACGTTTCTCGAGTGAGGCGAGAAACCGTGCCGGAGACGCGAAAGGGGAAAAACGGGACGTCGTTGTAGTCCTTGAACTCGGAAGTGACTGACATTTTTATCTTAATTTCAGATCCATGTTGCTGATCCTAAACACAGCTGGGAGAAAACGTTCAATTTTGATCATGTTTTCCCGAAAGAGGCCACAAACCCAGAGGTGAGACTTAATCGAAACTGTTTAAAATCCACTTACTTCCATAGTAGAAATAGCGCTAGCAGTACTACAGTCTTATCTCTTTCCAGGTATGCAGTACAATAAGCAGGCCTCTTGTAAATGCTGCTCTGAATGGCTTTAACGGAACTCTGATGGCGTACGGGCAGACAGGATCAGGTATAATTAATTCCTCAGTGAAGTTGTTGAAACAGTTTACCCATAGAGACGAAGCGAGCTTTTAAAAAGTAAATAAGATACTTTTGAAGCGAACTCGACAGAATCTTGGCAGGTCAAGAATTGAGTTAAAGAAGCCACGCACCCATAAATATCATTGAAAATAATGATAATTGCGCGTTCAAATTAGGATGGGCGTGTCCTCAACGGGCTTTGCAGCTATGTCCTCAGCACGCTATGCGTGCCTATGATCATTGGTGAGCAGTTTGGAAAACTTTGGCTCACAGCAGAAAGTTGTTAAGGGAGTCACGTCACGATTTGCCCATCTGAAAACGTTTAGTCTAAAGTTTTCAAATTCGTCGTTTATAATCCGTTTTAACCTTCTTTATCCTTAACCTTGTTCCTTTATGGTTTATTATTATTATCTCTTTGGTGTTTTTCTATCTCGGTAAACCAATATTTTCAGGTTTCCTTCAGTTTAAAAGTAATTTGTACGTGGCCAAAATAACTCAGAAAGAATGCTGTTACTGAGCTCCTCAAACCTTATGAATTGCTACGGTATAAAATACTCATTTATGGTAAATGTTTTTGTCGTCTGATATAGAGAATTCCTTGTTTTTTTGTTTGTTTGTTTGTTTGTTTTGGATCTAACGTTTTGTCGCACGCAGTTGTTGAATTTGTCGTCGTATTTCTGTCACTCATTTCAGGAAAGACCCATACCCTAATGGCACCTGATGGTATAACAGCTGGCGTCATTGAAAGGTGCTTCAAGAGAATAACACAGGATGACCGCCATGATTACAAGGTACAGCAATAATATTGATAGCCTCGAGGTGACCTTTTCTGGTGACTCCTCCCCACTGGATGGTATACTATCCCAGTACGAGATAGCCCTACCCCCGCCTCCAACATTTCGCTAATTCGCCGGTAACTCTCCACTTGTATTCCTGAGTAAAGAGAGGAACTTTGAGAGTAGAGCATCTGGTATTAGAACACGCAGTGACCCCTACCAGGGTTCCAGCCCCCATACTCATTTTAAAATGTCGTTACGAGTAGTTTTGCCAATCATGTGACCAAAAGAAACGAAGGCTCTGGGGACAAGAACGGGCTCGAACCCAGACCGCTCGATCTCGAATCCCGCGCCTCCTACAGGTGTCTGTAGTGTAGCCATAACATGATCCATGAATTTGAAACCTATCAGCATTTCTGGTTTTGTCCACCTAATAACATCAATTTTCCTCGGCAGGTGACCATGTCATACTTACAAATTTACCAGGAGAAAATCTACGACTTGTTGAACTCTACAAACAAGGTTGAGCTAAGCTTGAGAGAACATCCTGTAAAAGGTTTGTATTTATGCACATTTGAACAAATTGACCTTCTTTTGCCTCCGGTAAACCAGACCTCTTTTTTGCGTGATTATGAAGCTGAGTTGTAAATCAGTTTTCCCGAAGAATTCCACACGAGATGACAGTTTAAATGTCAAATCACAACCTTATTTTTTTGTTCTTTCATCCGTAGGTGTTTATGTGGAAAACCTTTCAGAGTTCGTGGTTCGAAGCCCTTCAGAAGTGCTAAATCTTTTGACCGTGGGAAAGAAAAG
>Ga0126338_10003814_pt1 | contig 10642 bp, 4 predicted proteins | sample OrbCmetagenome_2_FD_92529 | JGI IMG/M metagenome (GOLD analysis project Ga0126338, IMG submission 92529) | Coral microbial communities from Petempiche,Puerto Morelos, Mexico - Orbicella C C metagenome | ecosystem: Host-associated > Invertebrates > Cnidaria > Coral | place: Petempiche,Puerto...
CAACAATCACCGGTCATTTTGGATTTGTGTTTGAGGACAATTCGGTTGGGTTTTCGAAAAGCTCTGTTTTCAAAATGTTTTCGGTTCACACGAAAACGAAAAGCCGGTGATTTCAAATTCCTACGGTTTGAAGTGCGTTTTCGAAAAGCTCTATTTTCGTGACAGATTAGTTTGGCCGGTAGGCCTAACCGTAGAAATAAAGCCTCGGCGTAGTGTGGACGTTGCCTTAGCCAAATAATTAACTATTTGTTCCATCATTTTTGTCCTTTTCTTTTGCTTATCAATAGAAATGGTTTTCTGTTCAGCTGCGCGAAGTGGAATAAAAATAAAACTTAATAGGAGAGCTTGAACCTTAATTAAAGAGGGCAGCCCACAGCGGAAACCGATATATGAAAAAAAAAAAAATTGAAGTCAACTTGAAATTAAAACAGTGACTGTTAGATGACTGATCACAGAGGCCAACTGTGGAAACACAGTAGAAATCCGCTATATTTGTTGTAAGTTCACAGGATGCAATCACCGCTTGGCGATGCATTGAAAATTAAATGGCGTCTTGACTGGCAGTGTAATATAGCTTTATTCATTTAACTTTGTTTTTGTTATTGGCCTTTTTCCTTAACGCGTTAAAACGGTGATTCTAATAAATTGTGTAATACGTTGCCCTTGAAGAAAAAAATCATCTGCTAAGCACTTTGTGCTGGTATTTTTCATTCGATGAAGACATTTTCATTATTGGGAGGAATTGCAAATTGAATGTAATCTAACACTATATGTGGTATAATGTGTTTTTACTTAGTGTAAGTCTACTAGCGTTCTATCACGAATGCCGTTCTCTGATTTGCTACGCTACTCACTATCTATTCTGTTGTAGATAGAGAGTAGCAAAGCAGTGTGCGGTTCTTTACAAAATGGCGGTCACTTTCCTCGAAGTGTTTGTGAATAGGATTTAGATAAAGTTCTGAATTGAACGACTAATAGATTTATAAGAAAACAATTAGATTATTCGCTCTCGATTTCTACGCGTGATAGTTGACACGGGCTGCGCCTTCATCGAGTATCACGCGATAGAAATCGAGAGCGAATAGTCTAATCATTGAATATAACCAGACTAGAGAGGCAGAAGAAAGGAAATGACAGAAATGATGAAGGGACCTTTGGCTAGGTTACAGTGAACGGGACCTTTCTGTTACTATTTTTGGAGACTAGTGTTGAAATTTTTTAAAAGTGCTATCGTTTTAGACCTGATAAGAGTTACTTTGTTCGAGATTGTTGACTTAATTTCCAATCTGGAGTGTTCTGTTTGACAGAACTCTTACTCAGGGTCCTAAAGGTGCAGTTCTAAAGGACTTACCTGCCAATAAATCCAGTCAATGTTGCTGAACGTTATCAACGTGTACGATTCTAAAACTTCTCTCCAATTTTGCCTGCTCAGTTCAGACAACGAATACAAAAGACCGCGACCGAAACAGGAAGCAAGCCATTAAGGGTTCTTCCGGACTGGATTAACTGCAGTAATCGCATCTGTATCCTAATTGCCGATGACAGTTGTGAAACACTTAATTATTGCCTCACGCGAAATACCCTTCAACAGCTCACAAATTTCGAGATCCTCGTTCCACTTGTAATGCTGCAGCATCAAATGTACAGAGAAAAAAAACTTGAGATTGAAGGTAACTCTGTAACGCGTTACTACAGGGAGACTGTTTTCTGAAGTAACTGCTGTTGTTTGTTCCAGTAGGTTATATGATGGCTCTCTCTGTCTTTCGTCTACGTTTCATTGACCCTTGTTCACATTTCTTGTGTGTTTATCCTCCTATAAATGCTCGAAATATTTTAGACATGGGTGGAAGCTCCAATGAAAACAGAAACCCGAGGCGTTCTGGCAACGATTTTGTTTACTTTAGCTGCATCCATGACGCATTTCCCTTACTTTAATCTAAGTCAAGACTATTAAGCTTTTTACCAGATGATAATGCATCTTAGAGTCTCTTAAGTGTTTTTTTTCTGGCTCGTAAACTTTTTATTAGCTTAATAAACTAATGACAGCTTTATATCGGGGCATACTTCTCGTTGAGTGTGTAGGTTGTGTTCGGGCATCTAAAAACTTACGGCTTTCATTGTAAATATGTTTAACATATACAGTAACAATTTAGCAGTTAGAATCATGCCCACTTTTCATGTAACAGATCTTCCCGTACCGTAAAAAAAAATAAAATAAATAAAACTCCGGCATTTAATGGAGAGCGTTCATCGAAATTTATATATATGTTGCAAATTACTTGAAAGATTCTGGAGCTGTCTCGGCTATCTAAGAGATAACTCAGATTTTCACATCAACGCAAACAGGAAAAAAAAATTCTTAAAGTCGCATTCATGAGCAGAATGGCTCCAAGATTTCGGCTCGCGTGCAAGCTTAAGAACCTGTAAATTATGCTTGTTGAAATAAAATTTTCACCTGTATTACTAATTAAAACCCAATTTCCTTTTAATTAAAATTTCACCAGGACCCGTGTCTCTAACTTAATTTCCTTAATCTTGTTTATTAGGGTTCGTTTTGTTTAATAATCTTTAAATGATCGTTTTATTGTTTAGGGGTAATTTGGAGGCTCTGTTCAGGTCAAGTAGTTCATTAGCCATCGCGTGTTTCCTTGCTAAATGATATTTGTATACACCATAAGGGATTATACTCTGATCTGGCCTGGAAATTAACTTATCATATGTTGATAAGAGGATTATAAACTGATTTATTACATTGGAAGGCTGTTCCATTATTATAGATGGAAAGGTGCCTTTTGATTGGCTTCGTGACGAGTCTGAATTTTGCAATAAGGACTGCAAATAAAGATCGATCGCTCACCAACACATTTTGTCAATTTGGGTTTTTGAGGAGCTGTGGAAGAAAAACAAACTGTTTCCTATGTAAATGTACATCTGGGAGGGTGTTTTTTATTTAGTAATTTTGAGTAAAGATTCCAGAGAAATTTGATGTCTTCTAGGGGAGATTTACGAAGCGGTTCTTTCTTTATAAAGGGTCAGAGAAGGGGAAATGGATTTAGCAAAAACAAAAGTTACTTATAAAGCCGCAAGAAACCTTCAACTGATCCCGAACAGCGCCGAGTAGAGAATCGAAGGATTTCCATTCAGAGTCAAAAACCTTCGTCTGGGCCTTTGGGTAGTCTAGTGACAATCAAAGTCATACATGTGCATTACCTTGACATATCATCTTTAACAGATCAAATACAATATTTAATTTGTACACCCCGTACATAAGCAGATTATCTTTTCTTTTCATTCACCCAATGAGACTGGACGTGGCCGAGAGTAAGACAGATATGAGACAAGAGCAGGGATTTGTTTGACCTGACAATTCGGTTATTGTGTCATTCTCAGCATCGGTAAAATTGCGAGTATGTTCTTCACATTTCATCTTTCCGACAATTTTTATATTGTAATAAAGATCTCTCATGATATTGTTGGAAGTGGCTACAGCATTGGAAATTTTCTTTTTTCTCCCAACCTGTATACTTGACAGGTAATTGACTAAGCGTGGAGAAATTAGGCGTGCATCACATTTGGTTTTAAGTTCACCAGTTAAAGAAAATACTTCTTTCGAAAACAGTGCATGTCTTTAACTGCGCGGATTTAGAAAACTTCGATAAATTTCCGCTGAATATAGATAGCTGTCAGTCTTTGAGAGACCTTTCATGCAGTGTTATAACAATCATTTCAAATTATTAAAGAAAACGAGGGAAACGGAAGCAAACCCTTCGTTTACAAGTTTGCCCCTATTGTAATGCAATCCCACATTACACATCATCCTTACTAGCTAATTTGTTCTTGTTATTTGCCAACTTCTGTTCTTCAATTAGTGTGTTTTGTATAGCAAATACAGGTCAGAGAGAAAGGTTTGAAGACGAAATGCGATAGGAAATCGAGCAATTTAAGTTTTAAGTGTTTAAGTTGGACAAACTGACCTTGTACTAAACTAATTTTAAGTATAATACAGTCCTTTTTGCATTTTTTAAAAGCTAAAGATGTTAACAGTTACTGAAATAACGCCAAAAAACAATTTCCCACGGGAACTCGAGAAAATAAACACAGTTAAAATTTTAATCATCAGTTTTATTTCACCAGTACTTTCAAGTGTTTCATACGAACTTCAAAATCTGTTTTCGACATTTGGTGGTGATTACTTTTGAGAAGATACTCAAATCAGTCGCACATAAGTTTGCAATATAATGTTCAATGTGCGGTTTGCTGACTTGCAGACAATCTTTCTAAGTTGCAAATCATAAAAAATTGAGTCCTTTTCAACCTCGAAAGTTCACGCGTCAAAATGACTGATAAAAGTTCATCAACCAAGACCTTTTCTTTCTTGTTACTGTTTTTGGATAAAATCTTTGTAATTAGAGCTTGTCAAATGTACGTCAATAGCTGTAACGCCGGTAATTTTCCTCATAAACCCTTCTAATCCATAAATCGCTTGTGTTACATTGGTGAAAAAAACAATCCAGGTCAAACAGAAACTAATTAGCCAAAGTTAATCCAACTTTATTTTGGCAGCCTTAGCTGTGAAGGACATTTTAAGACATGAAAGATAAATGTAAATCTGTAGTGACCTGGACAATTTAAAAAGTTAAAATTAAACGTGTTGTTGTTTTCCGGTATTGGAAAGAATTTCGTGCCACTTAAGACAAACTATGTGACAGGCTTTATGCGGATGGCATTCAGCAATGTCGTGCATGTGATGAACTCAACCAGTTTAGAACTAGAAATATAGAATCAGCTAGAATCTGAAGTCAGGTGTTGGAACTCAATTTTGGATCTCGATTATTGATGCCGGCACAGGCCCCTCAGAATACGCTAAAACAATTCCCATGACACAATATACTCACAAAAGGTTATAACCCCCAAGATACCAAAATCGCCAACTTTGCACGGCATCTCCACCACCTTTTCGGTTAAAGAACCTCTCCTAAGCTGCTGGCGAGTGATTTCACATTTATCAGGAGTTCTCAAATAGCTGGAGTTTTATAAGGCCGTATTTATTCCATTTTATTCTATACTTTTGTCACGTGACCCCTCCAGGTGTAAAACAGTCACTTTAAAACGAAAGTTGCCTTCTCTACATCTCACCTTTTAGTCTGGGAGCAAATGTAAGCCCGTGGGAATTTCGTGCTGAAAGCAAGCTACCAGTCTAAAAGTGTTCATTAGGGTCTAGTAAACATGAAAAGTTTTAGTGGCAACTCTGCAACTTGCTAGGACGGGTTTTAAGGAGGGTTCAAATCGGACGTATATGAGCCAACATGAAAACGAGGCTGGTACATTAAATTCTTTATAACCTCATCAATTTGACAGATATTCGTAAGTTGATTATTTAGTGACAGCTGTTGATTATGAAGTGGTCACGTGATTTTCTAGCATGAAAACTAGGCTGGAATAGGATATTACATATTACTATATTTAATGTTTGCAAAAGCTTGTCAAACCTACCCAAAATTGGCAGAAATACGCAATTTGATCATTTAGTGATAGCTGCTGATTATGAGGTGGTCACGTGACCTAGCATGAAAGCGAAGCTAGACCAGAAAAACGCATGTAACCGTTTTTAAATGTTCACAATAGCTTGTCAAACTTTCTCAAAATTAATCCCTCCATGATACGGTTGCACTGATGATATTCTCATTTGTCACGTGGTCAAATTTCCTGCACAGAGACGAGCCTCTAAGCAACCATTCATTTTATGATAAATTTACACTGGTAGCAACCTAAAAAGCAACAACAACTTAAAAACAGCAGTAGTAAAAATGAAAATAGCCATATTTTTCACCTTTCTTTGGCGAAGTATTTGTCTAAGGACGCTTACCACGTCTTTTCGTCAAATACAATAACACGTAGCAGATCCGTTTGATTTTTGACAACTACGACGTTCTGTCTTCGCTTATGTCTGCTACTCGGAGCAAGCGACTAGGCACTCAAGAACCCATTTACTACCATATCACGGATTCAAGAAGCGGACACAAAGATTATCATCCATGCGCTAGACGCTACAGCTGACGGTGTTACGGAACTTTCGATCTATTCTCCAGACACTGATGTTTTAGTGCTAGCTATCAGACGCTATTCAGAGAAGTGTCCAAATAAAAGTTTTGCAACTGGATCAGCAACAACTCGCCGAACAATCAAGTTGCAATCAATTGTAGAAGCACTTGGATCAGCCAAGACAGTCAAGACAGCCGCACTACCAGCATTCCATGCCTTAACAGGGGCTGATAACACGGGTAGTTTCTCAGGAAAAGGGAAACCGACTTGCTGGAAATAATTTGAAGAGGCCAATGAGTCGATCCTTAGATCCTTAGATCCTTAGCCAATGTGGGTAAAGATGAAAAACCCGACGAAGAAACCCTTGATGGGATTGAGCAATTCGTCTGTCAGCTGTACCAGCCAAAGGCCACAATTAAAACTGACAAAGAGTTCAGGTGGTCGTTGTTTAAGAAGAGATAAGCTGAATCTGACAGATTACCACCAACTAAGGCAGCTCTGCACCAAGCCATACTACAAGCACACTACCAGTTGATGGTTTGGAACAATGACTGTGTACCTAATCCTGTTTTACCGTCACCACGAGGGTATGGTTGGACAATGGAAAATTATGAGTGGATCCCTGTCAAGACAACTCTTTCGCCCGTTCCCGTGGCTATAGTACAGCTCGTGAAGTGCAGATGTGAAAAGGAACCATGCTCGACGAATCGCTGTCAGTGCCGCAAAGCAGGGTTGCTATGCACGGACCTCTGCAGCTGTTCTGAGGATGATGATGATGGATGTGAGAATCAACAAGGCGAATGAGACGATGATGACAGCGATATTGAGGAAGAAGAGGATGATGACGATGCGATAAATTAGATATGGTAAGCGTCCTTAGACAAATACTTCGCCAAAGAAAGGTGAAAAATATGGCCATTTTCATTTTTACTACTGCTGTTTCTTAAGTTGTTGCTGTTTTTTTTGTTTTTTTTTAATTATGTAGGTTGCTACCAGTGTAAATTTATCATAAAATAAATGGTTGCTTAGAGCCTCGTTTCTGTGCAGGAAATTTGACCACGTGACAAATGAGAATGTCATCAGTGCAACCGTAGTGAGAAGCTATTGTGAACATTTAAAAACGGTTACATGCGTTTTTCTGATCCAGCCTCGCTTTCATGCTAGGTCACGTGACCACCTCATAATCAGCAGCTGTCACTAAATGATCAAATTGCTTATTTCTGCCCATTTTGGGTAAGTTTGACAAGCTTTTGCAAACATTAAATATAGTAATATGTAATATTCTATTCCAGCCTAGTTTTCATGCTAGAAAATCACGTGACCACTTCATAATCAGCAGTTGTCACTAAATAATCAACTTACGAATATCTGCCAAATTGATGAGGTTATAAAGAATTTAATGTACCAGCCTCGTTTTCATGTTGGCTCATATACGTCCGATTTTCAACCCCCCTTAAAACCCGTCCTAGCAAGTTGCAGAGTTGCCACCAAAACTTTTCATGTTTACTAGACCCTAATGAACACTTCTAGACTGGTGGCTTGCTTTCAGCACGAAATTCCCACGGGACTTTTGACATTTGCTCCCAGACTATTTACTTTCTGCAGAGATGTTACATAGAATTTGCATAACCGCGCTTCGCTATAAAAGTGGATACAATTTGTATTTTACGTCCGTTTTTGCGGAATAAACAGTTTATACACTTTGCGTTAGGTCAACTCATGTTACATTTCGCAGCAGACTGACGGCCTTCTTTATTCTATTGAACGAGATTTGAGTAAATAGTTTTCATTGTTAGCAATTAATATCCGTTGTCGCTGGCAAGACAATGAATTCAAATTTTCAGTCAGTCCTGACACAGTTACACACGCAAATTGAACCGCGGGAGCTGGAAAAATTTCACAGTTTGCAAGTTCGATCGGTTAAGTGTCCACTCTAAAGCTACTTTTACTCTGTAATTTGTGTTCGAACAAATTCATGCAGAGTATGGAAAATGTATGTAAGGAAGCGGACTAAGTGCTGCGGGTTCAGGTGCACGATATCTTTCCTGCGTGTTCGTGATGTCGCGGTATAACGCAAAGAACGCCGTCTTTACACTTCATGATTGGAAAAAAGAAGACAAAAAATAAATGGAATAGAAAGAAGATCGAAAATAGAGCTCAAGCCAACTTAAATATAAGCCTTTCTCCCTCCCTCAAAATCCAGAGCACTGACATCGAATTGAAAAACCAAAAAAAGATAACCATCTAAATGTATGTGTGATGGAAATGCTGTGGATGCGCTGTAACTTAACAACATAAATGGACCCAGTAAATTAGGAGTGAAAGAAAACTATTCTATGAAACAATCGACACAAAAGAAGAGAATATTAAATGGTCTTAAATATGAAAAGGTTTTCCTCACCTTGGATGATAATTATGCAGATATCTAAGCGAACCAATTAAACGACTCGAAATACAGCAGACAGTCGGTTAACCAATCATTGTTATCGTTGATATTGCAGAGGGCGCCCTTATAACTGTTGTTTGCTGAACTACCTTAAAAAATATCTCACATTTAACCTGCCACAAAACAAACATTACGTTCTCCTCGTCCATCGGAGAAAAAAACAAAACTACTGCGATGGTGCCCGTTATAGTGTTTCTGTACGTTACATTAAGCGTTTTAATTACTTCAGATAATCTTTTGGTGATAGCAGCCGTTTATTCGACGCGAACTTTACGGAAAGTCACCAATTATTCCCTGGTTTCGTTGGCGTTTGCCGATCTTCTTGTTGGTTGTGTTGTTTTACCTGTCAGGGCGGTCGAAGCTTGGGCTTTCCACTGGTCAAGAAACATTCTTTGGTGTCAATTTTCACTGAGTCTTACACTACTCAGTTTGTCCGTGTCGGTGTTAAACCTCCTCATTGTTACAATCGAACGATACCTCGCCATAATTCTTCCCTTCACCTACGCAAGTAAAATCACCACGCGAAGGAACTTTTACGTAATAATGCTAGTCTGGGTTGCTGCGTTTTTGGTTTCGTTTTTGCCGTTCGTTGCCTTGAAAAGCACGACAGCTCAAGAACGTGAACAACAGCATAAAGTTTGCCGTTTTGCGGACACCCTGAGCTCCGAATACTTGGTATTTTTTTCTGCCACTGTTGTTTTTATCCCAACACTGTGTATCAGTTTAGCTTACCTGAGAATTTACTTCGCTGCAATCAAGCTGAGAGCAAGGCTGAAATCTCTACAAGTTCAACAGGAGGGAGAAGATAATATAGCATCAGTACTGAAAGAGTCCAAAACCGCTAAAACGATAGGTGAGTTTTCCAGCTAGGAGCTCGAAAATTTACATACATTTCTCATGATCATTTAGTTCTTTATCAAAATAACAGAGTAGATTTTTAACGGTTTAAGTTAGCGTAACTCCCCCATGCATGGTCGGAGATATTGCTAATTTCAAATTAATTGATGGTACTTTTTGTTCGCGAAATTATTCAAGTCAGTAGCGTTTCAGTTCGCTCTTTCCCGGCGAGACTATCGAGAATTCAAAGAAATTTGATCGGAAATGTAATCGCAAATTAAATTCAGGAATAACTAAAGATGATACATCTTAAATGTAACTAGCGAAAAAGAAACCTTCCCACGTGTTTCTAAATAAATCTATTGGCAATTCCCTTTGAAGTTGATAATTTCCGATATCAAGTCGTTTAATCATTTTCCCAAGGTCGACAAACTTGGGGGTTTCATTAAAAACAGGCGAATTTACATGTAAATGATGAAGTATACAATTCTTGTTAAATTAGCCGTTTGTCTGTCTTATAGTCTCTTATATTTTACAGCGTAACTGCCTCATTTAGGGAACCTTAACCGAAAAGTGAAAGCATATATACTTCAGCGGGGCGCGCGCTTTATACAGTTAAAGATCGCTGGCCTTTTATTTGGAGCTAGAATAAGCTAAGCAAGGCTAACTATCGGGCCTGTGAAGTCTGAAAGCCCAGCCGGCGACAAATGAGTTCAATTAGGATTCGAAAGACTCGCATTGTTCCGATCTTGTGTTCAGATCTCGTGTTCCATTGAGTTCTCGAGTCGACCACGCGAACCTATTTTTCATATTCCATTTTCATCGAAAACATCGAAAATTTCGTTTACACAAAACTACTTTCATCGATTCGTAAAGCATACATTTGTCAACAGAAAACTTCGCACCTTTGCCAGTAGAAAGAACGATAACATTAAGAAATAACTGCTAATGGCGTCGCTATATCACTGAAAAACGCAAAAAAAAAATCGGTCACTAAAGTAAAGGTTTCGTTGAAATTGATTTATTTTAAACTTACCAAAACGTTTTGAGTATAATCTTTCGTTTAACACACGGAATAGTAATGGCAGTATTTTTCAACTGAGTTATTGACACTTTTTTTCATAATTTTAACAAAAAGCCTAATCAAAGGAAGAAACACAAACGGACTCATTAGAATTGAAATGAAATTTTGAGTTGGCTCATAAGGTATCAATTCTTCTGGTAACGGAAGTAGAGGCCAGAACAGAATAGCAGAAGGTTATGAACTTTTATACTGATTATCTTAAAGACGTTTCTTCTGCGAGTCGATATTAAATA
>Ga0126338_10003815_pt1 | contig 10641 bp, 8 predicted proteins | sample OrbCmetagenome_2_FD_92529 | JGI IMG/M metagenome (GOLD analysis project Ga0126338, IMG submission 92529) | Coral microbial communities from Petempiche,Puerto Morelos, Mexico - Orbicella C C metagenome | ecosystem: Host-associated > Invertebrates > Cnidaria > Coral | place: Petempiche,Puerto...
AACAACAACAACAACAAAAACACTGTGAGATCTAGGGAGGTGTAAGTTTGAACGCATCTCGGACAAATGGTCGTCGCAAATATAGAAATGCTAAAATAAAATCACTTCGATCAGGTTTCCTCAGACCTACTTAGATGTGATGGTAAATTAATCTGCGGAAAAAACAAGTTTTTCAACGACTTCCGGAGAAAGGATTAGCTTTCGTGGTAGTTACTTTGGCCCTTGCTGGTTTGCACTGATTTCTTTAGCTGAATTAATGTATTTATTAAAGAAAAACGTGACTAGAGAGAGTTATCTTTATAACCACGCTTGGGACAAATTGATAACCCTCTGATCTACGCTAAAACAGTCGTCCCAAGATCGTTAGTAGGTCGGCGGAGTTATTGAAGTCGGCGATAGATGTCATTAACGCGTAATTAATTGTTACCGCCTTTAAGAGAGGAATGGCACGAAAGAGCCAAAAGGGCAAATCATCTTGAGGTTGATAATGCAATAGGCACAGCAACTGCTTGAGATTCATAACAACTGCATGTAACAACACCGACTTAGTTCATGATCAGTGTAATTAAGGTGGTTAGCTCGTGTAATCCAGCTAGGCGTGACGCGGTTAAGACTCATAGCAACACAGTTCACTTGAGAGTAACTTTTAGTAGTAGGTAATAATAATAGAAAAAATAAAATAAAGATAATAATAATAATAAGGTTAAAAAAAAAACCCTTGACTAAACAGTTGTCATGTTTATCCGCCTTGAGAGTGCGTCTTCATATAAGTCAAAAGACTAAATTTCTTATATTTGCCATGTCTTCTCCGTTCGTTTGTCAATTCAATTTAAGCAATCCTTAAGACGATGATTTTATTTTTTAGCTCTCTAATATCTAAATTACCTTTTTCATCATCTCAAAGTGGTTTTAGGTTTTATGCACAGTCTCAATACATAACTGGTTCTTCCGCCTTCTATGCCGTTTGGTATAGAAACGGACCCTAAAATCTCTTTCTTTTCTTTCACTCTCAAACATCAATTTCAATACATAGACATGTTAGACTTTGCATTTTGCATTCGTTCCAGAAATATTCAATTATATAGCCTCTTAATTTCCACTCAACAAGTAATTTTGTTCTACTTATAAGACGTACTCACCAGCCACTTTGCCACCATGATCAAAATGATAGAACAGAGTTCCAGCGGGGAGAAAACCAACAAAATGTGTGTGTCGTACATTTCAAAGCCTTGCTGTTTTATACTAGAACGTGCTTGCCGCAAGACGGAAATAGTAGCAATTAGGTTCTAATTTTATGTCGGTTTTGTTTTTCTACGAAAGGCTTTTTGTTATAGGTCGGCTTGAGCTGAATTATGTTTTACTGGGAGGCCAGAAAAATACTTCGAGCGGGACTCTTACGAGTTGATACTTGTAATCTTTTCACTAATTATGTTCAAACTTTGAGCAATGCAGTCTATTTAACCACATTTAATGGGCCGCGAGGACTTTAAAGAGGCTACCGAATGGAGGGCTTTCACCAACAGGCGTGTCCATTTGACGTAAAACTTTGTACCCTATGTAGGGTGGCAGGATTTCCATCCGACGAAGAGTCTTGCATTTCATTTTTTTATCAAGTAATGTAATCAGATTATAAGTGGAGGTGTTTTAAACAAGTTGTTTTAAAGTTATGTAATTTAAACAAACAAATGCTACATAGTTCTCTTGTAGCGCTCAAGGAAGTCTTGTTCCAAACTCCCATTGTGGAATGCAAACCAAGTCGCACCATGCAACCGTCTTCAGTCCTCTGCAGCCTGCAGAGTAAACAAAGTAGGTAATAAAGAAACAATGTTAATTTCCTCTGGTTACGGTGTTTATTTTTCAATCGGCGAATAAAAGAACTCAACCTTGACAGATGGTCTTGCGGAAAATCTTCAAAATTGAGGCATAATTCAGATTCTACGGATGCCGAGCCACAAATCAATTGGCTTGTTCTTTTAGGTTAACAAGCGAGTACATCGAAACTTATAGGCCAGTATTCTTTCCTTATTTATATTTTAGCTACTCTAGGTGTGAGTATTACGCTTGTCAAATCGCCGAACTCAAGAACAGGTGACTGACAACTTTGCTGCATAACGATGAAAGCTTACGGACTTAGAATATATCACACACGAAGTCAATTGAATAACTGTGTGCCGTGCATCCGGCGGCCTGACAAAGTTAACTATCAATTCGTTGATACCGATAGTTATTGATCACCGCCGTACATGACGAAGGCAGGAGAACAAATGAAGTTATTATTCACTCGTGATAATTTTGTTGGAGAAGTTATCAAGAATGATTTACGCCCTCGAGTGAGTGGTCGTACCACCCATGCAAGGTCTCACGTTTTCACGCAATCAATAACTAAGGTTTGCATTCTACACAAGAAAAATATTTGTGCGATTAAAAGGAGCCAGGCAAATCTCCAAAAATCATAGTGAAATGGCGTTTGATCAGATTGTCTCAAACAAAAACTCTAATAAGCTGTCAGTCTCGGGTTTGTTTAGTTCTCTGTCTTTATCGAGTAGTCTAGAGGATTTTGGTTTTGAGAGTTTGTATATTTTTAAAGTAACTCTTAACTAGTGAAAAGCGTAGGCGAATCTTCCCTTGCTTCCGCAATAGTTTTGTGTGTTTCTGTATTTTTCCCACCGGACTGTACTTCCCGATCCTATTAATACTGAATACATTAGTCATGAACTCTCTTGCCTCTTTATCTCTACGTCCAATCTTGAGCACGTAAATGTAAAGGTAAACATTTACTTTAAATAGATGTCTGTGTTTCGGGGCAAACACTGCATGAACAGGTGTTCGACGAAAAATACACCATTAGCCTCGCTAGTTATTCTTTCTCTTAAATGGAAAAAAAAAATGATATGGAATCTACTTTAACTGTTGATCGCTCATCAACTTGAGCAATAATCTTCCTGAGTATAAGTGTTCTCCGATTAATAATTTAATAACGTCAAAGCCTTCGGTTACCAACTGTGAAAAATGAAAGTGCGCCTTTAAATTTTAATTATTTAAAACGTTTTAGACTGGAAGTTAAAAATTTTACAACGTCAAAAGCTCAGCCTTAATTAGTGGACGTTTTACTCGTGTTTTTCTGGTAATACAGGATGATCCTCCATTTTGAATCGAGTAATAATGTTTATAGGCTATCTTAAAGGTTCTATCTTAAAGTTTGAACTTTCTTGTTTGTCCATAGATTCCTTTTTTACACATCCGTACCAATATCCCATAGAACCTGAACACAAGTATTAGTCAAATTTGACCAACCATATTTCCTAATCCAACTGAATGACATCCAGGAAAGGATTTCAAGTCAAAGTAATATTTCTGCATACAGATCACCGGCTTGGGTCATATTTAAGTAGCAGTTACATTTTAAAAATACTTACCTTATGAAGTCACGAAATCTCTTGATCTGGATCTGATTAACACATTGAGGACGCATGTATACACATATGGACGAGAACTGCAGGCACATTCACGATTGACTGGTACTAAGAGACGACGATCCTTATCGTCTCTTGCTGGTATTGAACAATCGTACGAAAATTATCACGTTTCCCATGAAGTGAAACTGCTTCATCAAGTGATGCACATCTCACTTTCAAAGTTCTTATCAAGCGCATTTCATCAATTTCGTTCCAAGGGCCTTTCCCCCTTCCAAATTTCAAGGGAAATACCCTGGGACTACTGAGCAATAAACATGGATCGTTGAAATAAGCTTGAGTTTTAATTCTGAGAATAAAGAAGGATTCCTATATCTATCTAGGAAGTGTCACAATAGTTTCTCAAAAACTTATAAGTAGGGGTAAGGATGATTTCCGCTTCTCAATTTGAACCTTGCGCGATTTCCTGGGCTTTCATATCTAAACAAACTGACGTGGGTTTTGCACGGTCTCTTGAGAAGGGTAGCAAGCTGTTTCGAATCCCGCCCAAATATTGTAAAACTTGGAGCATGTGTCCGGCGATGGACGGATGGATCTCTTGGTGAGTTACAAACCGGAGCAACATGGATTAATAAGACTTATTAATGAAACCAAAATGCGTGATTGGACGGATAGCGACGACAAAAGCCCATACTTCGTGGTTGTCTGACCACATCAATCAATGATCGAAGTCCAAGCAATTTTATAGTGCAATTAATTGTTCAACCCCAATCTACAATCTATTAATTAGACTTAGACTCCGGATGTGATATAAGACGAGCGGATGTCTTTTCTGTTTACTTAAAGCATCACCGCTGTGGAAAACGTTTTATCCCTGACACGTGGCCATCGCGTGAACAGGTATTTCAACATTATTAGCGTGGGATACATTCCTAAAAATGCGGTAATTAATTAATTCAAACACTTTATGCCGCGTGGCTATCCTGTTATTATAAGAGGATGACCTTTATACCGAGCCAAAAAAACAACGACTACATTGTACCTTCCGGTTTGTGAATACTGTATCTTGACGTTAATGCTGTCACTTTTTGTTTGAGCCAGGAGTGTATTTAACAGTTTTAACTGTAGTTATAGGGCCCTAGACAGACACACCGTTGTTTTTGTTTACATGCGAGAGTTTAGCTATTATGTTTTATTCGGAGCGAAGGTTATCACTGTGAAACTGCTAAAGATAATTGAATCTACTTTCAGGAACACAACTTACAGCAAAGCAATAAGATTTCGCTTCACCATGCAATATCGATAATTTCGATGGCATCGAAACTGGCGGAAGCTGACTAGGGTCCTTTAAGATGGGAAAATTCCATGTAACAGTGACAAGAAAGCTCTCGACTCCCTGAAAACTTAGGATGTACCACACACGAACACGACTTAAGATAACGTATCATGGGATCATTCGAAGTGATGACATCCATTTCCCTACACGAGGCATCAGAATGTAAGCGGTGAGATAAATGGCATTAAATGATTTTCACACCATAGCAAGACAGTAAGCGCCAGGAATTCTGGGAAACCTTTCAGCTGTAGGTTTTGCTGAGAAGCCCAGTAAAATGCTCGGACTAATTCTCGCGCTGTCATCCTCTATCCCAAAATCCGCAAGGCATCTCAGGACTTGTAAACTGGTAATAATTATATATATTCTACATATGAAGTCACCAGAGTACTCTTGGACTCACGATCAAAAGAAAATTACTTCAGTTTATTTAGCTATGAGCCAGGAAAGTATCCCACTTTAGAAATCGAAAAGCTTAAATCAGTCAGGAGGAAGTTTTTGATCTTGGCAAAATCTCACAGTTGAAACCAAAGATCGGTGTCTATCTCAAGATACTCTTCTGCAGGTTGACTAAACAGATAGTCAGCAAGCCAACACGTAGACTGACATGTACATGCAATTTATGGCATTCTTGCAAATATCCGGAACTTTGTGTGTTGCGCCACGTAAGATAACGGATTTATTTGAATGGTAAATGTGTGTACATCGGAAGTGTGTGGTTATAATTGATCTACTAAATTAAGCAGATTTGTGGGATTTTACCGATTCTTTCGCGATGATGCACACCTGTGGTTGCTTGAAATAACGATTTACACTGTAAATAGATTAAACTAAAATTGGAATCTGGCTCGTTTTGGTTGTAAAATCATGACGTTCTGGCGATAATTCGCTCTTCTGCAATTCCCAATTTTCCTTGATAGCCGGCACTGCTTCGATAATTACTTATGATCTGACTTCGGCAGTGGCCTCAATTCATACATATATCTGGCAATCATGGATTCCAATTATCTTAATTGTTCCAGGGTACGTCTCGGGGAGTGCCCAACTGGGAGAAAGGTCCAGTCGTTTGATAAGAGATGACCGGGAGCAAGTCGGGTCCATTCCATCATTCTTCTTCGGTTTAACTAAAGAAACATTGGCTAAGGGGTTTTCTTGGAAACCTCGTTAGATCACAAACCGATGACGCTGGTCAGTCAAATGTAATCTATATATTCCAGGCACGTGATTTGTGACAAGTTCTTTGTCATAACTCTGCCCCATGATCCCTGATCCTGCGTAGTTTTTAGTATTTCGCTTGCGGGTGCTTTCCTGGCGGGCTTGCCTTTGGCGTCCGTGGTTTCCGTCGCCGGAATAAAGCACTCGGGCACAAAGTGAGCTACGCAGGCTGATGATCGTTCCGCTATTTCTTCTAAGCATTGGTAGCTCGTCCACAAATGTTTCATGTTTTTCAGTGTTGACTAACTTATCTTGGGTAAATGAATCATTTATCTAAGGGTGTGTTCCTGTAAAATGATACGGCTCGGGATTTTTGATTCGGGATCACACGAATCATGGTACATGAAACGAAGTGATGAATCCACTCTGGAAAAGTATTCATCGATTCCTTCGATGTAAAATTAATGATCCAAGGGATCTTGGAGTATATAAAGTCGGATCTTCCCAAAGAAAAGCACCTTGAGTTCCAACTTTGTGAACAGAAAACAGAAGATTATATCCCTATAAAGGACGGTGCCCACTGAATGCAAAGGGCTTTTCCCCAGACTAGGACTAGGCAATTTTCAAAAGATCCTTAGCCTAGTTTTGAAAGAAGAAAAGTCTAAATAACTTTTCCACACGGCCAGAGTTTAATCAGGTGCTAAATAGGCTTGACACTCTATTTTATGAAATAAAAGTGGGAGCTACTGGGCGTTTTTATTTTCCTTCTTTTTCGAAATCGTTTTTGGTGTGCAACCCGTTACAATTTTTGCTTTATTTTATTTATTTATTTATTTATTTATTTATTTATTTTTGCGCCACCTCCTCAATAGGTCAAATATCTGCTTGCCGCATACTTGTCTAGCATGCGCATTACGCCATCCTCAAGTACAGGTTAACAATTTGATCTCAGAATAATTTTCTACGGATAGAAGCTAGTTTTTCTCAACAGTTTGTGGTTGGTAATATGCTGTTGTTCTGGCACTCCTCGCTTTAATTCAGTTTCATTAATTGATTTCGTCACAGTAGGAACATGCTGCTTTCATTTTAGTCGCCCAGTTGATTTCGCCAATTTTCAACCCTTGTGTTCGGGTGGTGTGCAATCTCGTTTTCAGAGTCTTCGTTCCCCTTGACCAGCGGTCGGAAAACAAGAGCTCTGGGAGCAACCATTTCAGGCATGCGCCATAGATGCAGACTGCGCAGTGCAACTGGATGGGCAGAATCACCAGAATTCGGTTATTTCAAAATGGTTGCTCCCAGAGCTCTCGTTTTCCGACCGCTGGTCAAGGGGAACGAAGACTCTGGGAACGAGATTGGGTGGTGTGTTCACAATGTCTTAGGTGTGCGTGGAACGTATAAGCAGTAACAAAAATATGCTCCGTCCTTAACATAAAAGTCATAGTTAAGAACAGTATATTTTTCAATGATTTTTAAGGAAATAATTGTGTACTGTTTTGTGGTTACCTGGAATAATTTAACTTAGCCGTCAGCAGACGTGTGGCTTACGGCTGCATTTGGGTAAATAACGTCATATAGTACGCTGGACAAAATTGTACTGGATCAACGTTTTACAACAAAACATTAAAACAAACAAAGTGACACAAATAATTTTGTGGTTGTCTTAAACTTTACTAAATTCCACGCATGGAAACTTATTACTCATGCTCAGTATGGCGCATGAGTTATAAAATGGGCTCCGTTTCTCCGTTTTGGTGTCACATTTGTGCATGTAAATTTATGCATGCATGCATTTATCACGCTCTTTGGAGCTCCGACCGCCATATTGGATTTTTCAAGAAGGTGCCGCTTTTTTGCAAACGTTGTGCTTTTTCTCCAGTTTGATACGGTATGAAAGTACCTATCAGTACTTTAGTTCGTTGTAAAGATTCTGAACTGGCCTGTGAGCACTCATGAACAGCAAGAAAGTGTTTCAGGAGAGGTAAGCCATTGTTTATGTCGAGCGCCATCTGACAATATGACCAGTCTCAAATCTATTAGGGTTTTGGGGATTCAAGGATATATTAAGAAGAATCATTTGCAAAGAACGTGCTCTGTATACTTTATCTTTTACTCAAACAATGCTTCCTGTTCGTGTAAATGGACGTGTTCAACAAAACGGGCAGGTAATAAGCCACGTTCGATATACATGTACCAATATTCTAGTTCTAGCTCATAAAAGAAAAATAAACTTTATAACATGACGTTTCGGCGTTATCTTGTCGCTATGATCAAATGCAGGTTAAAGTCGTTCAGTTCCGATATATATACTAGCTTAGGTGTTAAGAAGGAATCCACCAAGAATTCGAGTAACAAGCGGACAAGAGATTATTTACATTGTATTGGAAACTTCTATGCGATTGTTTTAAATATCTTCTCAAAAGAAATCATTTCTGACAACACCAAATGTCGAAAACAAATTTTGAAGTAATATATGAAACATTTGAAAGTACTTGTGAAATGAAACTGATGATGAAATTTTACCTGTGTTTTACATGTACCTCACAATTTCTCTGAACTTTGAAATTTACCTTCTCGAGTTCCCATGAGAAAGTGTTTTTGGTGTTATTTCAGACAACTGTTTGTATCTTTAGCTTTTCAAAAATGCAAAAAGGATTGTAATATACTTAAAGTTATTTTGGTACAAGGTGTTTGTCCATTAAAAACTGAAATTGCTTGATTTCCTATCGGATTTCGTCTTAAGGAGTCTAGAATGTGAGGAGCAATGTCAGCTAGTTAAACACTTTTGCCTGAATACTGTCCGCTTGTGTGTTTATTTTATTTTATTTTTTTTTTTCCTTTTTCTTTTTCTGCTTCTTGGTTAGTCTTGTGCACCTTGTATTTTGTATCAATTATTGAAAATTAAAGTTTTTAGCAACATGTGTTGGGATATATATGATAATATTTTTCGAAAATATGGCATTCCATGAAACAACATATAAAAAACACCAGGTGCCTACTGAGAAGTAATGTTATTTAATCAAGTTTCAAGTGTACTTTAAGATCAAATTACAAATGCAATGGAAATAAGGCAAAGATGATATTTGATACAATGGCCCAGTACTGGATTATATCCTGACAGCCAACAAGTTTAACACTTAAACAGAAAATGCCTAAATATATTCAGTCCAGAATTCCTATGAAAAAAGATATTTCATCCAATTCGCAATTCTGATCCTTTGTTAATTCTCTATCTATAATTTTTCGACATCGGCTCGCTTTGTTATTCACCTGAGATATCCTTGTAATAAAGATGACATATCCTGCTGTATCTTCATTATCTATATCTTAGATCTATGATGCACTTTTTTCGAATTAGCATTTCTCCCGTATTATTTTTAGTTGTCAGCCGGATGGCAAAGGTTTTCAAATTGCTTGTCTGTACCTATTTTATACAAGTTGTAACCTCCTGCGCATGAGTATAGGCTACTTGGAGCATCTTGTTTTTATGTAGATCACGCAATAAAGACTTGTGTCCGACTTTGGTAGCTGAGTCACAAAAGTATACAAAATCACGCTATTTCGGAGAAAAATAAAGAGTCACATTTGGGGTGTCGTTTTGCGAAGATACTCCTTACGTGCTGGTGGATTTATTTGTCAAAATTTTGACAAGAAAGCGTGAGAAAGACTTACAACTTATTTGACCACTGAAATACGATCTGATATTCTTTAGAGTCTTTAAACTGTTGTTGCCGCCTGTTTTAAAGATGGCTGCCTTTAGCTCGCGCTTCGTACAAGCCAACAGTGCACAAAATATTGTCGGTCAAGAACTCTAGACACTGCGTATTTGTGCTTTTAGGAAAGTGTCCGGACCTCTTCCTGTGCTCATCTACCAGGAGCTTGCCATTTTCTCGCATCTTCTTGCATAACAGTTTGAAATGTTGTTTGGTTTTCCTTCTGGCCCTTCAGTGATAGCACTACAAGGTGAATCTTTGATTCTCTAAACCGCTGATGTTTCACAGGATTATAACTGCTGTTTAGATGGATTATCTCTCCTTCATGCCATTTCGTCGCCGAATTCATCAAAAATATTCACAAATACGTAACAATGTTCTTCGCACAACAAATCTATTCTAACTCCACGATGTTGATGTAAACCATGACTACTTTTTCTCAGAAACCACGCAATTTTCCGTATTTTTGTGATTCAGTCCGCAAATTTAGATCCACTACTTTAGTCTTCCTCGCGTGATCTATATGAAAATAACTTTCCATGTATGGAATTTAATAAAGTTTGAGACAATCAAAATATTATTTGCATCGCTTTGCTCGTTTTAATTTGTCGTGGTAAAACGTCGATCCAGAACAGTTTTGTCCAGCGTACTAATATTAGTTTAACTGGGAATGACGTTAGTATGGCCGCAGTGTTAGATGTTTCGCATAGGTCCGTGTTGCCCACTTAAGCCGCCCCTCACACTTTTTTCTTGTCCGTTCAAGCAGAAACCACATCACTTAATACCTACCACATTGTCTCTGCAATTGATAAATTATACTGAAGGGAACTTATGCTTTGCTGAATTCCGGTGCTGAAGGTTTGCATGCCGTAAATAGTGGCTTGTTGAAAGTCTTCTCGGTCTTCCATACATCGCGTAGAATGCCTATTGTTCTCGGGACATTTACTTGCAGTCGAATAAAAATTATAGGTCTGTAATATTAGCAGCGAAGCGTAAACAGGGACGCTCTGATTGGTCAAAGATCACGTAC
>Ga0126338_10003816_pt1 | contig 10641 bp, 9 predicted proteins | sample OrbCmetagenome_2_FD_92529 | JGI IMG/M metagenome (GOLD analysis project Ga0126338, IMG submission 92529) | Coral microbial communities from Petempiche,Puerto Morelos, Mexico - Orbicella C C metagenome | ecosystem: Host-associated > Invertebrates > Cnidaria > Coral | place: Petempiche,Puerto...
AACTTTTCAAGCCTTGTGAACGTCTAAAACTACCTGCAGTTATCAGAAACACTGCTACCGACAGAAACCGCCCGATTGTTTACATTTGATGATCGTGGAAGCTGATTTACACTTGCTTGTGTTAAAGCGAGGGAATCTATTTGATGAGAACCGTTGTGGAGTTCATGATTTCGGTAATTGTTGTGACTAAGATGATAAGTTATAAGTTTCTTCGTGGTGTTCCGCTCAGGATGCATGACAGATCTGCCGATGGTTTTTCACTTGGTGATTTTTGCTTGACCAGACTTGATAAACTTTGATTGTTTTTCACCAGTGCCCGCCAAAGTTTCGGCTGGTAAGTCAAAAACGACTTCTATATAAATTTTGTTACGGAAAATTCTCTAAACTTTCAGCTACTCGGATTAAATTTACTTTCTCTTACTGTTTTTAATCTGCTTTCATCGTTTCAATGCGCTTGAATTTTCAGAGCTGGGCTCTTCCTAATTTGCATAATCCGTAATCGGCCCGTGGGCATTACGGCTCCATAATGACCGCTCAGATCTCGTTCTTAGCCAATCAGAACGCGCGTTATATCGACCACAAGCCAAAGCCATATAATAAAATCTAGTAATTTACGACGATTCGTTGACTGATGACTTCATGCCAACTGCGATGCATCTTTTGGAACCCAAAAAGCATGTAGTTCTTTTCCTGGCGATGAAAACACGGTAAGTTGGAACGAGAAAACAAAACTGCACGTGTTTGAACAATGAGGTAATTATTTAATTATTTAATTATCATAGTGCAGGAAAATCAGGGTCACACCAATGGTACTCTAGAATATGGGCTTGTTTATTAAAAATATTTTCCCCTTCCGAACTTTTTTTAATACACTTGAAATAAATATATTACTTTAAAATTAGTATTATCGAGTGATCCAATCTAATATATTAACACCCTAAAATGAAATAAATAAAAAATAAACAATATTTGCATTTCTTGCAAAACAGACTATAGTCTTTTCTGTTGTCATTATTTCGCAATTGACTGTGCTTCCCGTTGTTGGTTTTTTTTTTTTTCAGTAACATTCTACAAATTGTGGACACTGTAAATAAGTAAACAAATAGTGCAAATAGAACTAACCTATTAAGAATCCCAACTGGTGGGAGGCTGACCAGTTGGAAATTTTCACTACACGGTCGAGGAGTTGAACACGGGACTAGCGAGATCAAATCCAGACAGCCGTAGGGAGAACGATTTGAATAAGGTACCTCCAGATTTCAAATCCAGTGCCCTAAACCACTCGGCCACGCCTCCTTCTCCATTCTATTTATTCATTAGAAGGGCAGCAATTAGTTTCAAAACAATGGAAAATGGAAAAAGAAATGTCTATAGAAGGTCGACTACCGAACATTAGCGACCCCTAGCTATCACGACGGCAATGCCAAGGTCAATGTAGACTAAAAAAATTCTTTATATTTTGCTTAGGAATCTGGTGACAATCAGCTACAAATCTTGGGAGCATCTATTGGTCTCAGTTCAGACGAAAAACGGTCAGTTTCATAAATGTCGCGGCTCCCTTTCGCGGATACTGTGGTTCAAGTTCTTTACTGAAATACACGGAATTTGACGAATTCACATTGCATAGGAAGGCTAAAGAATTTAAACAATATTTATTACGCTCGCGCATCGCCACTACGTTTTTGTTAGTAACTTTTCTGTTGCCGTTGCCGTCAAGGCTTGACTAAAGCTCTCCATTGTCGAGTTACTTGTCAATCACGTTCTTTGTGGCGCGCTATAAACTTCTCCAATTAGTTGACTGGTGTCGCGATTACTATGAATGAAGTGTCATACTTCGCAGAGTTTAAATAAAAATCGCTTTTAAAAAAAGACAATTTAATCTTCCTTTCAATATTTGCAGATTGTATTTTACCCCCATCATAAGGGTGAATTTTATCTACAGGTCGTCAGGCACTTCTGGTGGTCGTTGTCTGAGGTCATCAAGTTCCCTTAGTAGATTTATTCGCTGAATTGCTCCTGTTGTCTCTCTTACTAATCTTGACTGCATGGAGACATCCAGAGCTTGTTGGGCAGCCGTGAGACCTGCAAAAAATATTATAGTGAATGTCCATGTGTTTACATTTCAAATATCATCTTGTCTGCTGCTTTGTAAATGCAGCAATCCGATTTCGTCTCGAGTTTCCACGATCTTCATTAACTATTAGCTCTCATTGGGGGAGAGATTCTCGGGTTCCATAAAATTCTCAAGACTTCAACATGACCGGTGACTGTATGAGATTATGTAATAATATTGCATAATCTCACAATAAACTACTCAATCAATTGATGAGTTAGTGTGTTAGTCAGCAACCAGTCAATCGGTCAGTCAGTGAGCGAGTGAGTTTGTGATTCAGTTTGACAATCGATCGGTCGGTCGGTCAGTATTGGTCACCTTACTAAACGAGAAATCAGTTCAGAAATACCAGCTTAATTGATCTAAAGTGAATGAGGTATTGTGTTGATAAGGATAACCAAGATAATTACTTGTTATAAAGCTCAAACACATATAGAATTCAGTATTTTTGTACGTGATCACCGATTGTTTAACATTTTCTAGTTACCACGTTAGTCTTGAGATTGCAGCGCCCGACTGGCCACTCAGAGAGTGTTATGATTTGTTTATGAGTTGTTTATCTTAGTTTATCAAGAGTACTTGAGCTCCAAACAGTACCTTATCGATGGTCATGTTTGGATTCCTCTACTGGCCTTGGTTCTGAAACTCCCAAGAAGATCCTGTTTGGGTTTCTAGTTCACTAAACTTAAGCTTCTTTTGGTTGTTTTAAGAGCTTTGTAGTTCGCTTCTGAAAATCGCGTGAAAGTGTTTGGGTTTTTATTCTAAAAGAGTGTTTAATCCTCCAAGGTCAGTTCGTCCCGTGTGGCCCAAACATAGCTACCTATATATTATTTAAGTGCGTGTGCACTCGCTAGTCAAGTAGTAGTACTCTGATCTACTCTAGTAGAGGGAACAGAAGTAGAAATAGAAGCAGCTGTACAAGTAAGACGAGAAGTCCGTGAAATAAAAGCCTCAGAGACCAGAGTCTCGGTACCTCTTCACTTTACGACTGAGAGATTTCTAACATACTGATGACTAACTGATAACTGCGACTTACCACCGTCGATATCCCTTGACCTGATGCAGTGGTCTGTCTTGCCAAGGTAAAAGGTACTGTCCATCCAATTCGAACAGTGAGAGAACAGGCTGTGATATCGAGTGATGATGGCACCAGCACGGGTTAAGTTGTCTTGGGATACCACAAGGTTCAGGTCGGGTGCGCAGTTTGGTGAGGACTTGAGATAAAGGGAGATCAATCTGTTATATATTCGAGGAAGCACGCGTGCTGTTGTGTTTAGTTGTTGATGGCTCCAGTGTTGTGCTGCTTTCTCGAGGAAACACACTGCTTCCCTTTCTTCAACTGCACTTACACCCACACTGGCAGACCTTTCCATGATTATAGCCCCAATGTTGTAGAGCGCGATTGAAGTGTATGTAGACGGTTCCATTGGTTCAAATATCTACGGGGGATTAGACATTTCAATGACTCGAAATAACACTACATCTTTGGTGAAAACAGCGCTAAATTATGAGTGAATGCGTTCTTTCATACACGAGTGCAACTGAACACCAGGATAAAGATATTACGAGAATAGACCGTTTTCGATACTGTATATTAAAATTCAGCTTGGCAGTGAGACTTAGAGGACACTAACAAAGGAAATTGAATGACTATGTTTATTCATTTCTTTTGTTTGTGTCCTCTAGGCCTCACTATCAAGTTGAATTTTAATATATCGAAAGTGGCCTATTGTGAAGTAATATATCGAACACAACAGACGTGTTTGACCACAGTTCCAAACATTGAGCACGATTGTAAAACATTGCACACTTATTGCTAGGCTCATACAACCAAATCTCACCTCCAAAGCCTCCACGATGTGCTCTTCAGCGCCATCTTGATTGCCAGCAAACCTGTCAGCGGCAGCATACACAGCAGATGCGTAGCCCCGGATGACACGGTCATTCACACAGCTGTAGTACGAAGACAAGCGGCAGGCTCTGTTAGCAAGGTTGACTGCCTCCTCCAGTCTGTGTTGGATTAAACAAGCTACACCTTCCTACAAAGAGAAGTTTAAAAGAGCTTTCTTTAGTGTTTCCTTTATTCTATAGTTACCTATCTCCCGAAGGCATTGTTCTGTTCAATAAACCTTCAGTTCAGCGTCGACGTTGTCGTTTTCTTAAACTCCCTAACATCAACTCCTCTCAATCTGGCCTGTACTCGGACCAGATTGCTAACCATAAGAACAACGCGACTAACACAAGGGAAAATATTTATTGCCCTTTAAAATATAGTTATGGCAGCTGCTTAATAGTTTTTCATGATTTACTTGCAAATCGGCACGCTTACCTCGAGCAGTATCATGGCGACTAGATCTTGATACTGCGGCCTTGTTTTGGCCCACCTTTCCAGTAGCTTTCTATGCCGTCGATAAAGTGAAAATTGCCCTGCATGAGTGACAGAGAATTTATGTCAGGAATCACTTTCTGTCCTTTACCATAAAATGCTAATTACAACCCTTCCTCGGAACAAAACATATAGGGACCCATGCGCTAACGATTTCCAAAATGTAACACGTACGGAAAGGAATACATAAGGGTTCCAAGCATTCCGTCAGTTGGCGAAAGGCAAAAAACCCACGAGAGAAAAACAGAGAGACCAAAAATTAGAAACCTGCTGTCATCATTCAATTAACGTGTTTAACACATATCAGATTCTGGGGTGCTCTTAACTATTTCAAGCCTGTGTTATAATTTATCAAAGAAATATGGACATCAAGTGAAATGTGCTAAAATTAAAATATATTTATTTTGTGAGCAGCTTTTGTTGTGGGTTGGGAATTTGTAGTCTTCTTGAAGCTCCGCTGAGGGGATTCCTTTGTGTGAATAATTAAGCGAGTCCCACCTTTGAGCAAGTGCAAAATTAATATTTTTTTCAAAAAAGACAAATACCCAGAGGGTGGGGATGAGCGGGCATGGAAATGATGTAGTCATCATGTAGTTTGATGTTTTTAGCTGGCCTGCAGTAGTCTTGAATGCTAGATTTGACACTGAGCTCACCATTGTCTGCCAGATCCTCGAAGTGCATAATCGTCCTCCAAGTAAAGGGATTCCGCATCACTCCTGTTTACCAAAGTTGGAAACAATGTAAATTAAAAAATATCTGAGAAGAAAAAAATCTAGTTTCTTTCAATTTTTTAAAATTCATTTCAATTTTTTTTTATCTTTGCTTATGTGAAGAAAACAACAACAGCAACAACAACAACAACAACAAAAGAAAAAAGAAAAAAAACAAAAAACAAAATGAAACGAAACTTAACCAGACCAGACTTAATTATAACTTTGAATAACTGACACTATAGTAAGTGCAGTCGAACCTCTTTAATACGGACACTGACGGGGTAGAGCTGCGTGGCCCTGTTTTTGAGGTAACCATGCTATAGAGATGAAGATTATATGGATTCTAGTTTCTCTGGAATGGAATGAACTCTCCGTTTATGAAATGAACTCTCCGCGTTTTTCAGGCTAGGTGTCCGTATGAAGAGATTCCACTTTGTAATCATGGAGCCGATTGCCACGCCCACAAATAGCGCTGTTAACGAATCATATTTTGAGGTATCATATCCCCGTGCAAAGTGCATGGGAATTCATCTGTGAATCGTACCACCGTAGATGGCCAGCGCAGGAAACTATGCAGCCGTTGGTAAGGGCGGGAAAGTCTTGTCAGGTAAATTGCTGTTAGTTTTTGTCTTGAGCCCGATTGACTAAGAAGACAAAGGCTCATAGAGAATTTGTTTAAGCCTTTCTTAACAATTTGAGAGCTTGTAAAACACAACCAAAGGAAATGCACAATTGCTTTCCAAAGGCCCAAAGGCATCAGAAAACTGGTATCATGATGATGGTGATGCTAAGGTCGACCTGTTAAAACCAAGCGGACCCAAAATGTTATGGGGGAGAACAGGCATGCCGTCGGAAGGCAGTGGGATGGGTGCTGTCAAAGCTCTAACATCAACTCCAAGTAGAAGGAGAGAGTCAAAGCCTTTTGCACCTTTTAAGGCATGGAGAGAAATAGGTAGGTAATGCTAAAATTATATTACCACTGACCTGTAAGTCTTATTTTAGGAAGAGGATACTCCATTTCAAGTACATTCCCATTGTGGTAATATCGAGAAAAGCCTACTCCCGTGAGATTAGTTTTTATGCTGAAGATAATTTCGTCACACACAACAGTATGATCCTCTAGCTCCTGGACAAGCTGAAGTGTTGCATTGTAAATCATAGGAATGTTGACAGGGATCAGGAGTGTGAATAAACGAGCATGCGATGGAAGCTGGTTCCCCATGCTGTCTACTGAAGAGTTACCAATGACAACGCCTCTGTGAGGATATACATGCAAAATCATCCTGTATACTCCATTATTCTGTTATAAGAACAGAAGTGCAAAAGTGAGTCTGCATCGGGACAAGATAGGAAAAGGACATCAACTGTCTCCTTTAACGCTCATAAAACGTGTCTGAAAACTGGCAGGAGGCTCTGAATGGGGTTAGTGGGGAGAAACTGCATGATACCTGAAGCTGGCAAATCTAGTGTTCTAGATAAAAGAGGAGTCTTAGGTAAAAAAACCATCAAGGTCAACTACATGATCCAACAAATTAATAGAAAATTTATAATGAGTTGGTGGGAACAGTGGGAATTGACCTGTTGGAATTCCTTATTGACACCCTGCATTGAAAAATTATCTGAAATCCTGAAATGCCTTCTAGGACTGGTGCGAAGTCTGGAGCCGAAATATCAAAGGGTCTGGGATGGCCAAGTGAATTAAGAAATTCTCGGGTCATCCAGTCACACACCAAGGTAATGCTCGATATTCTTTGAGCTTCAAGCAATTTCTGAGCATTTCTTGTTTCTAGACTCACCAAAAGACTACACAATTAAGATGTGGAAAGGGTGCCAAGAAGGAAGTGTGCATCGATCTTTTATACGTCCTCTAAATTGATGTCAGGAGCCCTGTGGTGCACAGCCAAAAGCTTATCACACAAGTGTCTGGCACCACAAAACTGAATGCCAATGGACCTCTTTGACAATACGTCGACTATTTTGAATTCAATTGTCTCAAATAGCTATTATGGGATCCTTTGGAGGCAAATACATACTGAGCATCCCATAATACCTATTTGAAACAGCAGAATTCAAAATGGCCGCCATACTGCTGAAAAGGTCCATTCTCTCTATGAGATGTGCCTGAAGGGAATCATGGTAGTTGTATTCATCAACATAAATACCCAGTCCACATACCATGATTCCCAACAGGCACATCTCATAGAGGGAACTGGCCCAGCACTACCAGTGAATAGCTTTCAATTATCAACAATGTACTATCGCAGAAAAAATATTTATGTCTATTTACCACAATAACTTGATCTGGACAAGAAGATGTCATATCACAAAGCCACATCTCCTCGGTGCGTCTTGAGCAAAGCACAATGACATAACCAAAAACAACTCTAGTTTGCGACGAGACATTTCTTCTATACTGTTGCCAGGGTATGGCTATGGTGTTTCCACCGCCAGGGTTATGCTGACTCTGCTTTATCACGTTCATTGCAACATCCCCAGCAGGGAACATCTCTGTCGTTGGTATGTTGCCTAAAAAAGGTGAGCATGGAAGACTTTTTACTTAGTTTACCTTTGACTTAAGCTGATCTGGTAGCTTTTTTAATTAAAAAAAATAGAGCATGAATGAAAGTGAATCAACGTTCAATCTAACCTCTTTTAAAATATGGACACTTACGCCATCCCCTCCAACCCCCAGCCATGGGTGCTCTGCAAAGTTCAAGGCCTGGAGGGGGGAGGAGGGGGAACTCCCACGTGTAACAGACTGAGGTGCTCGTTGGAAATTTTAAAAAGAACTCCCAAGAGGTACCAAGATCCTGTTATGTGGGTGTTTTTCCTCCCCTGAGAGGTACCAATTCTTATATAACACATTATCTCCTGTCATTTTTCAGCTCATTACCCTAAAAGGTACTGCAAAATCTCCCACTGTGGACCTTTCAAGGCTAAACACCCTAAGAGCCACCAAAACGTCGTTTTTAACCCCTAAAAGGTACGATGAGCACCCCGTATATGGAGTATGGGAGTCGACCCCCCATCCCTCCCCCCTCGCCGGGGTTCAAGGCTGATGCGGATGGATGAACTTTGAAAATATCTTCACTCGTTTTGTCTGTCGTAAAACACACTAACTTGATTGCTCTTTCCAATTCAAACTGCATGTAATTGCCTGTAATTGCTTGCAAAAATAATTCTTTTATTCCTGAATAAAACGTGCGAACCAGGAACCAAAGATGTCTGAGAGTGACGTAAAAATAAACTTCATCGGATTTGCATACCGTGTGTTTCAGTGAAAACCGACATTGTTAAGTTTAGCCTCACATCATATCCTTCAAGTATCGATTATATTATAGCGCCGTCCAGTTGCCACTGATTTAGGTGCCCCTAGTCAACAGGCATCACAACACAAAAAGAGAAAAATTCGCATATCTTTCGCCCGCTGTGACTTCCAATCTGACAGAATGAACACAAACGCTAAAAATATGTGATATTCAACATTATATCTAATGTCTATTATTATCCGAGCGTATTATCTCAAGTACTGTAACTATGAACTGATCTGAAGTTTCCAAATCGATCTAGAAACTCAGAAAAAGCTGTTTCAAAGTCTCTTACCTGCAGTGTTATTCATGTTTACATGAAGTCTGTTCTTTGGGCGAAAACAAAATCGAAACTGACACGGTACGCCGGCGTTGACAGCTGCCGAAACTGAAATATTGCAGTAAACTATTGTTAGCTATGACCTTCCTCTTCCTTGGTAGAATTTTCAATCGAAAAGTCTTTGAAAGCCAAATTTACTTTTTCAGTGAAAGTAATGAACACAGCAACGTGCAAATCACGTGACTCAAGAGACGATGATTTAGATCACCCGTCATTTCTTGTGCGACTACTGAAATGAATAATTTATATGAATCATCAATTCTTGGAACCATAGCGAGGATCGTCTGAATCGTGCGCGTGACCCCTGAAAATGTTATCTCCATCTCCTAGCACTTTAACGGCTTGCAAGCAGTTTTTACTCTCGAAATTCAGGAAGGCAGAAGGAGGAGCAAAGGACAAAGGATTAAGACGAGAATGGGCCCTACCGTCCCTTTTGCCATCGCGTTCGAAAACCGTGATAAGGCCTATATCCCGCAAAAATCAGTCACCACTGGATCCTCATTTAGCATTGATTACATGAAGGTTTCCAGTGCTTCTGTCCCATAATACTTATCCGAGTCCGAGACCAGAAGTCGGTAAGCCTCGTCTTCGAAAAGAACACCGCCACTTGCTTTCTCTAAGTATTCTTGCATTCGCATCGGGACCCTGCGAGCAGAGCCTCTTTTATCGTTTTTTTTGAGCGGATAGATGACAGAGAGGCTCTGTACAAGTCGTGTCAAGTTCTTGTTGAGCATGCTCAGCGCGTTGCTAAGATACAGTTTCGAACCCAGGCCGATCGCCCTTCCTGATCATGTAAAATGTAAACAGAGCGCAAGAGTCGTCGTGTAAGACTTGGAGGTTTTGCATCCTACCCTTAGTTTGCAAACTCCAGTTAAAATTGAATAAGAAGAGTTAAGGTGAAGAATGAAAAGGATTCGTGCTGCCACTGTTGTGGGCTGAATGCCTGAATTTGTGCGGTGCTGGAAGTACAACTTACTACAGAGTCACGATGGCCTTGCCAAGAAGATCGCAAAAAAGTCGTCCGTCTTAAACTTAAAGTTGGAAGAGTTTAGAAGCAAATACAACCGAAGCAATCCGGCAGGATCAAGTTGCAAAACCGAACTACATCCAGCACTGGAGGGCAATAGTTGTATGGACATTTAAATACAAATTCCCCTTCTAATCATTATAATAATAATCATTATAATAATATTATATAATAATAATTATAATAATAATAATAATAATTATTATTATTATCAAGTACACACAAATCGTAATCGTTCTTCGTATGCGCCTGAGTAGTTTCGTTTGCTATTTGTTAATATGTCTTCTATGCAATTTGTGTTCACCTTCGCTGTAAATTTGCCACCTGAGCACCCTGCTGACCACCATAGCCGGATTAGCGAGCTTCTAGGCAGTTATACTAATTAAAGTAAAGTTGACGACACCGGAAATAGAATGAGAGCAATGGTCAACCTGGAAAAGATAGGCAGCCCATATTATAAGTGAAACCTAAATCTTTGATTTGCAAGAGACATTGCACCGCCTAACAAATTTGTTAAATGTGTTCTGATCATCCTCTTCACTTAATCTATTAACTACGACTTATTATTATATGGATAGCTTTGCGAGCGGGCAAGATGAATCAAATCCTGTGGTGTGATTGGCTAACCGAACGGGCAAGATGGAGCTATCTTGCCCGCTCGGGACTACCCGCCGTGTCCCGCAAGAAAAATTTCCCCAAAAGCCATATAATAAATCCTTTATTGACCAAGCTTGTTCGGTCAAGATGGCTGGAT
>Ga0126338_10003818_pt1 | contig 10639 bp, 8 predicted proteins | sample OrbCmetagenome_2_FD_92529 | JGI IMG/M metagenome (GOLD analysis project Ga0126338, IMG submission 92529) | Coral microbial communities from Petempiche,Puerto Morelos, Mexico - Orbicella C C metagenome | ecosystem: Host-associated > Invertebrates > Cnidaria > Coral | place: Petempiche,Puerto...
AAAGAGGTAGCGGCAAGTCTACAAATAACTTGAGCGGGATTACCTTCAGAATAAGGATTAACTCTCTACCTTTGATCTTTTCATGAATAGGTACAATTCGTTGGTGTGAGGTTTACACGAAACTAACAATGAACCACAGACAGCCTTTTACCTGGCAAGGAAGACAAGCTTACCTTAGTGAGCAGAGAGAAAACAAGATCGTCGTCAGTTGATTCCAGGATTCGGCGATACATAGTAGTAAACGAGTCCGAGTTATCATTGGGACTGAAAAAGGTAACCAACTGCATTGACACTGAAGAGTGCTCCAAGATGGCAGACAACAGCTGTTCTGTTTGGCTGGAGTTGTTCATTATAAACTCCTGAAAAACAAAATTTTAGGCAGTGTGATAGAAACTGTTTGGGATGGTTCATTTTAAACGCCCGGGCCTAGTTATTCAAAGGATGGATAACGTTACCCAACAGAGAAATAACTAACACTATCCACTGGATAGCGTAGTTTGTTAGCCAACACTTATCCACTGGATAACGAGTTATCGTTAAATGGGTTTATCCACAGTTTGAACATCTGGGTCCAGGAAAACAAAATTAGAGCCAGCAAATAATGAACTACAGTCGAGTAACTCGGTTGACTTGGCTAGTTAACAAGAGACATGACTGAAATGGAACGAGCCTCTGTTAACCCTTTGAATACCAAATTTTCGCAAAAAAATACCGTTTTTAGCAGTTTAGTCAGGTTTTTTGGCTGCCATGACGCTAAATAAGCCTAAGTTTTGCCAAGAAAGCTTTTTTTTTCTACCAAAAGGAGATATTTTTCGAGGATTATGTACGAAATTGAGCAATATTTCGATGCTGGGCATGCACGTAAGCCAAAATTTGGACTTTTTTTTTGCCATTAACCGTTCTCAATTTTGTTTGTTGCCCCTTTTCTTTCTTTTTTTCTTGGCCCTTTTACTCTGGCTACCTTTTGCGTTGCATGTTCTTTCTGGCTGCCGTGAAAAGTTGGATGTTAATTATAAGCGAAACCTAGAAATGGACCTTGATCAATCATAGGCATAGTGGACCATTTTACCACCGTTTTTGCACCAAAACTGATAACACTTTTCGATTTGCGACGTCGGAATGTCGTCGATATCTAAACCTGACCATTGTAGGGAAAGGCCTAGCCTAGTACTACTATCTGCTTATCAAGAATATCTGATGAAATTAACACTGATGACGTCACAAGTAGTACAAAGAGCACGACCATTAATTACGCATATATGCGTAATTGGGGCTCAAAGGGTTAAGGACGCGGGAGATTGTTCAAAAAAAAAAATGTTCAAATGTTGCTGTTTATAGTGGTAGTAGATTACGACGAATTACAAACGGCGATCTTGAAAAAGCTAGGCTAACTGTTTCAAGATGCACAAAACTTGACGCAACCCACAACTTCATTGAGTGTTAATGGTTCAATATAAGATAACTGTACTTAGCTCAGTACTAACCTTTCCCAGTATATCGACACAGGACGTAAAGAACTGGACAGTCGGTTGGTAGTTCATCACATTATCGTCCATTGCTCCGGTAACATGGTAAAACAACGCTGTGCCAATGTCGCTGATAATTTCTGAAATCAGGGCAAGATAAAATATAACATGTCAACCAGTAGAGAATGCTGCTCCCCGCCCTAATCTAATCAGTATGTACCTTCTTCCCTCTTGACCATTCAGTGTCAACCTTCGTTTTTAATCCCAGACTATTGTATCTAAATAAAAATTCAACTGTACCCCCCCCCCTCCCTGACACCTATTTTAGACAAACAGATAGTTACAAATACCTTTCACTCTCCTCTCTGAAGAACCTTTTGCTTTGTTCACTAAAGAGCTGCAATAAAAATCACGAGGTTTCTTAATATGTGAATAAGATGATCCTTGTCATCAAGTAAACTGGGAAATGATTTACTAAGGAAAACGTTTATTGCGAGATTTAAATCTACAATGATAAGGAGTTCCAAGAAATTACTGCACAAAAGACATTGAACACACATCAATCGCTTTCAACCAAACATTGGGAAACCAACGTTTTCATGTCACGCGTAGATGTTGGTGAAATATCAAACCAGTGTCGGAAAATATTGAAGCAATGTTGGTCATACGCGTATGTTGGCCAAATGATGCATGTGACAGATGTCAATCACTACTACTTACGTAATGATACTTTCAATATACGCGGCAGACTCGCACAATTGCGCAGGGCATGGCTGAATGAAGTTCTGTACAACTTGTTCCTGTTCACGGCGATTATCAGCAATTTTTCGGATTACAACTTCGTTGGGACGTTTAGCCAGGAACTGTTGACAAAGAAAATCATCGTTAGTGCGCTCGACTCCCGTCCAAGCAGTCTGGGTCCGAGCCCTGGCCGGGGACTCTATGCTGTGTTCTTGGGCACGACACTTAACAGCCACAGTGCCTCTCTCCACCCAGGTGTATAAATGGGTATCGGCAAACTTAATGCTCGAGGGGTAACCCTGCGATGAACTAGCATCCCATCCAGGGCAGGGAGGCGGGAGAGGGGGAAGGGGAGTAGAAATATTCCTAGTCGCTTTATGCTACAGAAACCGGGATAAACTCCGGCCTAATGGGCCAATTGGCTCGTATGCAGACTTTAACTTACAGGTAATCAGCACCGATAGAATTACCTTTCACTAAACAGCTGAGTAGTCCTTACAGAACGTTTCTAACAATGTGCTGATAGCTTTCAACGTGAAATGATTAGCACAGCAATGCTCACAAGTGAACGATGCCTTTTCTTCTCCCTAACTTAAATTACTGCATACTAATCACGAAGATTCCAATGATCTCATAGTGGATAGGGTGGCCTAATGATTTGCGCGCTGGATTAAGATCAACCAGCCCAAGTTGTGTTCTTGGGCAAGACAATTTAATTTCCCTGAACCTCTCTCTGCCCTGGTTACTGGTGAATTTCATGCTCAGAACAACCCTGAGATGGACTATCATCCCATTGGGTTGGGGGGGGTGGGGGGGGAGGGGGGGGGTGAATTCGCTTAATGCTACAGAAACTGGAGACAAGCACCAGAATGACGTGCAACTAGAAGATAAATCGTCTTGTTATGACACCAAATTCTCAAAACTTATGGGAAAGAAATGTAAGGAATCAGTAAGTGATATTTCAGAGTAATCCTACAGGTTAGTGGATGACATTACCTTGATGGTGAGAGTAGCGGGTCCCCGACACTGAGTTCCTTCCTTGAACACCTTATTGCGGCAAGGTACTTGTACTACAACCTAGAGCAACGAAAAATATATCACACATACTTGCAGGAAATATGAATATCATAAAGAATTTCTGCACAGAGAAAATGCTAAAACTTGCTACATCTCCTCTGACAAATGTTGAGAGTAGCGTTGCCGAGTGGTGCAGGGCACTAAATTTGAAATCTGGAGTTCCTTGGTTTAAATCCTTCATCCTGCCAGCAGCTGAATTTTGCTCTTGGTAGACCGGAGTTCAACTCTTAGGCTACGCTCTGTACATAACCTTGCTTCCAACTGAGGATTCTTAACACGTTTAAATTAAATTTTCAGTATTTGTTTGTTCACGTACAACGTCCACAATTAGCATCGTAGTGCTGAAGCTGAATTTACCGACACTTACACAAAGTTATCCTTGGCTAGTTATTTTTTTCTTATAGACACCTCAAAAGTGCATGACCTCTGTCCTCGCTTTTACCTTAACTCTATTTCAGTAAGAAAAAACACCCGATGAAGCATGTCTTGAATACACTTTTTAAAGGCCTGAATTACATCGGAGATTTGTCGACTTAGATCTGTTAACAACGAAATGAAATATAAGGTATTACCTGCGACATCTCGTTCGAGTACATTTTGGGTATTAACTCAATATATTCAATGTCCAAGGAGACGTGCTGACCAACAAGACCACAAAACTTTCTGTACAATAAAACAACAACAATAAAAACAGTTTATTTACAGATGCGAAACATAGAATGCTAATCGAAACAGCTTCTGCAGCAGCTATACTCTGCGTTTGCTAAGCCTGGTTCTCAACCCCTTCAGGATTACCAACAATGCTCTCTTCGGCAATTGCCTCAGCTTTATCGCAGATGGTGCACACAAGGAAAACGTTTTACTACCTGTCTGCCATAAGAACCTCAAGTATGCCTGCAAAGTTGAACCCCAATACGTCCGTAAATTTAAATAACTAGAACTAACTACTGTTGTTTTCATAGATTACATATACTAGTTTGCCGATCAAATGAAACGATGAATAGACAAGTATTGTTCACAAACCTTGCATGACTAACTATTCCCTGTAGCTGACTATAAACAATGTTCAGTAGCCTCTGTTTGTTCATTAGTGATGCATCAGTCATGGGGGGTAGGATGGGTTCTAATCTTTTTACAGGGGGAGGGTGTAGGGGGGCAGGATGTGTTTTCATTCTTCTGATGATCCTTGAGGCAGCTTAAATTGAAAAAAAAAACTATTATAAATGTCGTTATAATTATGTTTTCAGTGCGCTAAATATCAAACAACTCACTACATCAAGAGTTAGAAGTGTTGCTTATTCAAACCTAAAGTATCTCAATCAGGGCCAATAGGCCATTTTCGAATTAAATCAAGCCTATTTCTCCAAGCGAGTCTTGGCGTCCATCCTTTCACATGAAAATGAGATTTCGTTCAAATGCAAATTAAACTCATTTTCATATGACTGACTGTGCAAAAGGCTTCGCTATGATAGAGGATCATAGAAAGGCTTCGGTCAACTCGGAAATGGGCTATTTCTTTCATTCGAAAGCTACGTTTTGAGACTTGTATTTTAAAATTGTATATACTGCTAGGCCTGTTGACTGAAACCTGACAGAGATACACTCAACCTGATCAATAACTGATATATTTCCTTTTTACAGCATCCATAAGAGATAAAATAAGGAAAGTAGTCAACTATATGCGGGTGCTTTTTTTTTATTTTGTCTCGATCTGAGATTAAATGTCCTAGAACTAACTTTAAAATGAAATGGGTAGCAGTCAGCGCGCCCTGGGTCCACAGAAGAAGCCACCCAAGGTTCATAGCCAAACACCTGGCCACTTCAAGCAACAGAAATGGGAGGTTAAGTGCCAGAGCTTATGAGCTGCTAAGGTTTGAAAGACTTAACTTTTTTATGACAAACGGTAAACTGAAGGAATCACTTGACCAAATCTGAGATTGATGTTTGTGTACCTGTCTCTGAATTCCTGTCATTCCACTGTCCAGTTACTTTACCCTCAACAGGCTTCTTCTGTGGACCCAGGGCATGCTTCACCCAGCAGCGCACAGACTCGGTTATTTCCAAATCAATCTTGTTCACGAAGAGCAAGTCATTCCACGGTTCCTGTGACAAAGTTTACACAACTTAGGAGAGTAAACAACCCTCAGCTTGCAAATTAGAAGCAAACGTTAATAAAACAGACAACTGGGGTAATCTGTAAGCAAGGTGTGATTGTACTGTATTAACAACAATCTGATACATGTAAGTTCACAGTCAGATCAAAAACATTTTTTCCACGGTGAATGGTGCAATACATTTGGGCTAAAATGGAGATACAAGTAATATAATGCTGAACACAGATGTCTCATATAAGTACATAATCCATGCACTTGAACATATTATATTTTTGCTTGTGCATGTCCCAGCTAGCTCCCAGACAACTAAGCAATTCAGGATGCTAACGTCTGTGTGGGCACATACCAGTTCAGGTTTGAGCAATGTTTCCAGCCGGGCTGGATCATAAGGAGGCGGTAATGACGGCAAGTAGAGATCGGGATCATGAAGCCTGGGTTCATCCAGCCACAGAACAAGAGTTTGAAAAAACCTGCAATGAGCAACAAACCTCCATTACAACACAGAGCACGAGGAATGTATTATAAGCCTAAACAAAACTTCACTTCCACTGTCATGACAATGCTGAAATACACGATTATTCTATGATATTCACAAAGACGCCGCTTATCCCCAAAATAAGAGGTTGGACTGCAATCAGCAGAAAGAGTTACTTTGTAGTGTTCTTAAGATGATAACCACATCCTCAAATCCCAGAGAGGAAACTTAAGAAAGACGATGTCAAGCTGTGAGGGTCACCAAAAATTACGTTATACAACATGAATCGCCACACAGAATACTCTGGTGGAAGTCTATGAACCCTAAAAACTTCTTCTTTTCGTTAATTCCCTTTTCGTCACAGGTTTTCCCTGCAGGACTACAATGAGCAACGACAACAATACACCCTGATCACTGAACAATGTCCCAACCGTTCCCAAAATTGCTGTAACTCAACCTTGTACATACCCTGAGAGTTTTTCATGTAAAGCTCTTGTGTGCTCAAACTGCTTGCTTATTTCACGGTCACTGTCCATCACTGCATCATGGTCTGCCCCAGTCTCCACTGATCTATTGCGGTGATGTTCAGCTGTTGCTTGCAGTCTTTGCTTCATCTTCTTAAGCATTGAGCTGTAACCTTGGCTCTCAAAGAAACGATAACCCACACAAGCCCGCTGAGCAAGCCTTCAGCAAAAAAAGGCAGATGATATGTTTCTAATTACACAGCTATCTATCACCTTGAATTAAGCCTGTTTCACGCGTTTAGTTAGTTGGCGAGCAGCACAAAAATCGGCGAGAGAAACGTTTTTCTTTTCCCGCTTTTCTCGTTACTCTCTAGTAACCGAACGCCTGGAACTAATTTGAAGTTGACTGCTGTAGCGAGTTTGCAAAGCTGATGTTTTGAATGTTAGCTGTCCATAAGAGCAAAGTAATTCATTTATCTTTATTAGCTTCGAGTTAATGGATAGTTCAGTGCTTCATTCACCCGCCGACACAGCAAATTGGTTTCTTTAGAAACTCACAACTTCACACATTAATTTTCCTATTGCTTACTAGGAAGTTGTTGTGACCTAATAGTTGCTATCTGGGAGACTCAATTCGTTTACAGTCTTCTCTGTGTTCTTGCACAAGACACTTTCCTTTCATAGTATGTCTCTACCTACATCTCTCTACAGGAGCAGATGGGTGTATAGGGATACTGGCTATTCTACCACCATCGACAGTCCCCCGGCCCCCTTACCCCACCTTACACGCACTACCAACAACTATTTCCCCCATTCTAACCCAAAAGCAAATTTCACCCCCCTACTCACCCAGGTTGTGTGACTGGCCTCTGCAGGTAAAGTCTAAAGAAGCGTTGCCAGATCAGCGGTAACATGGGATGATCCACTTCTGTAACCATGGCCTGATTGGCCCAACGATAGATGGAGAGGCTGGACAGAAGAGGTGTCCATGATAATTTCATAGTCTTCACTACTTTCTGTAATCAATAAAACGCATTTTACATATTGATTTTGTTTTAAAAATTAATGCTATACGCGAACGACCGTTCAACGGTCATTTTCAAGTTCGGTGGAAGAATAAAATTTCATGCACAAATATATGGTTAAAAACGCTAAAATATGTACATATGGAACAATTTCAAAGAACTTATTGATTGAATTTTACACATTACAAAGTGTTTGATTTCCATTTTACCTTACTTCAAATTAAGATCAGCAAAAAAGAGGAGGTAAAATAAGTTTCCAAATTGTCAAAAACAAAAAGGTTAAACCACAACGCAAACGTTACTGGTAGCAATGTTACTGTCACACAGAATCTTTTGTTCAGTGCAAGACAATAACATTCTAGAAAATTTTGTTAACAATGGAACTTAAAAGGAAGATAACACAAAAGTACAGAGAACTGCTTAGTGTAGCTTGATCAGTCTTACAGGGGCTCAGTCGGGTTTTTTTTTTTGTAGTTGTTTTGGCCATTACCTTTAAATTGAAGGAAACCAGAGAATAGTAGTCTACTAAGGTCGAAAAACACCAAAGAGACAACTCATCAAGGACGAAAGGTGTTCAAGGATGGCGAGGGTGGTCAAGGATGGCGAAGATTCCAAACGACGAACTTTAAAAATTAAGGTTAAACTTTTGAAGATGCGCAAAGCGTGACGTAGTTCCTTTTTAAAAGTAGTATTGATCTAACCTTAAGCACTGCGTCGACTGTGGCATCAGGCTTCTTCAGCAATCTCTTGTTCATTTCTACAGAGAGTCCAGAATTCTCTTCCATCTGAGTTTCCATGCACAGCACACAATAGGCATAGTAACTGTAGTCTGGGCTGGCCTGTTAACAAGCAACAGTATGTAGGTATCATAAATTCACCTAAGGTAACATTAACCCTTCACATGGTGTAGCATCTGGGAGTACTGGGCAGAGCTTGAAGAAAATAAAATCTGCCGGGTAGAAGGTGGTCACCTGGACCATCACCCTTCGGGGATCCTGCATAAAAGTCAAAGTCAAGACATTGGTCCTGCACATTGTCTGGTTAAAGATACTTTTGCCAGATGACTAAATGACTGGTAATCCAAGAATTTGCCGGGTCAATAACCATAAATTTGAAATCCCGCAGTGTTTGCACCAGAGCGCGCCATTGCGGGAATCCCGCGTTGCAATCAGAGATGGCCCCCAGAAAAACGAAAAAGGGCCAATTTAGCCCTTTTGCTTTACAAGACTGCAGGCTTAACACAGGCATAATATTTCAAAAGCCATCCCAGGACTCGAAATTGTGATCGATACGGTCCCCAATGCAACTAACATTTCATCCTTAGCGACCAAAAATTCTGGATTAGTCGCCATAATACGGCATAATGGTGACTACATTTCTCTGTGTTGACGATCAGTAACGGTTATTTTGTCACACATTATGTCCTTCTAGAAAATCATATTGAAAGATCTTTGCTTCTAAAACATTCAACATAAGAAAAGAATTCAATCCGTCCTTTTGCTTTGCGGTATTGATTCTTCTCACATCGGAAAACTTCCAAATGGCTGACCGTGGTTGAAATCGCCCTATAATGCATTGCAAACCCTTGATCATTGACTGGGTCATGTATGCCTAAGGATCGTTCTCTTGTAATGTGCGGATCCTCCATGCTAGTATCTGATTCAAAAGAAACTTTATTGAGTAGAAACACTTCAAAAAGCACTTACTATTAAATCTTATCATAGATCCTAATAAACTGCTTTATTTTCCTTGGTACTCTGATGCATTTTTTCCCTCTGTAGCTTTCAGTTTATTGGCCCCTTTCCTAAAAAATTGGCCCCAAAAAAAGATGTTCAGGGGCCACTTTGGCCCTCAAGTAAAATTTTCTGGCTGAAACACTGAATCCCTTTTATGTGTAACGTTATCTCACCTTAATATCCCACAGGACAGGCGGAGCGTTGCTGCTGGAAGTCACCCAAGAGACAATAGAAGCAAGAACACCTTGACTGCCAGTTTCTTTGAGTAGCACCTTGACACAAGCACACAATAAGGAAAAAACTTTCTGAACCAATTTACACAAAACTCAGCAATTATTACAAGAATGTTTTGCTGAGTATAAAAATACTTGCTATGTAAGTAGACAAAAACCATATTTTTTCAAGAACCTTGTCAACTGGGGTTGTTATCTTTATACCTTCACCAAATTCTTCGACATGTGATATGAAACACTTCTTCCTCAATATATTCCACCTTGTGTTTACAATGTACGTATTCTACATACCCGGTAGGCTTCTATGAGGTGAGTCTGTATCATTGAAAGGCTTCCCTCGACTCTTACTGCAATTTTGATTAGGTTGTCGAGTAAAAACTGCACACAAACATCCCTGAAAAGAGAATACACACAGGTTATTCAGTTCATTCAAACTTCAACCTGCCAAACAGGTAATTGAGTCAATATACCCAAGAAATGCAGGAAAGTATGTGTGTAATAAGCACAGCTGGTACTGACCTGTACCAATTCGGCAATGAACACAAAGTTAGCAACCAAAATTCCACAACACTGACTGATCCTACCATACCAGGGGCCTGAAACTTCTGAACATGGCTCTGCAGAAAAGAAATTGACTTGGAAATTGTTTGCACAAACATGTGGTAGGCATGCCGTAATGCCTGTTACACATTCGTTTGGATGACATGCCATATGGCATTTAAGCCTTCCTCAATAAAAATATCAGCAGTTTGACTGCCTAGCATTAATACGGGTGTCTGGAAAACCTGAATAGCGAATAGCGAATAGTCGCGAACCGCGAACAGCGAACGGTTCCGAATAGCGAATAGCGAATAGTACGAATAGAGCGAATAGTCTCGAATAGTGCGAATAATGGTGAACAGTCTCGAATAGTGGCAAATAGTGGCAAATAGTGGCAAATAGTGGCAAATAGTAACAAATAGGGTACCCAGTATCTCGCAGTCAACCTCGCAGCAACGTAGGATGGGATTTTCCCGCTAAAAAGCACTGACGCTTATCAGGACAAAAGGTTTTGCTAAACGTAATTTCTTCTGTTTTAACCGCTGCAAAAGCGTAAATACGTCTTTTTTATCAGGTTATCCTTGTGTTTTATGTTTTCTCAATGTCGGCGATGGACAGCCCGAGCCTGAGTTCGGAGAAGAAAAAGTAATAAATTCACTGAAATTCTGTTGCTTATTTGGATAATTAATTAACGCTGGATATTAGATCTAAAGCGGTGACTATTGACGACTATTCGTCACTATTCGCCACTTTTCGCGACTGTTCGCC
>Ga0126338_10003820_pt1 | contig 10638 bp, 9 predicted proteins | sample OrbCmetagenome_2_FD_92529 | JGI IMG/M metagenome (GOLD analysis project Ga0126338, IMG submission 92529) | Coral microbial communities from Petempiche,Puerto Morelos, Mexico - Orbicella C C metagenome | ecosystem: Host-associated > Invertebrates > Cnidaria > Coral | place: Petempiche,Puerto...
ACATACGGAAAATACGCCACTCGGGTCCCGGATGAAGTGGCGTATGGAATCTACGAGTGGTTTAGTTCCCAGTAAAACACTCTTCTCCATATAATAAAAGAGGATATTACATGCCCGCGCGTGGATACGAATTTTATCTTCGAGTGTTCAACTCGATATCTCACGAGTGAGCGCAGCGAACGCTTCCGAACATTTTCCGAACATTTCTGAACATTTTCCGAAGATTAACGAAGATTGCCGAAGACTACCGAAGATCTGAAGATGTTTCGATCATACATCAACAAATTTAAGTATAGTTAAAGGGACAAAAGAAAAATGTCATCAAAAAGGAATGATATCTTCACAGTGTGAAAGATAAAAATAGTAGCTTCACTGCTTGCGATGAAGATATGATTTTCTAGTAAAAGGAAAAATCCTGGTACTTCACTGGTGTTTATATAATAAATGTAAAATACATACTAATTTGCCCTCTGAACATCCCATAATAGCTACTTGAAATAACAGAATTCAAAATGGCCGGCTTACCGCCGAAAATGGCTATTATAAAGATCAGACATCCAAACACCGTCACGGTCATGAATGTGATGAATTATTGATGATTTCCTCCATTTCATAAAAGTAATTCAAGGCCCCGTCCACATTACGCCGGAGGAATTTGACAACGAAGCTTTACTTCTCCGGCTAGGCCTTCCGTCTGCACTAATCCGTCAAGAAAACGGAGCTTTTCGAAAACGCTCTTCAAACCGGAGGAATTTGAAAACGCCTCCTTTGCGCTCTAGTGTGGACGGAAAACATTTTGAAAACGAAGCTTTTTGAAAACTATGACGTCACGATGATCATGTGACTTCCCTGACCTAGTTTTCCTCAAACACAAATCCAAAATGACCGGTGATTGTTGCGTTTTTAAATTTCTCCGGCGTAATGTGGACGGAAAACATTCAATGCATTTTCAGAGTGAAACTTCCGTTTCCAAATTGCTCCGGCGTAATGTGAACGGGGCCTAAATAAATAAATCGCAACTACATTTCTAACATTCAAACAATTGTTTATTGAAGACTTTTCATTTTCATAATAATATCTCGAATAAATCTTACTTTGCCTCGTATCTAGAATTCTCGATAGTAGGTATATCAGTCCGACTGGTGCAAACTCGATAGCATAAATATCGAATTTCTTTGGAAGTCCTTTAGAAAAGGAGCTAAATATTTGACTTTGAAAATAATTCATTAAAAACCTTAGCTAATCTTCCTTTAACTATAAATATTGAAAAATACGTTTAGTGTATTGGAAAACGTCGCTGTACAATTACACAGTATCTACAAGATAGACTTCTATACTTTATACATATTATGTCTTGTGTTTTTACTTTAACGAGAAGACACTTGAAAGAAATACCAAGAATGTATCTCTCAGACTCTGCTGACCTCTGAATAGTTATTTACAAGGAAACTTTACAACGCCGAGAACAGGAATGTTTATAACTTGTTGCTTTGAAAGAAACAAAAACAGAAAGGAGTCCACTTTGAACAAGACTCATTTTCATGTGAAATAACACGTGACCCTTGGAACAGTCCATCCGGGTACCTGGTTGCTATTTCATTTCCGCACACTGCTTCTTACTGACTTACTCTTTCCTATGACATCACGCTGTCATTTGATTGGTCAAGAAACACCTACAACATTTTCCAACCATCAAAACAAAGCTTTCGATTTGGCCAATAAGAAACCATAATAGACTTAACGCGTTTGCCCAACGATGATATCTCGTCATTGGAACACTACTCCGTAGACAAAATCTTGTAAAACAAAGTGGCTCCGTCATATGTTAAAACAAGAAGTTCCGCTATAAAAGGACGACTCTTTTCGCATGTTTCGCGTACAGAATGTAAATTTGTGTCCTCATAGCCATGGAACTTTACGGGAGAATCTCATAAGATCAAAATACACCACCGTCTTCACTGAACATTATCACTCGTTTTAGTTCTACCGAACTAAGAAAACCGCAAGTTATTTCTTGGTGAGCCCAAGAACTGTCAGATGAGGACAGCCCCCATGTGTATCGGAACTTCTAGTTAAAATCTTAAGTTTGAATATAAACTGGAAGTTAAAAAAACTCTGTCTATTTACACACCAAATGAGCTTGTAAGTGCCGATAAGGATGGTACAAGTTTGCTGCGTTGAAATCAAACCTACAAATTGTTTACGATTGTAGTTCACAACACGAAAAAGAAACATAAGATTTTTAAACACTGAAACATACTTTAATACCCCTAGATAACCTAGCTTCACATCATAATGATGAAAATTATATGCGATTTTTGCGTGATGTAAGCAGCGGCTAAAGTTACACACAACAAACTTGTACCGTTTAAGTTAGCTTCAGAATGACCGAGTTCTGCTAACCTGTCACGCAATCTTTCGATTCCAACGAACACGATTGCGTGACAAAGCCAAAAAAAGAGTGCTCAATAGTTTTTTTCAATTTGTTGTTGTGGTTGCTGTTAGCGCGTTTGTTTGAATAAACATGCTATTTACATGAACATAGCTTGTCACTCCTTGATTCTACCTTTTTTGCCGAGGAATATTATTCAAAGTCCGTCCTATTACATTCCGTCACCCTCAACTGTACTGTTCTAAACTTTCTTACATCCCAAATAATATTTATAACGTTGCTGGATTTGGTAAATGAAGTTCTTGTTATTAATTAATATTGTACACTGATTTGGATCTCAATCGTCGATATACAAATTCTCTTGACTTTTCTCCATAAATTTCTTTGAGTAACGGTTTCTTTTAGTATTCTGATGACTAGTGCGCCATATTAGTATGAGTAATCAAATGCTGACGAGTGAAATTAGGAAATAATTTCACGGGCGTTTTGCCAAAATTCTAATAAATTCCCGAACCTTTCGGCCAGAGAAATTATTTGAATTTTGACAAGACCCAAGTGAAATTTTTACTTAATTTCACGAGTATACTATTTGATTACCATTCAATATCATGGGTGACAAATTACACTCACAATCGTGTTTTTTTAAATTGTTTAATGTACATAACGAGAAATATCGCGCCAAACGTTGCCATGGCAATTTTGTAATTTCACATGTGAAATTAGACATCAACGCTGAAAATTCGCGCCAAAATTAAGGAGTAATTTGTCACCCATGATATTATGATTTGACATTATGGAGAGATAAGATGGTAATACCTTTTGAGAATTCAGAAACTGCGTGAGTTTGATTTATGTTCGAGTGGCAGCAGTACCTAGAAACTTTTTGTTTTATGAATAACGAAGACGAAGCTTTTTGCAAAAATACCATTCTACGTTGAAAGTAAACTGAAATAATGATAATCTTGCTAATTCACGCTGACGACGGGAAGGCTTGTCTCGAACAAAGACAAACATTACAATGATTGTGAGACAAAACGTGACGCTTATCTAAGCTCAGCTTGCGTGAATTGCTGCGCAATAATTTCCTAATCAGAACTACGTTCAAGCCGGTTGTAGCCGCTGAATCCATCAGCACTCCTCTCATAGGAGAAAATTGTAAGACTTGACAATTTCCTCATGAGAATCGCTGGAGGACTGGGGATGAGTCATTCGCAGAGAAAGAGGAGTACTGGTTCGAGTATAAGAGAAGGCGGGGTGGTTGACGGGTGAAGACGCGAAAGACAGTTTTCACTGGCCTCTCGGTTCAAAGACCCACCCGAATTTAGGGATCATTAGCAAAAGAACAATGTCTACAGCAGATTAAACAATTCATGCATTACTATATCAAGTATCTATTTCCGCGTGAAAAATAGCCCGCTTAATACGCATGAAAAAAATCTATTTTATACTCCTGACACGTGCACGCTTGGCGCGAGCCTTTCGCGCGAGGATTCTTGCGTGGATCACGCAGGCTATTTTTCAGCGTACTTTGCTATTTTGCTTATGTTAGAATCTTTATCATCTATAGTTACATTAGTGCTGTTTTTACGTCAGAGAGGCCGACAGAATTTCACTGAAGGCACCTTCGAAGCAGTTCTTCAAATCGCGATACGACACCACTAACACAGACTGTTCATCTCGGGACACGAGACACACCTTCTCGGACGTGCCTGCTTCCAGCTAGAAAGTGAAAAACAACAAAGAAAAATAGTACATTACATTTTCAAACTCATTAATAATTCATCAAGGTTGAAGAAAGGAAATCACGACCTTGACGGTGTTTGGATATCTGATCTCAATTAGTATAGATTTTTACGATATTATTTCTCCGTTCTCTCCTTAGTTTTAGTTTCGATTGAGAAGATATATCAAACACTCAAGACAGTGTTTGACCACATTATCCGGCACCTCAAAGTTCACCAAAAATACTCCGCTAGGCGTCGTATTTTCAACTCTCTTCTCGGTGTTTCGAAATGTAGTCAAACGGCCTTTCGTGTTTGATATATTACTTTAAAACTGATCAACTGCGTGCTTCACCTTGTTTAGGCAGGCAACAATATGAGCTAGGTCTACCCATGGTGCTCCATTCTCCGTCACTTGATGGAACAGATAGTCCCTGAACAACTTCAGCAGATATCGGTCACCAGTCTCCGACCAACTTGGATCCATGCTGAACCTACAAAGGAGTGGCAACGAGTCAGAAGCCACCCGGTAGCATTCCTTAGCTAACAGTGTACACGTCTCAAAAAGTTTCAAATCTGTTTAGCAAATAACAAAACAAAAAGCTTAGCTACTCAGGTCGTTCGTTGATTGTTCCCATCTTGCAGAGGACTCTAAAAAGACGGCCATTTTCCATTTCCTAAATCAAAGGGAAAAAAACCTCAAATTTGCATTTGTTCACCTTTCAGAAATGATAAAAAGATCAGACATGACTATTACAAGGAATTTTTTGTATGTTTATTTTGAATAACACAATTGAAAAATGCTCAATTTTTTAGGCTTGCTAAAAATTACGTTTCCACGTTAGTCCGTTGAAACCCGAAGAGAGCGAGCAGTTTCCGAGGTCTTCCGAAGAGTTATCAACTTGAAGTTGATAAAGGTAGGTTAATCTGTGAAACTTTTCCGAAGATTACCCGAAGGCATCCGGAGTCTACCAAAGACCACCCAAAGATTGCCGAAAAATTTTCTAAGAGTTGTGTGGGGTAATAAGAATTACCTTGGCCAATTCACCCTCCAAAACATCGCACTTGACTTGGGCGGCGTCCAGTTGCGTGTAGAATCTGGCGCCAATCATCGGCATGATGTCATTCACACTCTTCATATGCGATGGGAGAGGACTGCTTAGAAGATAGCTAAAAAAAAATAAAATAAAAAAATAAAAAAAACAATAATAAAAAACAGAAAAAGATTGGTTAAAACTACACAAGAACGCAAATCAGTTTACAGTGACAGAAAGTACCGTAAAATTATTTTCTCCTTTCAAACTGCTTTCAAACTGCCATGGTGCCATTCCTCCTCTTCACGTGCGGTGGCCGAGGACTGCTGGCAAGAAAGGCCCCGTCCACGCAGGGGCGTAGCCAGGATTTTCCAAAGGGGGGTCACACTGTGTCAAAGTGAGGGTACTCACCAGATCGTCATGTCGTTTGCGCCACCTGTTGTTGATTGTTTGCTTAAAACAGGCTTACAAAAGGAGGGTCACGGGCACCCCAGGATCCTCTCTGGCTACGCCCTTGCCACGCTACACCGGGTGAATTTGAAAACCCATCAAGTGTTTTGCATTCACACTACGCCAAGAATACATGCAACTTACATGATAAGATTTTTAAGATCTGACGAGTAGTTCATAGCCATGTATTCCAGTGACTGCTGAATATGTTCTCGCTGAACGGCTTGGAGAGAATAACACGCCAAGGCAAGGATCAGCTTACCAAGCGAAGTGAGATCCTCTTGCTACAAGAGAAACGGTGAAAAACATAAACAACAAGAGAAACCTTAAGTCAGTGCTCTTGAACGAGACTGCTCAAAAGAGTTAGACATACATGGATTCCACTAAAGACTCAAACAAGGTAATGAGCCAATCAAAACTCGACGTAGTAACATGTGACCTGCAGCAAGCGCGGGAAAACTCACGCGTAAGCCAAGTCGCGATTGTTTCAGAAATACTCCTGATTGGCTGATGAGACGCCATGTTTGCTCTGATTGGATAGAGTAGGTCAATCGAGGTTTTTGAACCAATCAAGAGAGCTCAATGAATGAGAAACCTCAAAACAAACGCATAATACCAGCGACGGTAAATTGAAACCTTTTCTTATGCAACCTTTGACTTCAATTCAACCAATAGATTAAAAAACATCAACCCTTAACCGAAGCTATAAGTTTCTACCATACCGGCTAGTAGATTTACCTGAAAATGAGGAATCATAGCGTTTGGACTGTTACTGGCGTCGAAACTGAGAACATCAAATATACCACAGCCGTTTATTCTGAGTCTGTGAATAAAACCACAAAACAAAAGATATTCAGCGTGGTGCCATAGGCCCATAGTGGATCGGGGGGCATGACCACATCCAGGGAGAGAGACATTGCGAGGGGTAAGGTGTCTTCCCTGAGAACATGACACAGCAACCCCAGCTTGGGCTCCACTCGTCTTCCTCGTGAAACGGGTTTACAAACAAATGCTCACCTTGAGTTTCCAATTAATAAAATCTTGGAAGGATCGATCACTCTACAAGCCAAGCCAGATGCGTGTACCGTTCTCAGTGCCGAGGACAGCTGGATAATGTAGCTCCAGATCAATCTCTCGGGCATTGGACTTCGGTGCCCGCCAGGTCTGTGCCTGTTCGAGATTCCGCCGGCGCGGGGATTAGAGGGAAACAATAACGTACCATCGGGGCCCACAGCGAGAGTGGAATCAGGACCCGAGAAGTGCCTCATAAGAAGCGTTTCCGCTCCAGGATGATAGTCGTAAACAAAGACGAGCGCTGTGAGACGAAGAAGGCGAGGAAGATTCCCATTAGGTAACGTTGATCAAATTCTAGGGATGTACTGTAGTTGTGTTTGAGGCCCTCTCCACACTACGCCGGAGAAATTTGAAAACGGAGGTTTCACTCTGAAAACGCATCAAATGTTTTTCGTCCACACTACGCCGGCGAAATTTAAAACGCAACAATCACTGGTCATTTTGGATTTGTGTTTGAGGAAAACCCGGGCAGAGAAATCACATCAGAGATTGTCGTGACATCATGGTTTTCGAAAAGCTCCGTTTTCAAAATGTTTTCCGTCGACACTAAAACGCAAAGCCGGCGTTTTCAAATTCCTCCGGTTTGAAGAACGCTTTTGTAAAGCTCCGTTTTCGTGACGGATTAGTGTGGACGGTGAGCCTAACCGTAAGCAAGTATGACATTTTAGTGTATGACAAAGCTGCGTTTTCAAATTTCTTCGGCGTAGTGTGGGACGGGGCCTGAGATAGAGTCAATGCTCATTGTTGGTTAATTTTTTCTTCCTTTGCGAATTTTTAATTTCAGTCGGTGTTACTCGCAAGACTAGAGGCAATGGTTGTAATAAAATAGAATTAACATTCTTGTTCTCTATCCAAGAAAAGCAAGAAGCTCAGAGGGAGAAAAGGAACATGACTTACAGTTGTCTCCAAATGATTTGGTCGTGAAAACCTCTCTAAGACTGACGAGGTTTGAGTGGCTGATTTTTTTCCACTGATCGACAAGAAACATGGATTTGGCATTCACAAGTCGAAAAGCTGAAAAACAAGAAAAAAAAAACGGTGAAGAAAAAAAAGCGAGAAAACAAACCGACTGATCGTGTCCATCACTGACCCAGTCCACTTACCGTGTATTCTTCGAAGTATGTAGACAAGACTATCTTTCGAATTTGTGGCTTTGTAACAAGTTGTCATATAACCGAATGTCCTTTGTGCCTAAAGGATAAGAAAACAGGAAATACATTACTTGCAAAAAAAATTCGGACGTTTTATTTTGGACGTTTAATTTTCGGACATTTTTCATCTCATTTCGGACAAATTTTGGACACTTCGCTGAAACATAGCTAAAGTAAATTTACGTCCACAAAACACAAGTTAGACTGAAACAGCATCTATGAAAATGATAGTTTTACTGCACCCTCATGGTTTTACAGATACACCGACGAGAAAATAACACATAATTATATGTTCTATCAAGTCATTACGTATCTGAAGGCGTGTATCAACTAGAGTTCCCTCTAAAGAAAACTAAGAGCTTTGGCGCTATTTAAAAGTTTAATACTGTACTGTGAATATTTCGGACGCTTAAAATTTCGAACGGTTCTCTTTTCGGACACTTTTTTTTGTTCGAAGTTAAAATCGTCCGAAAGTAAAATCGTCCAAAATTGTTTGCAAGTAATGTAAACGTTAGCGATTCGGAAAGAAAAAAAACTTAGCAGTGATAGTTAGTAATAGCAGGAAAGGACTTGCTGTTTATATCACGGTGTTTGGATGAAACGTTATCAAATTTCAAGTTTCAGAAGATGAGAGATTCCCATGCAAATTCCACTTTTTCAGAAGGCGCTACCATTTTTGAGATGCCCTATTGCGTGCAGGGACCAACAGTTTTCAATAGTATATATTATTCATTCCAGCCATTTCCTTTCAGGGCTCCTTATTATCAAGTATAAACTGGACAGTTTAAAAGTACTGTAGAGAGGAAAGTACGTGAACCAGGAATCGTATCACCTTCATGCAGTTTGAGATTCAGACCCAATTCAGGAAAAGTCTGCGCTGCATTGTTTACAAATACCTGATCTGTTGGAGTGTCCAGTGGTTCTATGGGACATAAGCTGTGATAGCTATCTACTTCTTGTGGTACAGCTGAGGAAGTGATTCAAGACAAAATGAACTCCAGTTAATTTGCAGAAACATGTACAAGATAGCAGTTTTAAATCTCTCCAAGCCTACATGTACTCTCATAAACCATGTTAAGGACTTGTTAAAACTTATTTTCCTGGCTCGCTTTCAATCATGCTGACAAACTCTGAGAGTGTAATGTAGTGAGAGACTTAAGAGATTAGAGCTGCTGTTTTAAACACAGGAGTGAGGAAGGGCCAAATGAACATGGTCGACTTCTTGCTTGAAAAAAATGGGGGTGGGTGTGTGTAGGAGGGGAGGGGAGGGGAAAAGAGTGTATTTGGTAAGGGGGTTAAAAATTTATGTCCCTTAGGCCCTTCAGTACATGTATTTCTCTGGTCTGTCGGTTTCGCAGTTTTCGTTGTTCGTCACTCATGCTTGGGGCTTCATCACTCAAAGATCGACTTGTGACAAGTCTATCTGTTTTCAAGAATGCAAATATCCTTACTTTGATTATCTGGGTCCAGCTGCGCCATACTCAGTGTATGTTGGTGGATAAGCTCCTAGGAAAAGAAAGAGCACGTACAATAAAAAGCACATTATATCTCAAAGTTATGTATAAATATTTATAACTCCTCATGACTGAACCTTTATACCTGTCGAATCTGAGCCGACATAGAGAACGCATTGTTACGTGTTTGACTGCTGTGGAGATGAGCAAGGTGAGAGGGTTCGGAAATGTATGCCTGGTACGAAGGAAACAGCTGGAAGAGAAAACATCATAGAAAATAAATAAATAGATGAATAAATAAATAAATAAATATCAAATTACACATATAAATGCATGAAATTGAAAGGAGCCTCAATCTGGCATGGGGATCCAGTCGGCAATTGAAGAATCGCAGGTTTGTTTTGTTACTGGTATTTATCTACAGTTGTATTTGCATAAATTGTATCTTTCATTTACCAGTAAGGTCAATTTTCCTTTGAGGTTGAAAGGTAGACAATATAAGAAAAGGTGAGTCACCTACAGGCAACCAGTTCTTAATATCTGGTCACCAATACTAGATTTTTGGTCACATTGGCAAACAGTGAGTCCTAATTTCAAAACCTGGGCCTGGATATTTTCTACAACACATTGCAAGTAGCTAAGACTAACTGAACATGAATCATAATCAGTTCTTTTTTCTTATCATGTGAACTTAAAACCTATTTTGCATTGCATAGCTTGACTCATGTACATGTTAAGAGTGGCTAAGAACTATTGATTCTGCTGAACATAGTAAATAAATTTATTGGATTGTTGTACCGAGACAATTTGTTTAATAATATGATGCGAAGCAATAAAAGGTGAATGCAGAGGACACTAAACTAATTTGTTTTCAATCTGTTAAACTGATGAAACTCTCACCACAGCAGGCTGTTGTTGTGCTTGTTGAGTGTAAAAGTAAGTTGTTCCACCAATAGATTCCATCTGCTGAGGAGCAGGGACCTGAGCTTGACTGTGCATTGGGACCTGGGGCAGACTCTGATTCTAAGAAGTATGTGAAAGAACCAGACAATGAGTGTAGACCTAACACTAAACACTTAAGACTAAACACTAAAGACTAAACATCGCAGTGACTACTATGCAGCTTGTCTTTGAACTAGCAAAAAAAAGCCTTTAGTTACATACAAAATATTACACAAAATGACTCCAGGGGCAATAATGTAATTAACAGACTCCAGGTGAAGATAAATGTTTAAGTAACTGGAATAAAAAAAACATGAAGTAGACATCAGTTCTGTAATTATAAACACATTCAACTGCATGGTTTGTCTTACATGTACATGTAAGTATACCTGTAAATCTTGTAAAAATTAATGTCTATTC
>Ga0126338_10003821_pt1 | contig 10638 bp, 5 predicted proteins | sample OrbCmetagenome_2_FD_92529 | JGI IMG/M metagenome (GOLD analysis project Ga0126338, IMG submission 92529) | Coral microbial communities from Petempiche,Puerto Morelos, Mexico - Orbicella C C metagenome | ecosystem: Host-associated > Invertebrates > Cnidaria > Coral | place: Petempiche,Puerto...
AACTGGTGAGGTTCCTTAAAGAACAAGTTCGCATTTAGCGACCATAGTTTCACGCGCCTTGCAGCCGCAAGATGGCAGGATTCGATGTCCCGTGGACAGAAATTTTAAAATTTTTTTTTTTTTTTTTAACTTCCCACATCGATTTTTTGTTTATTTTTGGACAATGTGGAGAAAATTGTAAATAAAATCTCTTTCTGGAAAGAAAAGAATTGGTCACCGAACGTCCAAGGAGATCGTTAAATCCAGGCAAAGCTATGGCATCTGCCCTATCATTGTTCATTTTATTACTTACCGCGCGCTCTCATGCATGACGTAGCGTGTGAATTTGCGTGCGCAGTAAGGATGCGCCGAAACAATTAGCGCGAACTTCCTTAAATAAAACAAAACAAAACAATGGACTAAAGTCATTGACTGAAAACGGAGAATTGCCAGTGGTCTGAAAATTAAGGTTGCTTCAAATCAATAATCTTCTCCTACAACGTGCATATCCTTGTATGTTTTGATCGACTTATAATTGACGAAGACTTCATGGCAGATATATACTTTTGAAACACTCAATATGTTAAAAAGGGTCGCTGGGAATAATGAGAATGACTTGGTACTAGAAAATTCGTTGTTTTAATGTATTATTGTTTGAATGTGGATCTTTTGTAGTGACAGCTTTGCTTGTTCACCTATTTGTGGCATGCAATGGGTCTGTAGTTTTTGACTATGTTTCGCAGCCGTTCAAAGTGGTCACAAGCTCAAGAATTCGCGCGTATTAAATTTCCCACTTCACGTTACCTGCCAGTGATTTCCCTTTGTAGAAAAGAATCCCTCATTTATTTTTCTTGATTCCTTGTAGGCGGTGAGTTTCGAAAGGTGCAGAGAGAATTCAGACGTGGTAAAGCGTTACATTTGGTAGTCGTTTTATCGTTAGTAGCTGTTACATATTTCGCCGAATTGCTTTGCGGTGCAGGTGAAAAGAGCAAGACAAGTGGATAGCCATACATCATGAAAAATTAATCGGCGACAGTTCAGAACGCGCTGCCCCATTCATATTCACATGGAATAAACAAATAACTTTGTGGTTCTTTTGTAGCCGAATCACAAAACGGCGATGTATTCTAGCATAGCAAATGGACACGAAATCAAACGTTAAGTAGCTTTCGAGGACAAGGAAACATGCAATGTGGACGACACGTTAAGGACCCAAGTCATGGCGGTTCATTTAAGGACCATCTTTTGGATTGTTACCGTGATTTCACTGATTTGCATCGTCTTTTACGGAATGAACAATTTGCCCACGACAGTTTACTGCCCCACTACAGAGCGCAAGTAAGTGATGAAGATCTCCCTTGACATTTCTTTGTCAGGAGACCATCATGTGTTGCCATCCGCGAAATTATGGCTGGCTTGATTCTATCAAAGAGATAAAAAATAATATTGATGATTTCTACAGGTGTCGATCTCGATTCCATCGTTCATTTCATCTAATTATTATCCGTCATTTTTTTAGAAGGCATACTCACGCCAGTTGGGCTTTAATTAAAAAAAATTCTATTTTTAGTCGCCTTGATAAAATAATGTATAAGTTGAATGTCTTAACTTGTAAGTGAGGAGTTCGTAAATGGAACTTCGCTCGCAAATTAAGTCTATCGCCGCCAAATGTTTAGAGATACTTTTGTTAATTGTTTCCTGTTTCCTGCATAGTCGATCTGAAAGTCGTAGGTAACAGCTACTTTCGATTTTGCAAAACTTCGCCTCATCTCTCCCTCTTTAACCTTTTTTACTACTGAAATTGTATAAGGACTGGAGATAATATTTTCTTGATTTTGTGTTCCCTCATGACCATGTGACGGTAGGAAAACATAGCAAATATTACTGGTGCTTACGGACATCTTTTTGATGGTAATAATTCCTCTAAAATAAATCGACTGTATTGGTGGAAACATAAGGACAGATATAACTTTTGAGTAACTGTTTGCAATTGAGTAACAACTTTCGACGCCGGACTCTTGTTCAAATTCTATTTTGTTTAAGCTATTTTTTAATTTATTTGTTTAAACAGGATCACATCCACAAGAAATATAGAGTCCGAAACAGTTGACATCTTGCCTGCGAAAGTAAGGAATGTGATTCTTAAAAATCAATACTTTGTAAATATCACATCAGAGCAAGAAAGTCTTCACACCATTAAGAAGCACAAGCAAGCTTACAAGCAAACTTGTTCCCCGATTAATCATGTCCTATTTCTAAAGACGCACAAAACAGGTGGTAGCACCATAACGAATATTCTCAACAGGTATGGAGACTCCAAGAATTTGACTTTCGTGCTCCCGAGAAATAAACAGCTTTTCACGTTTCTGTGGCCTGCAAGATTCCGTGTCTCCTACACTGCACCTTTGTACAACTTTGGAGCCAACATCTTGTGCAATCACGCCAGGTTCAACAAAAGACCAATGAATTATTTATTTCCGAAAGATCGTAGTAGATATATCACAATTCTAAGGGACCCCGTTGCCCAATACGAATCCGTGTTCAACTTCATGCATTTTGCCAAGCCGCTGGGGTTTAAAGACGAGGAAGACCCCTTGGGAACATTTTTGAAATTTCCACCACCTTTCCAAGAAATTAAGCCACTAATGAAGGCCACTTTAGCCCTCCATTTGGTGCGGAATCCCATGCTTTTTGACCTGGGCTTGGACTTTCGATATTTCCAAAATAAAACTGCTGTAGATCGCTACATAGAATTCTTAGACAATGAATTTGACCTAGTGATGATTTTAGAACATTTTGATGAATCACTTCTACTGTTGAAGCGACTGTTATGCTGGGAACTGAAAGACATTTTACATTTCAAGCTGAACGAGAGGCAAGATATTCAGAAACGGAAATTCATAAGTCAAGAAGTTAGAGAGGACATCAAGAGCTGGAACAAAGCGGATTTCATGCTTTATCAGCATTTCAATAGAACCTTCTGGAGAAAGATCAAAGCCCAGGGTCCAAGTTTTCAAAGGGAACTGAAGATTTTTAGACGTAAAAAGGAAGCCTTGACAAGAGCCTGTCTGCAAAAGGGAAATTTCCTGGACGAAGCATATACTGGTGTTTACGTGAAGGGTTACTCCCTCAAGAAAAACGTACCAAAAAAGAAGAGAGTAATGTGTCAGAGCATGATGAAAAATGAACTGTCATATGTGAAGTTCTTTAGAGAGAAAATGAGCAAGGAAGTTAGACACATCGAGGAACCAGAGGAGTATCTTGACGATCCTAGGAACGACTGGGAGGTAGCTAGTGACTTGGAGCACGATCCTATTCTGTCAGGAGAAGAGTCGTCCGCTGATTCGGCTCTGATTCTGCCAAGGCCAGCGTCCATTGAAGGAGTCACGAAAAATTAATATCGAAAGCACTACCGTTGTTGGAGAAAACGTATCAGCTGGGAGCAAAGTCCATTCTCCGAGGAGACCACAATTTCCAACGTCATTCATTGATGTTCTTAAGCAACATCATGTGTTCTCCTCGCGTAGGCGCCATACCCGTGTGCAAATTTTCGGTTCAGTCGATCTTTTGATTTGGAAAGACCTTGACAGTGCAGAAAAAAAAAAAAGAGAAGAAAAAAAACAGAAGGTCAGGAATAAGTCTTAGAAAGGTTCGCCATAATCGCGAGATTAAAGAAACTTTCTGCTCCTCTTAGCGAGTCCGTGTTTCTAAACATTCCTTTGTGAGATCAACAGGCTCAGTTTGATATTCGTTTCGTCTTTATAGGCCCTAATGTTCAGTTTTAGGAATTTTACAATGTAAAAAATATCATTTATTTGTTTATTCGTGTCTAATGGTCAAAATGCGGGGGGAAAGTGCATTTTACTAGTGGTAGGCACCATGATCCTTGCAGATGAACGTTTTTCGGTAAAAAAAAGTCTAAAAACTGACAAAGCTCCAAGAACTGCAATGATTTGCAACGAACGCAAACGACTCGTCGAGTATGTTTGATTCATTTGGCTGTGGACATGTTAGTTTTGTAGATTTTGCTTTTATTTGGTTGTCTAAAGAAAAAGCCTAATCAAAGCGGGGAATTTCAAAGGAACAAATTTGGCCAGAAGGGTTTAATTTTAACTAATTACTAGTAACTAACTAAGGATATAATTGACTGAATTGAAGTACGAGTGGTATAAAAAATGAAATGGAATATATTATTTCGAATATAGTTCCGAACATGTCGTTGATACTTCTTAAATTACGTCTTAAATTAAACACTGACGCCACTTCATGGCTAATTCGCCTATATCTGGCAATGCATCTATTTCTAGATATAGATAGTACAGGCATTCCTTGTCTGGAGTGATTTCACAGACCCTGTTCATAAATGGTGGCCTATTAAAAATTCTTTTGTAAGTGTGAAAATTAGCCCAACTAACCTCGTTTTTGATTTGATAAGTCAAAAGAATTTTTACTCTCAAACAAGGTTAGTTGGGCTAATTTAAATGCATATAAAAGAATTCTAAATTGGCAACCATTTATGAAGAGAGTCTATTGAAATGCACAATATGGCTTTTCTGCTTTAAATTACAGACCCTCGGTTTCGATACGGAAAAAAGTGCCGAGCGATAAAAGGAGGCTGTATTAGCAGGTTACAGAGGGTTAACAGCTGGAGTCTGGAGGGTCCAAAAAAAAAAATTGGCGGACAAATTTAAAATAAATTTTCAGGGTATAGGTGGTTAAGAATTCAATGATTCCGTCTTATGGGAACACTTCGGTAACGGTCCGAGAGGCTAATGTTCAGTTACTCCATTTCTGTTCTGTAGCTATTTATTCTATACATCTATGCAACTGTCGGTAAATGAGTAAATAAATTTAAATTAAGGATGATTGAATTGTCTACAAGAAAATAAAATTTCTCAAGAATAAAAACAGTAATATTAAAAAAAAGAAAAATGAAATGACAAATATATAGTTCTTTCAAAATGCGACATCGGATTTTGGCGCGTTTAAACGCTTCACCTGAAAAGTTCTTGAAAGTAGAAGTCTGAGTGTTTTTTTTTTTCCCCGTCTTCTTCCGCGCGCACGATATTAGGTTTTATGAGTATACAAGGCGTTCGAACTCGCTTTATAATATTTTATTTCAATCTGAGTCACGTTCAGACCTAAAATCAATACAAATTGAGGGACAGTGTTTTTGCTCGTTGAGATTCGTAATGTGTCTTTTTTTCAGATTAAATCGCCATTAGCACGTTTTTGATGTTTGGTTTTCAGAAAACTTGCGATCTCTGCCACGTCGATAAGCTTTTTAAGGTTTTTCCACTTTTTCCGCTTTGCTAAACACCAGTTTGGTCACACGAATCTGGCCAATTTCGACTTTGTGAGAGCTTCAACCCACAGAATACGTGACAGTTGTCTTCTCCTTGGACGACGCATGTTCTTCATCCCTAGGTAGTGCGTGACGCCTAGAGCTGTGATTCCCGCCAAAACGATGCCCAGCATTAACCAGCCACCAATCTGCGAGGCAATCAAAAACTTAGCGTTAGTATTAGGGATATGATTCCCCCCAAACTTAAGCTTGTATTGCTAAATTTGGAACATAATGGCAAACCCTTTTGGGGTGCTTTACGGGCAAGTCTGGAACAGAATTTTAATTAAACAATAAGTGTAATAGAAATATTTACCAGCAACGCCGGTAGGCATAGCTGATCGAGTTAAGACCATCAGCTGATTCATCAAATGTGAGGCCCCGGCCACACTACGCTGGAGGAATCTGAAAACGGAGGTTTCACTCTGAAAACCGGTCAAATTTTTTTCGTTCACATTACGCCGGAGGAATTTCGAAATCACATGATTACCGTGACTATGTCCATTGTACACTGTTTTCGAAAAGCCCCGTTTTCAAAATGTTTCCCTTCTACACAAAAGCGAAAAGCAGGCCTTTTCAAATTCCTCCAGTTTGAAGAGCGTTTTCGAAGAGCTGCGTTTTCGTGACGGATTAGTGTGGACAGTAGGCCTAACCATAGAAATAAAGCGGCGTTTTCAAATTTCTCCGGCGTAGTGTCGACGCTGCCTAAATCAAAACACATAAAAAAAATACACGAAAGACAAAACAGCGACAATAAAAAAAGAAGGCCCCAAAAGCAAAAGAAAAGAAAAAAGCAGCGTTGCAACAACAGAATGAAAACACGAAATACAGAAAAAAGAAACAAATAAACAGGCAATTCGAAAGAGAACATCACCCGGATTTCATACTTTTTTTAAACCAAAGTTGTAAGTTTGGATTGATTCTATATGTATTCAAAGCGAGATGTTGATTTAGCGAGGGAGATGAAAGTTTATGCTCATCCAATTACTTAACCGAGGAAACAAATTGTTATAAAACAATGTTAATTTAAATCTTCACGAGACATTGTTTTTGTGCAGGAGGTACTTCCCCTCATGCTGTTGTTGACAATATTAGAAAAACAAAAACACCATCAAGAAATTCGAAACCAGCAAAGAAGGTACCCAAGTGAAATAATATATATAAATAAGGATCATGGTCCATTTTAAGAAAAGAAAAATGTCCTCATAAAATGCACACTTCTAATGGAATAAATCAAGTTAGAAAAACCGTACAAATTACATATGGTTCGGTACGGTAAGAAACGAGTTTCGTTTGCAAGATAATGCCCCTTTCTCAAAACATTTCTAAAGTACGTAAAAGCGATCTATAAAGCAATCGTATATCTGACTATATTTCGCTTCAGAAAGAAATCAATTAATTCAAAAACACGCATGTAAAACATGGATGTAATTACTCAGGCCCACAAAAATCGATTTATTAAAATCCAATATTCCAATTTTTTCTTCCCCGTAAACGCGGCGATAAATTTGCCAATTTTGAAGCTTTAAACCGTATATTCTCCTATTCAGAGTAGCCAACCTTTACAAGCTTATTACCATATAACGAAATTATAAACATGCTAGATTTAATTGTCCTCGAGAAACCTCCTTCGTATTAAACAACAGTTCAAGGCAGGCTGTTAATTTCATGACATACCAGGCTTTCTCATAACCACACAATCAAGTTTAATAATATTCTTCATACCTACCTTAAGATAAAATGAGGAATATTTATCGACATATCTTGGACAGTCTTCTTGTCGTTCACGGGAGCATCCATGTTTCTTCAAGTACGTGTCGTTCGCATTTCTGCGATTTTCCACCGCAATTGATGGACACATTACTGTCGCACTAGAGGATGTTTGCGAAATCTCCAATGTGCTGAAATTCTGTTTCCTTTGGCGGGTGGTAGTAACAGCGTCAGTCAAGTTTTTGGATAAAATTTCCGCACATTTTGTGGCTTGAGGTGACGAAGTTGTGGAAGGAGTCGAAGAGAACAGGGTAACGAGTTGACTTAAAACGATTAAAATCAGTATTTCAAGATGATTTTGTTTGAGTCTAGCTCGTATGGATGCCATTAAAAGAAAACTCTTAGCGTTTCTTGTTCACCAAGGACATGAAGAAAAACAACTTTCAACGCCGATCCCAAACAAGTGTGTGACAACTGGCAGCTTCCTCTGCCTCAAAAGCCGACCCTCAAATTGAACCCTTTTCAAAACACCTTTCTCGAAGCTCAGTTTTTCGAAATGTTACCGAGTGCTCGACGCTTAAGACACCTGAGGCAGTTGTGTTTCCGGATATTTCCAAATTCGAATATTCATATGCCAACTAGATATTTACATTTGTGCGACATTGGATAATGAATGAGTACATCTGGGGATTCAGAGATAAGCGATTTGACGAAGATCCTGTCATTTTGAATTTGGCGTGAACATCAGATTTGAATAGGAGTGGCTAAGACGAAATGAACAATTAAAAAAGATGTGAGAATCTGACTGACGGCATGAAAGCACTATTGTGTTCGTACATGTTGCTTTTAACATACTGGAAATACTGACTAGCTAGGTTCCGGTAAAGCTCTTTGACGATTCTAACGACAACGCAGCCGTAAGCACATTATGCAAAAAGATTCTTCTAACTTTCTATTTTCGGTACAAACAGCGCAGCTTTCATTTCAACACCTTGATATTACGTGTACTACAGTCTACAGATTGATTTTATTATAGCTTTGAAAAAGTCCGCGGGCGTTTAGTTGAAAATACGTACTTATGGAGATTAAAATCGAGTAATAAAGTCAAAATATATAAAACCTATTTCTCATGGCCATGCTAAAAAGCGGATTCATCGTCAATAATTACTTTAAAAAGGATTCACCAGAATTTGTGAACAAGATCTACCCCATTCACGTTTTAATCTACATGACGTTTAAATCTCCCACTACTGTTTTCACGAAGTTTCGATTTCGCCAAAAGCTAGCTTTCAATATCGTGCGGTTAAAATTTCACGGAAATGAAAATTCTTGACATTCATAACTATAATTGATTAATTGGAAACAACCCGGTTAATTCGATTTTCGGAAAGTTTTACTCAATTTGATGGTGAGGTTATTTTGTAGGTTTACAGGGCTTAAAAGTTATAGATTCAAAGAGTTGCGGCGACCGTTAAAAGCCCTCCGGCACCACTCCTCTCGGTGTGAATTTGGTAACACAGATTATCCATTTTCCGTGTCTTCGTGCCTCATGGCTTCAGGTGAGTAATTTGGGGCTAGCTGTGTCATGCTTAAAACTAGTCGGTTCTTGACGGTATGTTTAACTCAAAACCTGTTTTAAGTTTTCATAATTTAGCCAAGATAGTCCGCAAAAGTGAAGAGGGCCAGGGCATCCACTCGAGTTTGGAAACTGGTAACTAAAGATTTCACGAACAGATCAATTACAAAAATAACAATTTTCTATAATTTTATAAAACGAAAATTAAGCACGAAGTACGATTGACATGCGTAAAGAGCGTGGAATAACTTCTTCAAATTGACACACTGGCGAACGATTTGTAATTTTGTTTTATTAAGAGTCTGTTGCATTGCGCACTCTATCCTAAGAAGCGTGAATTTATCAGGCAATCTTTTTGAAGTAATATTAAAGAACTAATGCTAATATTACAGAGAAGTTCAAACCTAACGCATATTGAGCAGTTTATATTACTCATTTGACACTGACATGCCATATTTTTCATATTATATTGAAAAAATATATTTCTATTTTTTGAAGTTAATTTTGCTTGTTTCACTTAATTAAATAGCGCTATAGCTTCGACCTATCTAAATAAATATCTTCTATAAAAACTAATCTTCATCTCTCCTCTTCTTTTTCAAGCTTCAGTGCATTGTTTCTACAAGTATCGTCTTTTACAAAATCACCTTCAAGTTTCTTTGTCGCAACTCTAAATTATCATGCTTTGGCCCATTGTAAAGTACAGAACAAATTCTGAATTAGTTTAGCGCCGCTACTGAAAATGCAGCCAGCAATATAATTATGTCTTTGCTAGTATCAAATTCCAATTCATATAGTGAGTGTTTCAGCGAATAAAAAGCTCTTTTTATATGCTCGTTTAAAAAAGCGGAGAAATATCTGTAGACTAAATTAAACTTTCCTCTGTTATGACAAAGTTTTAATCCTATCTATTTTTCACATGCACCATGTTTTCTTCACTCTTTGTAGCTCTGTACCTAATCTCTACAGTGAAATGAAGATTCGTGCACTGCGTCTTGCTCTGCCTCGTGTTACCAATAGTTGATGACAAAAGCACGTAACATTACCTAAATGTATATATTATTTCAAGTCTACCAATTTAAAGTAGAAAATAACTGAGATAGTAACCCACCACAAAGGAAGAACAGGCTTAAGATTAAGACGATAACAAACCACAAACTCGGATTAGTCATGCTCGATTTTTCAACATGAGCCATCCATGGAGGAAGTTTGCTATCATATTTAAAATCCCTTTTCCATGGTCATTCTTCAGATATAATCTAGATACTCATTTTGTTCTTAATTCCAACACGTCAGCTGCCGCCATGTTGTTCAATATGGCAGATTTTACGTGTACATGTAGATAAACAGTCGTATTTCAAGAAAAAGTAAACTCGTCACAGTTGCGTTGCACAACGAAGCAAACTCCACACAGCTAACTCGCTGTCATCTGACATTGACCTCTCATTCACACCCGTGGGGCACTTCTATCGTTTGTCTTGGTCGGTTTAAGCCTAGCGCCTTTTTGAATCTGACTCAACAGTGCTCCTCGACCAGCACTGTTGGGCGGTTTCGGCGGAAGAGGTTTGGATACCGATGCACGTTTTGTCCGCGGAGGTGGCGGGGCTTCCTTGGGGAGAGGGGGTGGATATTTGGGAGGAGGGGCGGCTGCCACGGGGTGGAACTGAACTACTGGAAGAACAGTTTTGTCCACTGACAATCGTTTTCCTTTTGATCTAAGGACAAAAATAGGAAAAAAATGACACAAATGTAACCTACATGCAAGGCACGATTTATCTCTAAACCATACTGTATCTAAAACTCCACTACGCTATTAACTCTTTATTCTCATTTTGTAGTAACGTACAGCTTGATATCCTTCATTTAAGGGCCACATGACAAAGTTTCATCAAAGTTTTAACCACTTTGTTCAGAGATTAAGAGATGTGCCCACAAGTGTTTCAGTCTAGGTAATCACTCACTGGGGTTTCATTTTAAAGACTTCAAAAGTTACCAATACCTTTTTACAGAATGCTAAAAACAGTATCAC
>Ga0126338_10003822_pt1 | contig 10637 bp, 6 predicted proteins | sample OrbCmetagenome_2_FD_92529 | JGI IMG/M metagenome (GOLD analysis project Ga0126338, IMG submission 92529) | Coral microbial communities from Petempiche,Puerto Morelos, Mexico - Orbicella C C metagenome | ecosystem: Host-associated > Invertebrates > Cnidaria > Coral | place: Petempiche,Puerto...
CAAACGCAAGTGGACTAATAGTTTTTATTAAAAACGCCCCCAAAATATTGAAAACGTAAGACGTACGTTTACCATATTTGTAGAGCGTGATATAATGGCTCATATACCATGATGGCTAAGCCAGTGAAATCTCTTGAATTGCATTATCTAATGATCTAGTTTTTAATAAGCTTGATTATTTCGAGGAAGTTTAGACAGTTTTTTTTTTCAATTGGCAACGGTTAACGTTGTGTCACCCAAATAATATAGCTTATCCACCACCAGTATTGTTTTTTTTTTCTAAAGTACTTGGCAAAAATTGACCACCACCTTTGGAGGGACATTTACCAACGTGGCTTATGTGCAAATGATACCAAAACCAATTACTATGTTTCGACAGACTCTGTTAAAATGTTTAGCCCCTTAATATAGCTTAATATCATTCAAAAGCTTGAATAATGATGGCACTTGTTATTAGTTTTCTTGCTTGTGCCAATCAACTATAAACTAGCATTGTTTATATAGCTGGTGAGTGACAATTAATATGAATTATGACGCTGAGAAATGAAAGTGCATCATCACATTAGTTTTCTTAATAAACTTAAGGGGATCTTTCATTCATTTAAAAACAAATAGTTAAATACAAGTTTTTGCTCCGTAAAGCTCTTGATTTTTTTTATAGATTTTCAAAAGCTGGTTGAGTTATTTATCATAAATGACAGGTATGATCGGGGAATCAGTAATAACGTGCTTGATTTTGCTGTCTTAGAAAGAAGAAAGATTAAATCAACTGACAGTAACATAGAACAAAAATTAGCTGTTAATATATTTTTCATTTGATGAAAAAGAACTTACCGAATTCTTCCATTGGTTTTCCATTAGCAACATAGATCACAGATATAAACACCGCTAAGACTGCTATCTTAATGTCCATTTTTATATACCTGTAAAAAAACCAAGATGGAACAATAGTTAATGCCAGTCATTTGGAAAAAGTTGTGACGGAACTAATTCACAAAAAAATGATCAGAATACCTTTTTTGGAAATTGATCAACTTTCACTGAATTGTGTGTTCAGCGAAAAGAAGTCGACTAACCGTCCTCAACTGCTTTGCATTGTTTAACCTGTCAGTGCAAATTGAGAAGTCTGACGCTATCTGTTGAACACCTCTGTGTATAAACATAACCGGTGTTTCATGGAATTTATAGCTTCAGTTTATAATATCGTTATACTCCCGAACGGCAATCCGCGGCTTGTTGCATTTATATCAGGAACTTCTAAGACATGCAAATGTAATGAACGTCTTTGAAGCCAAAGCCATCTGGTGTATTAAAAATTGGAATGTCGAAACTTTAGCGAACGGACTGAGTACTAGTCTCTGCATTTTCGTTCCCAGAGCCGTCTATGCTCCTCTTAGCCGACGGGGCCTAGGTGAGAGGAGAAGTTGGCTCTCGGGACATATGCCTTGGTTACTCTTGGATTCTTGGACTACGATTTTCACTGATTCCATGTTGGTTTCCTTTTTGAGAATGTCACTGGTTGATATCAAAGACCAACTTAACACATAAATGAGATCATTACCATAGTCTGGATGTGTTTACCTTCCTCTTTAACAACAATTATAATACATTTCTCAACCTCCAACCTCTTTATTTCTATTAATCACTTTCGAGAGCGAATAATCTAATTGTTTTAGTAGAATTCTTACTAAATTTACTTCAAATAACGGTTTCCAATTATTTCTTGACGCATTATTAAACTTTGCGCCTGAAAAAGGTCGCTCAGACTGAATTGTCATTTAAAATTGAAGTTGTGTGTGTCAAGAAACCGTAAATGCCCTTCATTTCGACTTTTCAGGAATGTAATTATCCATTTGCATCAAAATTCTCCTCCAAAACTTTGGAAAAACGAAAAGCACGTTGCCATTTCCTAGACGACCTCCAGCCACTGCACACTAATGGCTGATATGGCTCAGCCAATCAGATTACAGCATTTGCATTAGAATACTAGTAGAATTCTACTAATCTCCTTTATTGTTGTTATTATTTTTAGTTATTTTTTTGCATTACCTTGCGGTACATGCGGCTACATTGTAGTTTGTTGATCCCTCAACATTAGTGCATACTCTAACATCTAACATCTAATATCTAACAGTTTGACCTATCTTTTTAGTTAATGTCATTTTGGTGATCAGTGACCATGTTAATTAAATTATTTTTTGGAAACTGATCTTGTAGAAACTTTTAATAACGAGATTTCCGGCTCAGTTCCTGTTGCCTTGGTCAGAATTAGCTAGAAACAGTGTCTCCGCATGTATAATCAGTTCTTATTTGCTGTGGTCCCAAGGGACGCTGCTAAAGGTAAATTAGCTTGCGGCAAGCGTATGTGTTCGTTAACGGAGGTGCGGTCTTTAAATACCTTTGATAAAATCTGTTATAAGCCGGTCTTTAAGCGCTGTAATCGAATGGTTTTAGTTAGAAATCAACCAGTGGATGCTTTCGAAATGGAAATAAACGTTGAATTAGTGAAAATATTTGTCCAAAATATTAGCTAGTTAAATCATGTGTCTCCAGAGGCAGATTTTCTCTCTTGCCAAGGTCCCACCTGCCAATAGAGACGTATTGACGCATTTAGGGGCGGGAAAGTGGTCTCAAGATTCTCATATTTAGCCACTGGAGGCATCTAGTCCCATTTTCAGTATTTCATGTCAACGTCGCCTAGCCTAGAAATGGGACCCACCAGTTTCACTCAAAATATGACATAAAAGCAGCCAAGGTTGTACCGTTTATTAGCCTGCAATGCAGGCGTATTTTGGCAAGGAAGCGCATTTTGATTAAGCCAACGTCATCTTGGATTCATACTCGGTAGAGGCTCGGGGAAAGCCAAAAGGCGTCTTAGGAAGTAGGAGTAAGGTTGAAAGAGGAGTAGGGATTGGGAAGGGGAAGGTAAAATACCTATTGTCCCCCCCCTTCCCCGTCCACTTTTCCTAAGCCAACATGGTGGTGAATTTACTCGATTGCGAGCTAATACCGATAACTCGTGAACACACTGAAAACGCCTGCACTGCAGGGTAACCTTTTATGTACTATGCAATCAAATAACAAAGTCTTTCCTCGAAAAATCCCCACCAAATTAAAGGTGCATTAGTGTTAGAGGTTCCCTTGTCTCCCGGCTCACCTACATCAGTCCTTCAGACAGGAATTGACAATTTGTTCAGGTAAAAGAAACATTCTGTTACACTGTAATTGTCATCGTTCTGCTTTGGATATCGTTTGCCGATCGAGTCACAGATTATCTTACATGATATCTCTCAATCATGACCAGCTCCTACACTGAAACGTGTGGGAACAGGTAAAATGTTCCGGCTAGGTTGTCATTAGCTGGTGCCTCACTGTTGAAAACCACAGGTGTTTGTAAAAATGATAAAGGAACCTACGTCCGTCTGTTTATATTGATATGAATAAAATCCATCTAAGAAATCTTGTGTGTTGACAGAATTAGAATTTGGCATCAGCCTCTTCCATTACGCCTTATTGCCATGCTAGCGAAGATTCAATTTAGGGGGAAATATCAGCGCAAGTCGATAAAGATTAGATGTCCACCATCGGAGCTTTGTAATGGTGAACTTTATGCTAGTTTAGCTCGGAATTGTGTGACGTTTTTTGAGTCATAAATCGTCGGCGTAAAGTACCAGCGATCTCGAGGTGATTGTGTAATGGCTTTTTAGGCAATTCGCTTGGAATTTTGAAGTCATATTTCAAAAAGTATTAGCTGTGTTTTAACAATGGTCAGACCATATCTTTACTGAATTTTTGTTCAAGCATTTTCTTTTGAGAAATTTTCATGCCACCCCGAAGAGTACCTGCGTTTCTTTTGTGATTGCTGTTTGAAACGATTGTGCCGTTTGTTTGTTTGTCTAGTTTTAACTAAACATGCCTTATCAAAAACATTGCATATTTGCCCATTGTGTAATCTGAATTTCTTCTTCCTGTAATGTCAAATTCGTTCGCCAATAACTTCACTATAGAGCGTGAATAAAGAACTTCTCTGTGGAACTCACGTGACCAGCACGTGCAAGTGTTTAAATAAGAAAAGAGGTCAAATCACACAGCATTGGTTTGGTACACCAACACTGTTTTCGAACGCCGATATGACTACCGTGACGTCATGTGAAAACGCTCCACAAATTAGTGTTTGATCTCAGTGCAGTGCTCATCCGCCATTTTTGCGGCAATTCTTGTACGGGTGGGGTGGATGGGGCAACACTTACGCCGGACCCTTTAATGGGAGAATCGGATGCTAAACGCATCAAAAATCCCAATGAATTAGAGATTACAGTCAACGCGAAGGTTGATATTTTTGGCGTTTCAAATTTGATATCGTACCGGAAATGACCGCTCTGATTCTCAACTAACATCGCATTAGAAATAATTATCTTGTGAATGGGGCTATACCGATACCGATCTTTGCAAAATGGTCGGCGAAAATAAAGATATAGCTATTTGGGACGAACGTGAAAAATTTGACCGTTAATTGTTTAACAATTTGTCTTTAATTCATTTAATTGGTCAAACACCACGTTTTACATGCTTGGTTTTATACTTTCGCATTTTTTTAACGTCGGTTTTCCAGATTTCATGCTCTTGACGATCTCAAAAATTGTCAACTGGGTTTTCAGTAAAACACTGAAAGACAAAACAAAATCAAAATCGTTAGTGCAAGCGGTGTACTGGCCCGAAACTAGAACGAGATCCTTGAAAAAGAGAATAAACCCATCAATGGTTTGTTCATCTGCAAAAGGCTTCAGGAAAAGCTAACCTTTGCATACAACAACTTTCTTTTAGTCATGACTTTTCCTGATGTTCTTGATCAAATGATGACCTGGGCTATTGGCTTTCAGTGGTTCTGGTGATGTCTTGTGATTCCTTCTAAAAAAAGAACCAATGTTACTTACAAGTGAGATGGACATGAATGAATCTAATCGCATCCAACGCAATCTGCAATTACTACAACGAGAACTTTTTCACAATGAGTGCTTCTATGTTTTCGTCATCAATACAATCGGTGAGATATGGCTTTATTTCCTTCTCTGATACTGATCACTCAACATTATAGTCGATTGAGGTTTGTACCCTAAAAAGATCACGCGTGTTTTCCTTTCCAGATGCCCCAGTTTTTGCAAAGCGTATCGTAAAACTAAAACAACTACAGCCACTTCCTTTATCTGAGTCCAAAACAAAAGTTTATTAAAAGCACATATTTGATTATTCCTTCGATTTTATAAAGGAGGCCATTTACTTGCAGCAGGCGGGAGCAGGACAACATGGTGGTGGTGGTGGGGGTGGACAGGGGGCAGGGGCAGGAGCTCCAGGAGCTCCCTGGGGTCCAGCTGGTCCGGGAGGTCCGGGTGGTCCGGAGCATCCTGGGCATCCTTTGAGTCCAGGACATCCTGGCAGACCAGGGGCGCCGCCGCATCCCTTAGGTCCCATTGGTCCGGGTGCACCGATTGGGCCGGGGAGGCCGGGTGGTCCTGGGAGACCGATGGGTCCAGTGCATCCCTTCCATCCGGGACATCCGGGGGATCCGGGTGGTCCGGAACATCCTGGTGGTCCCATTGGTCCCATTGGTCCGGCAATCTGTTGCGTTGGTGGTGGAGGTGGTGGGGGAGGTGGACAACAAGGACAACAACGTTTGGAACCTGTAAGAAAATAAACTCCACAATTAGCTACGATTCGATCAAACATCATGTTAACTGAACGTTTTCCATGGGCCAGTAATCCATGTTGCAGAATAGTGATGAACTATCATTTAATCTAACATCTTCCATCACGATGAAATATGCTATTTTTTAGTCCCCCACGCAAATTACTATACGTTGTCGACGCTGTGGAATGATATTGAGCAGAAATGTTCCATTCGGATTCACAAGTTACTGTCTTACGTAAATCTCGGAGAAAATGACTGATAAGACTTTACTCATTGAAAAACATTTAATAGTTCTACAAAACATCTGAGAAAATATAGTGCTCCTTGAATGTTCGGATCAAAACTAGCTGAATATTATTCTTTTGAAAAATTAAGACAATAAAGTTTTCTAATCTATAAAACAGTGGCCACCTGTTAAGTTTCATTGTTCTTGGACAGACATGTATCTTATTCCTTCACGCCTTGGTGCTTTGCTAGCAGAACAGCAAAAGGGCAGAGTTCTGTTGGCCTCATTAAATTCTTAAAACATTTTTGCTCTTAAAACAGTCTTTTTGCAAAAGCGAGAGTCAAGTTGTGTAATTTTTTGGAAATATTAAGACATCGGAGTTTTCTAAACTATAAAACAGAAGCCACCTGTTCAGTTTTATTGTTCTTGGACAGACATTTGTCACATTCTTTCACGCTTTGGTCCTTTCATAGAAGAGTAGTGAGAAAGACAGAGCTTTTTAGCCCACCTGGATAAATTCTGGCTAAATTGGAATTTTTGTGCCTATACAGTTTTTTTTTAAAGCGTGTGTCAGGTTATGTAAAAAATCAAGAAGAACTACCAATACTATTGATCCGTAATTACCACAAAGAAAATTGTTCGACTTAACCTTTAATTTCTGAGCTGTGGCCGGAAATGTCTGGTAACAATAACGCAAAAAACTTAAACTGATCAACAAACATTTAATAAACAGAACGAAAAAGAAAATATTTTTGAAAAATCGAGTACCTATTTTTTGGTTTACTTAGGTTCGATGACTTGATATTTCGCCACCGGCACAGCTTTGACAAAGATTTTTAGAAATTAACTCAGTTTGTCAAGAACTATGGGACATTTGTATTAAAACTGTTGAAATATGTCCTATCTAAAATAAGAACTTGAGCACACAACACTCGTACAGTTCCTTTTACATGCAATGCCAAAAGTCGGTTGCTCTTATGATTGAAATAAACCAAACAATTGAAGATTGTTAACCGAAGAAATGTTTTTGATTATGACCCAAACAACACAGTTTTATTTTTCTAAAACGGATCAACATTTGACTTATTGATTTGATAAATAAACTACCAAAATCTTACCTTTTGTCGATCTAGCATGTGCGTAGCACACAAATGCAAGGACTAGGAGAAATATTAATTTGGAATTCATCTTGCCTGTAAGAGAAAACAGAACGAAATTAGCTTCAGGAAATCTTTGGAAACTTAGGAACAAATTTATTGAACAATGTTTTGACGAGAAGAGTGATCAACACTTAGTGGTGTGGAAAATAGGGTAATCGCTCCAATTAAAGTCCACTAAAGATCATCGCGACAAGACAGATTTTGTTGAAAAACAAAATAATAATGTTATGGCTACCGATTAAGTAATATTTTGTCTAGGTCAAGGCAATTTTACATAACTTTCAAGCGAATTGATGGAAGACTATGGATCAGGAACTCAAAAAGTAAAATGTTCGCTCACCTCTTTTCTCTGCCCTGACAGAATACAGTAAGATGTGACCTAGCTCTGCGAGACAGTAGTATTTACCATGATGAAAGTAATTAATTTTAAATGCGTTTCTTTGCGGTGTTGGTCTGTGATTGGTCAGCAACCTCAGAAGAGGCAGGTGATGTCAGGTTGTTAAAACGCCCCTTTCTGTGCCACTGAACTGATAAGTAGTTTTGTGGGTCGTCCGAGACAAGCCCACTTACACGCTTGACTTGATGGCATTGTACGTTGTTTTTAGGATCTTTTATTTTTTTATAAAGTGCGGTTTCTGGTTTAGCTTGGAGGAATTTGAGTACGGTAAAACGTAAATGCTATAAATTTCAATGTGTGTTATATTAAAAAATGTGCGTAATTGAGATGAAACCTCGAAAAGTGACTAAACCTTCCTTGAAGTACATTAAACCAGATTGGGTTATTTCGTGTTGATTCATGCATGTTTAATACACCTTATCTAATAAAACATCAAGGATCAGCAAATAACACTGACAATTCAAGGAAAACAAGCAGCTTAAATCAACAAATTCAGTAAACCAACTAAGAAATTAATCAGAGGCAAAATATGAAGAGCGCACTGGGCAACGTCTATCAGTCGCTCATTTGCAAGAAAGACGAGTAAGGCAAAACCTGGATATAGATAACAGACAGAGCTTGAAGCTTAAAGTGTCGGTGTTTTTGTTTTTCAACATCCTTAATGATTCTTGGCACTTTTAATTTCATGGTGACCTTAGGCTCGGTTTTTTTCTCTAAACCGGCTTGAAATGGCTTAATCTTCCAAACTGTATAAGATGAGATATTAAAATGTGTACAATAAAGATGTGTTATTGCATTAAAATTAGAATCAAAGTCACTTTGAAGTGACCACGCCGAGGTAGCATAATTTACACGTCCCATCTTAAAGGTTCACTTCATTTAACTTCAGAGCTTGCTTGTTATTTCAATTTAGTGTTACTGGTTTTAGCACAAAAAGGAAATTCGAGTTATCCTATTGGTTTTAGTATTTTTCAACTTTCTGGTACTGATTTGATTAAATGTTTATTGTTTGTATAATACTTACGATTCACTGAGACAATCACTTCGTTTACTAGGACTGACATGTTTACTAAGACACATGAGCCCGGTGAAATAGTGTCTTCCAATCTAGAATGAGAAACCCCGACAGCTTTTGGTCCTATCTTTTTTAATAATAAAAGTAACTGTAAAAGCATTTCATAGGTGTTTCTATTGGTGATTCAACTGTCAAGGTATGAGTTGTTTTCGAATAAATTTTCTTTGTGTGAATATCATTGTTTTTTTCTTTATTTCATGGCTTTAGCATTACTTTGGTTTATTGTTAATTGCCGCTGAAACTTAAAAATGGTGCTTAATTTTCTGCTTTTCGAATGTTTAACGTAAACAAAATGCCAAAATAAAAAAGAAATACTGCTGGTTTAGTCCGTGGCTTGGGTGCGATTTTAAAGTTAATATCGACCTCTTAAATTTGATATTATCATGAATAGTGTTGAGTAAAATTACCTCCGAAAATACCAGTACCTGAATCTTGGAGGACGATAAAAAAGAAACATGTCACTGAACTCAGTTTGCGTAAATGGGGTGATTACTGCACTGGGTTCAAGTAGCGTCTAGCGCTTGCACGTTACAACGCGCGTTGGCCGTCTTTAAGATGAAGTGTAACTTTTTGTTTTAGTTATATACTCAGCCCTTCAAAGAGGCCTCAATGAGAACACAAACGTAGTTAACCTTTCTATTATGAACCTGATGCTAAGGTGAAATAATTTACCACGAAAATAATATCAGAGGTCGAGAAGGGTGAGTATAGACGAGGATCTCGCAGTGTTTTGTTGTTCGGTAGCGGAGTGGGGACTGGAGACCGAGAATCGATATCAGCGCAGGGATCAGACGGTGGGACGGTTACGTCGAGTTCGAAGGTTTACGGTAACAATATGTCCGCAGACGTTTGATATATTTATTCCTTGCTTTCTCGTTTTGCTGTAAATTAAATTAGCATTAGCAAATTTCAAATGAACGAAACTTAACTTAATCGCCTGCTGGTGCTTTTTCCAACCAATTGGATGTGATCTAAACAAAACGAATCTCCTCAGTGAGTGTTAACTTTCCTCATTTGTAATTGATACTTAATCGACAGAGTGCAGAATATATCACCCGGAGGTCAAAGAAATTTCATTACCTTAAATGCTCTTTTCGAAGAAATTTTGAGGAGTTTGATATGTGGAATACTGGTTGCAACTAAGAGCCCACCGTATGCCTTCGATACCATCTCACCTAACTAAAGCTAATTAACATGTTTTATAAAGTAGGAAGGCTTAAATTGAGGCAAATTTCCGTCGATTCTGCCGTATTTTTTGAAATTTAACCAATGTCTGTTCTATGTAGAGAAAAAAAGAGAAACGTTTGTCTTTTTTTTACTTAATATTAAAATCTTATGGGAAGAAACTGAAACACCTCTTGTCCTTTCTCGTAACTACTTGAGACGGGTTGAAAGTAACGTAAAGGTCTGGACTTATCGTTGACAATAAAGGAGGAAGAAACTTTGTATTTTCTGTTGGTTGACGTATTGTTCTTGAACAGACAGAACTGACGCCCAATCGACATTTCCAGAGCAGGAACAGTCTACACTCGACAGGTTCGGACAGGTTCTCCAGTGTCTTTATGAGTTTGTTCAAAGTTGTTTAACGACGAAAGACGGCTTCTTGTACTGGATAGTGAATTATAAGCTGGCAACAGAGAATTTAGAAAAGGGTTTGATTATGGTGTACAATTAAACATGCAAGAGTAGGCGGTGCTCGAGTATCGTGAAAACAGAAAAGTGCTTCCATTCCTGTGTCTTCAGTACCCTTTGGTAACCATTACACGGTGAAAAGCTTTAGGGGTGTATCTACTTTAAAATGAGAAGTTGCGAAAATTATCAGCGTTACCAAATAACACGTCTTGGCTTGGAATTCTTTAAAACTAACAGCACTATACAGCGCACTATTTGTTCCAAACCACGAGAACCAATCCCGGCATAGAAACTCATTGTGATTGATTTCCAAGCTTTAAAGAGAAAAGATCTCAGTTAGGTGTTTGAAAAGCTTCACTGTAAATTTAGTTTTTGGCCAGTGACGCATTCAACGAAATGCACTGATCAGTCAATATCGTTCATTTGGTACAACATACATGGTCATAAGCTTGGATTACAGG
>Ga0126338_10003824_pt1 | contig 10635 bp, 12 predicted proteins | sample OrbCmetagenome_2_FD_92529 | JGI IMG/M metagenome (GOLD analysis project Ga0126338, IMG submission 92529) | Coral microbial communities from Petempiche,Puerto Morelos, Mexico - Orbicella C C metagenome | ecosystem: Host-associated > Invertebrates > Cnidaria > Coral | place: Petempiche,Puerto...
AACCTGTAGCGCAACGTCGTTTCCAGGGCGAGATAACTCGACGGAAGAGCAAGCGAAGTGTGATTACTGGACTTAAGAGACTGGGACCTAGTGTTTGCTGATAGGTTCCCTGCTAGGTTCCCAAGTTTCCTCCGAGCAAATAGAGCGTTCCAGTTGAAAATTCTATAGCGATTGGTTTAAAATAAGCTCGCGAAATTCTTTGTCAACCAATCAGAAGGTAAAACCAAAACCAATCGCGACTCGCTGACAGGTTTTCCCGCGCTTCGCGTAAGCTTTACATATTTGCGTCGAGTTTTGATTGGTTCACTGTATTGCTTGTGTTCTTTGTGACTGGCTAGAGAGTGATTACGTTGACTTTCTTTGCTAACCTGAGCTTTTCCTTTGCAATAGAGGCAGACGAGTAGTCAGGATGGAACAGCGTACTAGCGCACGTGGAGGCACGAGACAGGCTGTCCTTGTCTCCGCCGGCTTTGGCCACAGTAAATGGAGCAGGCAGCCTCTTACGTCCCGTCACAAAAGGAAGGAATCGACTCCGTTCGTCAGAAGTGAACTGGGTCAGAACTGTCCCAAGATGCTTTACCGACTCCGACGATTCGTTTAAGTCATCACCGTATTTACCTACGAAAAAAATTTACCAACGTTTGAAGTAACTGACCCGATTAAATGTTGTAAGAGACTTACCCCACCGAAATAAATAGCTCAATCACGGCATATATATGGTACACTAAGGCTTGCCTTCATACCTAGCTAGCTTAACGGGACAGAACGCAGCTCAAGTTTTGGTCGCATGAAACGACTGTGGGTATTTCTACTCCTACTGAATGAAATTTAAGTCCATGGCAGGGTACCCCCTTCCCCCCGCCCCATACCAGTTTCCACACCAGGGTAGAGAGAGGCACTAAGGGTTTAAAAAGACTCTCTCCCAAGGGCAGAACCCAATGACCCCTGGTGCTAGTGAAGCCGGACCACATGGTACGGAGTCGAATGCACCCTCAATAAGTTATATTCGTATTGACCTGGAACTAGCTTGCAATGGGGGGTTGGGGGGGGGGGGTCATTAAAAAGAGATAAATGTCATTTGCATTTGAAAAGACTCCCCACATTAGCCTCAGTTGCAAGCTAGTTCCAGTCCGATACCGAGAATACGAATATGGTCTGTGAAGCCAGCGCGTCTCCCACCTTGGAAATTCTTCATGAAGGAATAAATGACAAGCCAACAAAACAATTATATTTCTTATGACATAAACAACCGTGTTGTTCTTATTGGCGAACTTCAGATAAATCTTAAAAGTTTATCAATAATCACCAAAGGGAAACACTTACAGGCTGACTTAAGCTGAGCGACAGAAATCTCCCGATCTCCACAGACCCCTCGCGCCAGGTTAGTCCAGGTGAGAAGACAGAGCACAGACTCGGGGATAACTGACATCAAGCCCTCTCTGATTGCCTGAACCTACAAGGAAATAACAACATGACAATCAAACCATACCTGCTCGTAAGCATACGTTAACGTTTAAAGACATAATGGTCATCGCAGTTATGTACACAAGTGAAGCAGCTGTGAAAATAAAGCTTGACCTCTGCGAATACCGATGTAGTGCTCTACCAACTAAGTTATCAAGCTACCTGAGAGGTGTTCACGTTGCGAGTTCGTAATATACCCGTAGATGGTGAAGAATGCAAGTGAATACGTGAAAGATCATATATTTGAACTGCGACGAAAGATGTGAAGGCAAGAATGATCATCAATGATCAATCATGTCTGTACATCTTTCTACGCAGTTCAAATATATAATCTTTCACATATTCACTTGCATAACTTAAGATAGCGTTATCACATCCCAATCCTATAGACCTGAAGCGCTATTTTAAAATCACCACTTACAAACTGGCAATTTCCTAGCATTGCGTGATCCTTAATTAGTTAAGTCAAAGATACAAAGTGAAAACACAATGGCCAACATACACCAAAGACATTTGCAGCGAGCAGTAGTTACCATTATTTACAGAAATTTTACCGCGTTTAAATCACGTTTTTTTTTACTCTACCTATCTACTTCACAAACACTCTTCAAACTGTATTATCCCTGTTTAGTGAATTCAGTCATCCGGGCCTTTCTCACTAAGCTAGTGTACTCCTGTCTCTCCTCAGACCTCACTACTCTCCCCTCCCCTCCTGGAAGTAACTCCACACGCCGACCGTCACTCAACACAGTGGAGAACGTGCACTCGTTGCCATAGCTACTGAGGTATGACGCTTCATCTTGGACTTCTAGTTCACCTACGATAAGAAGTTAAAGGAATACCGTGAGCTTAGAAAATGCTTCAGGGACCAGTGAGTTACTTTTGTTCGACAAAAGCACCACGAAATCGTTTCAGTACAATCTGGTCAAACGAACGTAGCATGTGTACAGGAAACTGCACAAGGACAAATTTAAAAGTCTCTTCTCCCCATAGTACAAAAGAGCCAAGAGATAGTCACAGGTTAGGCGGAGAATTTTGCCTCGAATTGCAGAACCTTTGGCACGCTTCTGTGCGGAACACAGCAAAGGCAGACAACAACAACAAAAGAGGAACAGAACGCAAATTGTGCGCAGCTGTGACACACATTGCGATGTATCATGCTATTCAACGCGTCTCGCAAAAAGATCAAAAGCGCGCAAAATAAGGAAACAAGAAACAAGTTGCACAACTCATAGCACACGTACATGTGATGGCGTATTTAGTTCCCTCAACTGCGCACAGAAGTTAACGTCTTGTGAACCTATCACACCACCTGTCCACCTCGAGAAGCGACAGCACCCACGCGCGACGAAGTTCCCTGAAAAAAATCGCGCGTGTAGCGCGCAAGTTGCAGGACAAATTATTCCTTGCAACGGTCAACAGTGTCAACATGTCTGCAGAGATCACGTGTTACTCTCACCTGTTATGTGAACAGCAGCTTCATCAATGGCGACGTAGTCCTTTGCCCACGTGACATGCTCTCCAACAATGAGCTTCCAAACAAAAGGAGGGAACGCCAGAGTGAGGCTCTCATCACTGCGATACGCTCCTCCCATGAGGACCCCTAGCCAATGGAACAAGTGCAGAGTGTCACAAGAGGGATTGGGAATGAAACAGTCCAGAAAATCACCAGTCTTCTCCTAAGAAAAATCATACCGCGAATATTAACACTCTTTTATTGGCTGACTGACTGACTGACGGACTGAATGACGGACGGACGGACGGACTGACTGACTGATTTGACTGACTGAATGTCCGATTGACTGACTGATGAGTGCCAGCCAGCACACTGACTGACTGACTGACTGGTTGACGGACGGACAGACGGATGGACTGACTGACTTATTGACTGACCGACTGACCGACTGACCGACTGACTGTCTACTGATTGACTGACCAACTGACCAGCCAACAGACCGACTGACTGCCCGACTTATTGACTGATCAACTGACCTAGATTTATATTCTATTCCAACCTAAATTACTCAATGCGGCCAAGAAGGAGTGTACCTTGTGATTAGGAGTTCTGATCAGATATGGCAGGATCTCTGGTATGCGTTCTTCAGGAGGGCACAGCTCGTCAACAAGTTCAGCCAAAGAGTCACGAAAACCTCCACCCTAGTGTGGAAAGGGAACAAAGTTAAAGAAAAAATGTCTGCTAACACCAAGGGTTGATTTCTTAAAAGATGTTAAGAAAGCAGTGGTTTTGACTGGATTTAGAAGACACATGTCTGTTGGGTGTCTGTTGTAAAAATTCTCCATCAGACCACAAACGGTGAAAGCGTTTGCCATTTCCTTTCTACAAGTTCTGCAAAACCTAACTAAGCCTAAGCCTAACTAAGAATCCCATTAATTTGCATCGACCCACCTGATCAATTATGCCTTCACCTACAAACTTCACTTCCCACCATTGGCCATACTTCCTCTTGTTCCAGCTACAAAGAAACGAACATATTCTTTAACATCAGTACAGGTGCACTCACCTTCAAACTCATACCCTGGGACTTGTTCGAGCGTGTTTTCCCGCGGTTGGCAAAGGGAACTTGATTTCCCGCGCTTGGCAAATGAAACTCGTTTTGCCGGCACGTTTTCCCTCGATAAGCACCCAACGCTTATTTACCACCAATTTTACGTTTACGTGAGCCCTGATTCGTTTATTTGTTTATTTTCGGCCAAAGCAATTGGCGCTATAATTATTTTGGTCTTCGCTCACAACAGTCACTAAATAAACACAAAACCAAGCTTACTGACCGAAAATGAGCCTTCTCCCCTCTCAGCTCATGGTAAACCTGTAAGAAAACACTGTTCCGCGACTCAGCATGGCGCTCGATCAGCGGTACTCGTCTATCCACCATTATCACGGGCATGTAATCAGGAGCCCACAGTTCAGCGGTGTGTAACAGCTCTTGAACCAAGCGCCACCGCTGATTGCAGAGCGGCAACAGAAAACGCATTTTTAGCAGTAGCGATGATAAATCGTACGCACAGAGTTACTGCTGTCATTTTCCTGCTTGCTAGAAGAGCTGACACTCCATTTTCGAGATGACCCAGCTGACTGGTCTGTAATTTTAGTAGCCGGTTGCGCCGAGGAACTGGACTGTTGAAGTTCAATTTTCTCCTGCCTTGAGGCCTCTAGTGAAGACTCCACCTTCTGTTGAATAACAGAAAAAACATAATTACTTCACAAAGCTTAAAGGCAGCTGTATTTACTTTACATTTACTTTACATTGGTGTGCAGTTCCTGCACACCAATTGAAAACTGTTCACATACCAAAGTATGTTTCGTTCACGAGAGAACGTGCGTTATTTTGAGCCCGCGCGTGCGCAGATATGCATGAATCATAACAGTTAACTTATTTGCACATTTTATCAACTTTTAGCAATCAGCCTTCTTGTAACGGTTACCGTAGATTTTGAGTTGTAGTTCCGTTTTGCTGTAAATCTCTTGAGTCACCGGGTAAGTGTTCGCCATCAGGCGTCCAACTTTGCTTATGTTTTTCTTTCGTTTAGTTTCCTTTAGTGTTCATGCCTTTGTTAATATTTCTAGATTTCGAAGTAATCATCGATAACGAATGGAATTAAATTGTTGTGATTCAAGTGTCGAATGATAACGGTGGTAACGGTGAATTGTGCGGGGAGTGAAACAAAATCTTTATTATTGTAAAGCTCATTTGAGTATGCATTAAGTAGAGGCTGTAAAATATCATTTTGATTCTGAGTGTGCTTTACAGCAACAAAAAGCATACGGATCTTATGCAACACAATGTAACCAATCACAGCAAATAATTTATTTTTTAACTAATCAGAAGCTTAACCTGTGACTTGGCTTGTGCGTGTTTCCCGCGCTTGGCGCCGATGGCATGCTTTTAAGTCTAGCTCTGATTGGTTCATAGCGCTTTTTGATTTTGTTATGATTGGTCAGATACGATCACTTGATTTAGATGTCAATGGAAAACTGCAGTAGAAAACAGCTCTATTAGGCCTTTTCACAAATATCCGGATATTTTATGAGATATTTGGAAGTTTCCGGGATATTTAGAAAATATAAAGATGTTTAGAAAATTTTAGTTTATTCAGAAATATTCATACCTTTTTTAGCTTAGCCCTGTGTTTTCCTCGCTATTTTCTCGAAACACTACTCAGTTCTATGCCAGAAACAATCCAGGTCAGCAATGTCCTACTCCAAAAATGTATTCACTAAAAGCGCTGAAGCAACAATTTCCGAAATGAAGGATGCTGGCAATATGGAAAGTTGTGAAAATTTCGGCCAAAGTGAATCAAAATCAATGTTTTTGTACAACAAGACTGGGAGATTTTTAGAGCGTTTTTCGAGTTATTTGGAATGTTCTTTGATATTTAGGAGATTTTTAGAGAGTTTCCTGAAAGATATATAGGCGATTTTACGTGATATTTGTGGAAAGGCCTAAGCTCTATCAAGGACAAAATTAACTTTGTTCAAGACCTTGGCTAGCAGCTTCTCTTCCTCCTTGATTTTCTTCAACAGCGCTTGCAGGTTGTTTTCGTAATGTTCTTGTTTCTGTTGTTTAAGCATCAGTTCGTTCCGCTGCAACTTCGCATCAACAATGTCCATGTCAACAGTTAGTCCTTGTGGAGGTATCTCCTACTCTCGAATGCTGTGAACTAGTTGCTTTTGTTCTTCCACAAAATGTATCTACCAAGAAGCAAAGGACAAAACAAATGTTAAAGGCGAAATCTTAGACAGCGTCCACACTACGCCGGAGAAATTTGAAAACACAGCTTTATTTCTACGGCTACGTAGACCTACTGTCCACACTAATCCGTCACGAAAACAGAGCTTTTCGAAAATGCTCTACAAACCGGAGGAAGTTGAAAATGCCGGCTTTGCGTTTTCGTGTGGACGGAGAGCATTTTGAAAACGGAGCATTTCAAACACAATGGCTTCACGATAACCATGTGATTTTCCTGACCGAGTTTTCCTCAAATACAAATGCAAAATGACCGGCGATTGTTGCGTTTTCAAATTCCTCGGGTGTAGTGTTGACGGGGCTTTAACACATGCATGACATTGAGTACTCTCAGGTTCAAAAGATGGAACATGAGGGATTTGAAGCTGATAAGAAATGTTCTGCACATTGATGGATCTCGAAAAATTCAAAAAGCACCTCCGCAACACCCAATAACAGGGTTGCTGTCACATGTCGTTCTTGAGAAGACACGTGACAGACTAATTATAAGTTGCCTTTTATTGTCTGAAAAAAAAAATGTTATGACCAAGTTTAAGTTGATGCTAAACCATTTAATTCAACCAGGACGCAAACATGACATAGAGAGCTTAAACAATGACGACGGCGACCCCGAGGACATAGCCTAATAAAAAAAGAATTTACATTTTATCTTTGAATTTTCCAATTGTCTAGATCTGCTCAGTTCACCTATTGGTCTCAGAGCTTGCTCACGCTAATTATGTGACGCCAGCGTTGAATTTCAAATGAAAATACGAAAAATTAGCCGCCTCGTTCTTGTTCTCCAAAATACATAGAACGTAGTCATTTCACGTTGTCCTTGTTCAGATGACGGTAAAGAAATGTACAAAGATTTACAACGCACATGCACTGCCATTGTTCTGCTAATTAAACCTTTTGTTTGGTGGCATTCTCATTGTCGTTGCCGTTGCAGTTTGCTTAAGCTCTCTAATTAATCATCATCAACAGGTGTACTAAAAAGATCTCCCCAAATTTCACCAGATGTGTCTGCTGGACATGGCCAAATCTTGGTTGGCCCTTGTCTGATGTCAAAAGACTCAGGGCTGTTTTGAGTCACCTGTAGCCTTACAAGATCTTCACACCCGTAACAAACTTGTTATTTTATGGGTGAATGGTACCAGTGAAAGGCAATTTCACCCGTAACAACAGCACATGGGCCAATCAAGCATACTCAGCCGTAACAGGTTACAGCCAATAATGACAGCTCTGTGACTGATAGTTTTTGCAGCACTGTAATGATTGACAATGAATAAAATCAATAGTAACCATGAATAAATCCATACATGAAATTAGTTCTTATGACATAAATGCATTTTTTCACCTTGTTCTTCACCGACCTGAGTTGCTCCTTGTACCTTTCAAGGGATGTTCCTGAGGCTGTTGTCTTTTTGACAATCACCTCCTGTTGGTGATTAGTCTCATCTTTGGGTGAATCATCAGCTTTCCCCTCCACGACACGCTTTGACAAACCTTCTTTTCTCTTTGAAACTGGAGTCAGGCTTCCTCTGGACTCTGAGAATAGCCACGATGACACGAAGGAGGACTCCGAAAAGGAATCAAGCTGGAATTTATTCGGACAAAAGGTCTGGTCTCTCAACATAGAGGGCCCACTCACGAGATAAAGCACGGAGTCAAGAATCTGAGCAATTCTAAACAGAGCAATAGCCTGGTAAGCTAACTGCTCTGGAGAGAGGCCAGCAAGACGTAGATGGCTCATGGTACTAGCCTTGGAAAACAGTTCAGGTATGACACTTTCAGCCTTGAACCAGCCCAGTTGGATTGATGATGCAAATATGTAACTTATGTTAGCAAATTGATACAATTCATTCAAATGATGAGCAATATAGAGGTATCTAGACAAATCTTCTGTATGCCGTAGACACATCTGTACATTGATTTGTCAGATTGCCCAAGGTTCTCTTAGTTAATTCACCTTCCTGCTTTTATGATGAGAGAGAAATTAATCAGTATAAGGACTGATGGTTTGGTCTTCATTGGACCAAGTAGAATCCTTTAACTGCATAGACCTTTACAAAGGTCATACACTCTATGCACTTGCTGATTTACATGGCTCATCCCAATTTTTATTTAAGTCAAGAGGAGGGAGAATGGGCAACAATTTGGTACTGTAGCGAGTTAAGGTAAAGTCTGCATCGTGCCAAGAGGTTGATTTTGCCAGAGCTCACCCATGTTATTGTACCTGTACTTAAGAAATATTTCTACCTCCCCCAGATGGGATGCTAGTCCAAAGTAGCATTACTCCCAGCATTAAATTCGCCGGTACCCATTTATACACCTGGTTGGAGAGAGGCACTGTGAGAGTTAAAGTGTCTTTCACAAGAACACAGCACAATGTCCCCTGGCAGGGCTCAAACCTGAACTGCTCGATCCAGAGTCCAACACGCTAACCATTAAGCCACTGTGCCTCCATATCAGTCATGGTAAATTTAGTAATCCTTAATGACCACTTACAGGTTTCCAAACAGAAAGTGAAATAGATACTGTTCATTTCTACATATATATACCGTATGTATGAGCCAAGTGGGACCCAAGTGGCCCAACAGGCTGGAGCTTTTCCTGGTTTCTGTTGCATGAAGTGACTACTGACAAGTTTTCAATCTACTCCCCCCTGGATGGGATGCTAGTCCATCGCAGGGTTACCCCCAGCATTAAATTTGCCGGTACCCATTTGTACACCTGGGTGTAGAGAGGTCCTATGAACTTCGCATAAAAAGCGCACAAGACCAAGATCATTGTTTATGTCCCAGCCTTTTGAAGGTACACTGGATAACCTTTCCATGTGCACTTTCTCTAAGTCAATAAGTACATTAGTATGTCGTGGGCCATGTGATCCAGATGACGTGTTTGAAGCTCTACATTCATTATGTATACTTAGTTGACAAGAAGAATCTTTGTCTGAAAAAGACTTGCAAGACAATTTGTCAAGTGGTTGGCTGTCACTTAATGTACTTGGGTGTTTTGTAGTGTTGCATAGCCTTGTTTCCTGAGAATTGTTATCACTTGCAACAATTGAATCATTAGCAAGAGTACTTGCAATCCTCCTCAAGACTGCGACCTCCCGCCGCCATGTTGGATTCTCTTTCGTTACCAGTTTCTTTCGCGTAACGAAAAGTTCTCGCAAGGAAGACCGTTTTACACGGGAACGTTACGCGGGATCCCGTTATTCACGGGGAAAAGTCGAGAAAAAATTCGGGCGCCTAAATTTTTCCCCGCCCGTTTAGACTCTCCCCTTCCCCACTAACTGCCCCTGGGTCTCCGAGGATGATCTCGCGTCATGCTGGGTGTTTTATTTCTCTGGTTGTTCATAGCCTGATTAAACTAACCCAGGATAAGCGAGAGTTTTGATTTGAGTTGGTAACTTTGCGGTGAGGTTTTCTGTGTATTGTTTGGCCTTCTGTTTTGAGTTTTAGAGCCGCTTTCTACTTCTGTTTGTGGAACTATGCATTGAAGGATTCATATTGGTTAAAGAGAGGCTCGTCCATTAATTTTATAAGCTGTGAAGGATAAGATGTTGCACCCAAAGGAAAAGTTAAGAAAAGAATAAGAAACATCGTAAATGATCTGTCTCATAGGATGATACCAACTAACCTATTTAAGCCCTTTTAACAGAAAGCTTATTAACTCTGCTAGCCCTTAACTGGATTCGACTGAAATTTCTCTCTTAAGGTGGTCGTGCAGATCGCTTCAAGACACTGACCATAAAACTGTACTCCGGTTGAACACCTAATGCAACGAGGTGACCGTCTAACAGTGGTGAATTACAAAAAAATATCCAATTGGAAAGTCCAAAAGGTAACTACGTCCGCTTAACAGAGGTGACCGCTTAATGGAGGTCAAATATATAGTGAATATGTGAATTTGAATGGTGACCTTTTAAAAGAGGGTGACCGCTTAACAGATGGCCGCTTAATAGAGGTGATCGCTCAACGGAGGTCAACTATATAGTGAATATATGAATTTGAATGGTGACCTCTTCAAATTAAAGAGGGTGACCGCTTAACAGGGTTTGACTGTAATTTGATTTAAGACCTGTTGCGCTAATTTAATTTCGGTAGTTTAAGGAAGGAAGTTTATTGGAGAGGGGCACTAATTTGGGACGGGACCTTTTTTTTGGACCGTGGTACAATATTTGAATGAAAAACAACAGATACTGCGACTGCAGAACCGTAACAATAGGCACTCTGAGAGTCAATGTTCAATATTACGTTCAGATGAGAAAGCAGACTTCATAATTTGTTCCTCGAATCCGTCTATTCTATGTCAATGTCTTAAACTTCATATTCGTGACGAGGGGCGCTTATTGGAAGAGGTTGCTTATTGAAAATAATAATAATAATAATAATAATAATAATAATAATAATAATAA
>Ga0126338_10003825_pt1 | contig 10635 bp, 6 predicted proteins | sample OrbCmetagenome_2_FD_92529 | JGI IMG/M metagenome (GOLD analysis project Ga0126338, IMG submission 92529) | Coral microbial communities from Petempiche,Puerto Morelos, Mexico - Orbicella C C metagenome | ecosystem: Host-associated > Invertebrates > Cnidaria > Coral | place: Petempiche,Puerto...
GAAAATCAAATGGTTCGCGCCATTCCGTTTGGGAAGCTTCTGAAAATATGGGCTGTGATTTGAGTTGATGCTATTTTTCTGCTCTTTTAAGTCTCTCTAGCTGATATGGATATACTTTATAGCGATTCCTTCTCTCGCAACGTGGCATTCACCTGTTTAATGTTTTTGCCTGAAATTTCCAACCGGATGGTTTCTGTAAATGGTAAGCACCCAAGGTCAACTCTAGCCTCACTGCCATACAAAGGCCAGGTTACTGAGCAGACAACCGTAAAATAGTCTATTGTGCTCTCCAAACTTCCCGCGTGCATCATAACTCGATATACGCACGCTAAGTATGAACCAATTCCTCATTATTATTTCTTTGGTGCTTTTCTATCTTTGTAAACTGCTATTTTCAGGTTTAATTTCCTTCAATTTAAAGGTAATTTTGTACGCGGCCAAAATAACTCAAAATACCGTGACTGAGCTCCTTTAACGATTTGTAAGCCAGGTTTGGCTCCATCGAAATACATCTAATAATTGCACTCGATTCATTCAAACAGGCAAAACATCTCGTGCATTCGTGAAAGGGTGTGGAAGTTTAAAAAAAAATGTTTGGGACAAAGGCTTTACAGCGCGATCAGAGGGGGAGCCTATACCTTTCTGCGTCAATGAGGGGAGGGGGTGGAAGGAAGTGGCAAACGTTCTACAACAGGTACATCGATGTCCGTTTAGAGCAGAACATTTTGTTTTCCCTTCACACTAACTTTTATGTCAAGCTGTTTCTTTTTTTGTAATCAAGACTTATTGCTAACAATATAATAATTTCAAGTTTCGCCTCGATCCTGTGCCTTAGCTGGCTCTGAAAGCGGTTATTTTGTGTCCTTATAATTAACCACTGGGTTTTATGTTTAGTTATTGCAGCCACTACCTGAGTGTCGAGAATCAGTACTATTTGTTATTTCCCATCTATGATACATATCAGTATTTCTCACAGTGAAATAGCTGATATAACGGGAAAAAGCCGGAGGATATTTGCATATACGGCAAATGCGTTTCAATGTTAAGTCGACAGGTGTTACACAGACATCAAGTATAGCGACAACTCTTGCACAAAGAAAATTAAAATGTTCTATGACTTATCACTGGCTTTTAGAAGAAAAAAAAAAGAAATTATGTTTACTAGACGCTTTCTTTTACTTCCACCTATCAAGTTTGGTGAACCCCAAAGATCTGGTCAAAAATCAAAGGGCCACTTCCGCGTTGCTTTTTGCCTCTGTTTCAAAACGAGTCTTCGTGCCAAACCATTCATATGAAAATGTGTTTCCCCTACAGGTTCATTTTCATGCAGATCAAACTCGACTTTTTCATCATGTGAAAGGTTTTACACGAGGAAACGTTTTGAAACAGAAGCACAAGGTAACTCGGAAGTAGCCTATTCAAAAAGTGGAATGACTTTTTACCTTGGGAGGCGAGATCTGCTATAGAATATTCGTGACAAACTTGACATATGTGCATTATATAAAGATCTTAGTTTAATATATATACTGACATATGTAATATCTAGCCATTCGACAGTCTTAATGAAAAATATGAGATGTGTATTTTGAGCAAATATAACTTTCAACTTTTGAAGAAAACCTATTTGCTTTTTGGAAAAAACTGACAGAGATGAACTGTCATTTAGCTCAACATTTAGCTTTCCATTACTCCAATTTTCTAACTGCAATTTGTATTTTTATTTTAAGATAGTTCGCCCAATTGTTTATTACTGCCGTCAACGCTCTATTACGGTAGTTATTGACCTCTTATTTAAAGAAGCTCAGGCCAAACTCACAATATTTTGAGTTATCAAGTTTTGGCCAGGTGCAAAATTACCTTTAAGTTGAAGGTAACCTGAAAATAGTAGTTAACTAGGATAGAAAAACACCAAAAGGATGATAAAAATCCATAAAAGAACAAGGATGGCATGGTTAAGGATGGAGAAGATTTAAACGGATTGCAAATGACGTACTTAAAAGAATTAGGCTGAACTTTTTAACATGCGGAAACTGAGGCGTAGCTACATTAAGCGCTATTTTTAATACTTTTAATGGCAAATGGAAACTCTGACGTTTGCCTTCGTGACGTTGAAGTTGACAGGTAAAATAAAGGTTTTTATATAGATCACTATATCCCCGTCTTTGAACTTTAGTTATGAAAATACTTCACATTTAATTGATTGGCCAGGTGCCTTCACTTCCGCCAAACCTCGTTTTGTGACTATTTTTTCTCTTAAATAAGAGGTTAATGGATCAAAAACAGTTAATTTAAAGGGTTCTTTAAAATCGTTCCACTTATTCTATATTAAACGAAGCTGCGGTTTTCTTCATATCGCTTCGTATCTTTTGCATAGTCTCATTCTGTACAACCTTCAAATTTTCTGTGCAAACCGTAGCTCTTACAACTCACTTTAAAACCGCAAACAAGCGAAGATCAAAAATACCAAATTATACGGTAGCAAAAGTGTTGATAAATCATTCAGTTTCGGCTTGTGCTCTGTGTTAGCTTCTAAATCAAGAAACTTTCTACAGCTTCTGTGACAAACAATGATAAAAAATACCAAATTATATAGCTGTAAAAGTGTTGATAAATCATCCAATTTCAGCCCGTACTCTACTTCAGTTACTTTCTTTATTTAAATAAATCAAAGAACTTTCTACATCTTTTGTTACAAACAATTATCTCACCACGGGGGAGGCTTTCAGTGGTTCACTCAATGATTTAGAAGTTACGCCCTAAAATATCGAAATCTAAACACAAATCACATTTAATTAAGATAACCTTTTAGAATAATAGTTAAATCTTCTGTGGCATAATCCATCATGTTCAATTGAATTAAAATTAAAATTAGCTATCAATAGGCTACTTTCATTCGCAGGATATTTATTGAAATTTTCTATCGTGACATATTTATGTCATTTAATCAAGTTCAAACTAGAACTTAACAAAAAATAAAGTACCTAGATTTTAGGTTAATTGAAGGATCTTATATTTAAATTTTCTTCTAGCAGGCCATAAACACAGTTACTGCTTTTGCCGGTATATCAGTGTATCTGCAGACAAGAGAAACCTGTATCATAAAAAGAAACATCAAGCAAGGTAAGACAATACGTTGGCAAAAATAAGTTGTGATTATATCTCAGGCACTGTAGGGTTATCTTTCATATAATTGTTCCAAATACATCAAATCCCAGCTATATTTAGTTATTACTTTAAAGTTACCACTACGGCAAGCTTAGACTGCGACTTAAAGATGATTGAGTTCAAATTCGTAGTAAGTGTTTGGAGAGCTTTGTCTGCTAAAAGATTCAGCGTGAGGTCAATGCGCCAAATATGTCTGCGATTTTCTTGAAGCGTCCACCAAACATTTATCAGATTTTGCCAGGTAAAACCAGCCCAAATTTCAAATGTGCTCGCTCGTGAATGTCTTTTAAGGAATGATCAGCAATCAAGCTCTCTCTCTCTCTCTCCCTTTTTGTTCGTTTTTGTTTTTTGTTTTTTAATAGCTCTCTCTCTGATATTTCGATATTCTGTCAAGAAGACAGGGGGAAAATATAGAAAGTTTTCAACCTGAGCTGAAAAGCTAGGATATTTGCTAAAATCATAAAAAAGAATTGCAACACATTTCAAGTCTTGGATTGAAAATTTACCAAGCGCGTCAACGTGTTTGATAGCTACATTTAAAACGTTGTTGGAAATTCTTCCTTAAAGTCTATTAAAACCAGCTATATTTTTTAACTTCGAATAACCATTGTTTTACGGAATTTAATCTGAAAACTGTTCCAGTTTTCTAATTACCCGAAATAACATTGAGAACAATTTCTCATGGGAACTCGATAAAGTAAATTTCAAAGTTCAGAGAAATTGTGCAATCACTGGTAAAATTTGGTCATCATTTTCATTTCACCAATACTTTGCAGTGTTTCTTATGAACTTCAAAATTTCTTTTTGACATTTGGTGTCGTTAGAAATGATTCTTTTTTTGCGAAGATATTTAAAACAGTCGTACTGAAGTTTGCAAAACGATGCAAATAATCTCGGTACAAAGTTTTTGTCCACTTGTTATTCAACGTCTGGTGGATTCCTTCTTAAATATATTTTTGCCCAAATTTTGTTCAGGCGATACGATGCAATTTTTGTTATCAATACAGCAGAAAATTGGCATGAAAAATAGAGACGTTTTTGAGTTAGTTTCGGAGTAAAATCAGATGTTCTTCTCTCGAGATGATTGGAGAATTGTCAATCTCATCTCTAGTTAATGTATTTGCAATTTCCTTTGGGACTGAGCGCACAATATTATTTTTGGTGCGTTTGCACGATATCACATCACCTGAGGTTTAGATTGAAAACAACCTTAAAATTATTGATCACAATGACAGGAATATGAGAAATAAAATCCTAACACAGCGAAAGTTAAACTAGCGAAAAGGGTTTCAAGATTCATGAAACTTAAAACGATTCAGAATTTGATTTGATTCTGTTAAATTGACAGAAAACATGTAGCCGGTTTGGGGGCGAGACGTGACAATTCCCTTGCGGTTAAGTGTGTTTATTCAATGACTGATGAAAAGATAACAAAAACCCGTGCATGCGTACCCGCTATTTCTTTTTTGTTGTTTTGGAGGAAATTGGGTGATTGCTTTTACTGACTAGGCATCGCTAACTGATCTCTAATTGCCAACTCGTTGGAGAGAAAAACTGGTGATAGAATGATCAGTTTTCATAAAAAAAAAATGACGCACCCAGTAAGAGAACGAGGGTAAAAACGGAAATAAACACATATGAAATATAACTTGAGTGCCTTGAGCCACTCCAAACAATTCTAAATGGGCTCGGCTAGTTATTTAGCAATTGCACAGCGTGTTGCAGCTCGTTTAAGCAATCTTGCGGAATATCTTGGGAAGTTTTCACTCTTGGAATTCGTTGAAGAGCCCAGGTTCTTAACTGACTGCAAAATTGCTGATGAACGCACGATAGAGCTCCCCTGCTTGGAGAAAGTCCATTTTTTATATATTTTGCCGAACGTTGCACTAAAAGCTCTTTGCATTGCTTTTAACGTGTCAACTGATATCGGATAAAGCATCCAGGGTCGTTAATTCAACTGTCAAGCGCTGATCCATAACGAAGTAAACACATTGCTGTTTTGTTCATTGAATGAAAATGGGTGTTTCTTAGGTTACAATTTTTTTGCGTTTTATTGGCGGGGGTGATACCATTTAATTTTAAATGTAGATGTTACTTTATCATTAAAATATATACATTTTTTTCCTTAAATAACACCCTAGAGGGTTTTTGTAGTTAAATGCTTTTTCGTGGAACAGCTTCTCGAAATCCATTTATTTCGAAGCAAGTTCGAATTCGCTTCGGTGTTGTTGCTAGTTTGAAGTTTCGGTGGTAGAAATCAGATAACGTATTTACCGACATAATCTATGTAGACGAACTACAAATGAAACAGAAATCAAAGAAAAACAGGTATTTTGCCTTTAATATTTTCAGAAGACAGTAATTAAGTCTACTATTCATATACTCTGCGCTAAATGTATATTTTGGACTGAAATCTTGTGTTGATATTTAGTGTTGGGCAGTAGTTCCGTCTGCAGAGTATTTTAATCAAGAATGAACACTTCTAATTGGCTGCTTTCTAATGGGAGACAAAACATTTTTTATACTAATTCTAGTTTAAAGGAATACAGCCCACCGCACAAGGGCTAGCCGCGGGTTTTGGTGGCATGCATTTAACAGTCTTTTTCGCTTAACATAATTTGTGGCAAACGCAAAAGGGCCCACACACGCTATTTTAAGAGAGGCTTCTTCGATAAAGAGGTAAGTGGATGGGATTTTCCGATAAAGCTGTTCATGGCTCGGATAAATGTATTCTAAATGATAGCGCCAAATCAATTCGCGATTCAAAAGCGCTGTGTGTTTAATAGTGTTTTTTGGTGGTACGGAAAGGAAACAACCATTTGAACTGAATCGAATTAATTTATCTAAAAATCAGGACGAAAAACGTATTTCAATAAATGCTTTACTTACTGTACTAAAGCATCTGTGATTCTACATATGAAATTTAACAACCTTAGCTCTGAAAAATACACAATTTAATAGACAAATAATCTTCGCAGGGATTACATAACTTGGGCGCCACGGGGGTGGTGGGTTCGAATCCTGTTGATCCAAAATTTTTGTTCATCTTTATACACTAAACCTTCACTATTTTTTCCTGACAGCTTGACCCAGTCGCGTCGTTTATTGTTATGAAGATCACGAACTTCTACAAGAACTGCGATATATTATTTTTCAAATCAAAGATTTTCAAACACATCTGAGCAAAAAAACTTGTGACTGGATTGATGATTGCTTTTTCTCTTCGTATTTGTCATCTTTTGTTTATGAACACCTAGCACAGTGGACAAGTGCATTAAAGCTAATGTTCTTCCCGCCCTTCCGTTGTTCGTGTTCGCCCGAGTGAACTGAATTTATGGCAAAGTACGTTTCAAATGAGATCACCACAAGTGTATAATTTTAACCTGTTTATCTTAATACATGCACGGAAAGTCAGCAGAAAAAAAAATTATAAATATATTGATATGACTTACAAAAATAAACTGTTTGAGGCCAAAAAATGTAAGTGGGCTTTGGTCCTTTTGAAAAACCCCATAGAGTTACATTGTCTGAGGGCTCCTTCCAAACTACGCCGGAGAAAATTGAAAACGCAGCTTTATCTCTACGGTTAGGCCTGCTGTCCACGCTAATCTGTCACAGAGCTTTTCGAAAACGCTCTTCAAACCGGAGGAATGTGCAAATGCCGGCTTTTCGTTTTCGTGTGGATGGAAAACATTTTGATTGAACAGAGCTTTTCGAAAACGATGAGGTCACGATCCTCAAAAACAAATTCAAAATAATCGGTTATTGTTACTTTTCAAATTGCTCCGACGTAGTGTGGACGGAAAACATTTGATGCGTTTTTTGACTGAAAGCGACGTCTTCAAATTTCTCCGGTGTAGTGTGGACGGGCTTAACGATCCTGAGGCAGAGATAAAGCCGGGCCACTGTGAGAGGAGTTGCGCTGTGTTCAAAGTTTTTATTAGTTTCATTTTTTGTTATGCATTGGATTCAAGACTTGGTAATATTGTGGCATCTAAGAAAATTTCCGGAACGGAATTTTCACTTCAGATTAGTTCGACATCGCGGACGTTTTTCAAAGAGTAAGGTTGGCACCAAGCCTCGCTCGCAAAATACGGCGCGGCCAAGTACGCAGGCAATTTAGGTGTTGTGACATTGGTTCCAAGCATCAGCTGTTACTAGCAATGGCAAAAATATTGCACTCTGCGAAAACAAAGTTTCGGCAGAAAAGTATCACATGGATCAAAACAAACAAAGAAGGAAACCAACTAAACAATAAGAAACATGCAAGCAAAACAAACAAATAAGTAAACAAACAGCAGGACTGATATATTTCATCCGCCTGTGGACATTTTTGCAAACAAGCAAAATTGGAAACTGATAAATGACTGTGAATAAGAGATCCCTCCCAGCTCTTCTAATTGACCGCTCTCTAATTCAGCCCACGCGCTTGAAATGAAAATAAGCAGCCTGTGGGCTTAATGTAGAGCGTTTTCACTCATTTGGTGAGGAGTCATGCAAATTTATTACAACAAAAGAAACTGTTTATATAAGAAAAGAGTTCAACTCTCACAGGATTGGTTTGGCACACCAACATGGCCGCCGTTCCACTGTTTTGGAACACCAATATGGCTGCTGTGACGTCATGTGAAACTTCATGGTGATTTGCAAGCCAAGGAGTCCTAATCAAAAAAAAGTAACTACCAATCAGAAAAAGCTCAGGAGAACCGGCGAAACATTGCTTCCAGAACATCGAAAAACCGTGGAGGTTATAGGAAAGATTTATTGATTTTTGAGATCAGTAAATTTGATAGAAAGAGTTTTATCTGACTTCTTGATTTAAAACAATAAAAAAAAATAGAGAAAAAACAAAGAAAACAAAACAATAAACAACAAAAAAAATTCGCTTGGCCGAAATTGTGCGACTTTTTCACTCGCCTCGGGCTTGAGGTATGCAAGGCATAACAAGATATCTTTCTTTATCTGTTGTGAAGCCATCAGGTTTTAACAGATATCATATAAAATTACTAGAATCGAGTAACTGCTGTTTTGACAGACAGGCGCCAAATTATTTCAGTAAAACTGCGGAGCGCTCGCGGCATGAGTAAATGTAATAGGCTAGAAGTAACGCGGTTTCAGTCTGTTTTTACCGGCTTTAATGACAGTTGTGATGAAAACATTTCACTTTATTTATGCACAGACTCGGCATGTCGTCTGTAAATTGCATACAAGACAATAGCAGGTGTGGTTCCTTAAACATGCGAGTTTCCCACGCCAAAAAACCGCATTCGCCCAAAACAACAAAATCCATAAAAAATATTTCTACTAAGCACGTCTGTTTCGGCTAACCGATGGAAACGACATTTTGTCAAGTTTTAGAACCTGCACTGAAGTAGTTTTGGTATGTACAGTAGAGTTTCACTTTGGATCGTTGGTTAGCTTCGACTGTCTCGGCTTGGAAAGCTATTATATTCATAGCTGTAAATATTGCATATTCTGGATAAACATTTGACGCCATATTTCTTGGAGTGTAACAGATGCTGAAGGAAGCAGGTACATGTTTAACAGAATCGCTTTATCATATATGGTGTGAAACAAAACATATTCTACAGAAATGACTTTTTAATGTCCCTTTTTTCATTCATGTAGCCTGAAATACTATTGTTACTAAGTCTCAAGCACAGGATGTTTAATTTACTGGAAAGAATATATAGTGGCTCCCGTCTGGATCAGACCTTACTTACAAGATTTTTCTACTATACTTTTTTTTTCTATAAATTTATCAAATTAGGTCGATATCTTGCACTGTGTAAAAAAGAAGGGTAAAATTCGATCATGTCTTCTTGAAAATCTCTTCTGACAAAATTTAAACATGCGTTTAAACGAGTATCTTCAAACGGTCTTAAAAATCACAACAATGTATATTTGATTTGGGTTAAATACTAATACTTGAAGACCTATCATTGTCTAGAAAATCTTTCGAATAAAATTCGTGGTTTGACGTAAGTTGTGCCAAAACTTCTCTCCATCCATTCATGCCTAATTTTTCAACAAGTCTTTACCCTTGCACTACATAAAAATCTCATCAACATAAATTCTTTCGGTTATGAATAACACTTTCGGTATTAGCGCGAAAATGTCTATATTTTCTCTGAGGATCGCACGAACATTTGTTTATATTCGATTATAAATTATTTATTTTGTTTATATTATTATTTCTGAGGATTTCGCCGTGTTTAGTTGTCCCTGTGTGCAGCAAGGCATGGCAAACTAAGGTTTCGGTTATTTTGAAGTGAAAGTTCTCGAGGAGAACACTCACCCATTCGCGAACTTTAGCTGGTCTTCGGAAGAGGCATTTGCACTTGCCTGCTCCTGGCCTGGCTTGGTGTTAATTTTTTTTTTTTTTCGCACCGCAATGTCCGAGATCTGTCCTGATAATTATACATGAGCAAATCTCGTGGCACAAAAAGTGCACAGACCACTTGACTATTTTTCCTACTAGTTTTTACGTTTGCCGTTTTCAATGTAAGGTCGTGAGGTTTCAAGTTCGTGGAAAACACGGGGAAAACGTGAGTAAGAACTGCATGTTTTATCGTTGTGAAACATTAACAATCGTATATTTTAAGATATGCTGTTTTATTCCATTTTGCCAGTTGGTAAGAAAAACACGCTGACTTATACGTAAATTATAGGGAACTCGTGAGAAACCGAAAACCTGTCAAAAATGCTGAGCTCCGTTGATTCGCGGTGAGCGTGAATCTAAAGCCGCTTTAGATTCACGCTCACCATGAATTGGGCGGCCCAATAAAAGAGACTTTGAAGGACAAACGGCAAGCAGGAAACCATTCGTTTGCCGTTTGTCGAAACATTCATTCTTAACCGCTCTCTGGTCCGTGGTCGTATTTTCGCGAATCACGTATGCATATAACAGCCCGGTCAAAATAATAAATATTTCACAATTCATTCTTGGGGATTTGCCATGTCTAACTTTTAACTTCTGGAGATTTACTGTACGAAACACTTTTGTCCTCGTGCCGGTTAAAACATTACAGGTTATAACAGGTTTTCAACAATAAATCTTCTGATAAATAAATAAATCTTCTGATAAATCTCTTTTTTCCAGTCCTTCACAAGATAACTTATAAAGACAATTTTACGGATATGAGTAATTCTGCTGGCAAGGAAGTTTGTAGACAAATTTTGACAAGAGATTTTTGAAAAATTGCCCAGTTCTATTTTTTGGTATTCAACTTCATGTATTCATTTAAGGTTAAGTCTGTATTCGAGCCAAGTGGCCCATCAGGCCGGAGCTTATCCCGGTTTCTGTAGCATGAAACGACTAGGAGTATTTCTACTCCCCCCTGGATTGGATGCTAGTCCATCGCAGGGTTACCCCCAGCATTAGGTTCGCCGGTACCCATTTATACACCTGGGTGGAGAGAGGCACTGTGAGAGTAAAGTGTCTTGCCCAAGAACACAACACAATGTCCC
>Ga0126338_10003827_pt1 | contig 10634 bp, 12 predicted proteins | sample OrbCmetagenome_2_FD_92529 | JGI IMG/M metagenome (GOLD analysis project Ga0126338, IMG submission 92529) | Coral microbial communities from Petempiche,Puerto Morelos, Mexico - Orbicella C C metagenome | ecosystem: Host-associated > Invertebrates > Cnidaria > Coral | place: Petempiche,Puerto...
CACAGAACTTAATTAAATAAGGAAATGCTCTGTCTCAGCTGTTTGAAATTCCCTTTTGTATAAATAGAACCAAACTGACTAAACAAACCAGAACACATTCGCTGGCAAAAGTGGCTCTGGATTATCCAGCTACAACCAAAGATCCAAATCCTTTTTAATATCTGCAAATCTGAGTTACACAATAAAGTAAATGAAAATCTGCAGAATATTGTTTACGACAAATCAGTGTGCCGATTGATTAAGATCTATTAAAGTAAACCATTGATCTTACGACTAAATCCGAAAACGGCTACACACGTTTTTATGGTGTCTACCTTTTTAAATGTGTTCAGATTTTCATCATAATAAACCAATATTGCCATTTGAGTGCTTCCCGATGGAAAAAATTTAAACTGAAATGCGTGTAAGTTGTCTTTATTTACACCAGCTTTCAAAAACATATTTCACGGTACTCACATGTTCGCCGACTTGCTTCGGGATCTTGAGTCTTAAAAATAGTAAAAAAAAACATTATTAAAATGAAATATCTCACATAACAAGAGGAAAAAAGCAATTATAGTTCTTCGAAATTAGTATCAAGGGTTTATTTAGCGTTGACACAGCAGAGGAAACGAAAGCGAATAAGCTGGAATACTCACGTTTTCAGACAACGCGAAATCAGCTCCACTCGCGTCGGGCCCCAACGCAGAACGTCAACATGTTTCCCGCCAGTCATGCGCAGTGAACCTTTTGGCTTTTCCCTGATCTCATGGCGTTCCCGTCGCCGTCCCCGTTGTCGTTGCTTAAAGTCCCTAGTGTAACAAGAGGACGGACTTCACAAGAACACAATTTGCAAGTTCTTGAAGACAACACGTCTTCCCTTCCCCAAGACCATGTGTCCAACGGTAACGCCAGCGATAGCAACTTCACGGAAGGACAGTTGAACACAATACGGCGACTAATTCAGGATTCCATTACCGCTGCCTCGAGGGAAATCGCTAACGAAGCGGCTCTCGCCGCAGTGCAGGTTTTACAGCCAGATTCGTCGCCTTCAGCCTACACTACTCCGCCAGCCATTGTATCTGTGACACAGCAACAAACACTAAGCCCATCAGATGTATGTCAATATGCAGCGCCATTCCAGGATATTCCTGCTCAGTATATAAAGGACATACGATCCAGTGAGTTTTTTGAATTGTCCAGACTCCTGCCTAAACGATTGTCAGCTGTAGATGAGAAAGACAATATGGTTCTTACCCTGGATAACTCGATTGTCCGAGTTTCAAAGAAAGCCCAGACTACCATCTCGATTACGGAAATTGAAGAGTGGACCACAGCTTTCACTACATATATGAGCGTCTTCACTCACAAGTTCCCTCAGCGTCCCCAGGAACTCTTACAATATTTAAGTTTGATTAGGTATGCTGCACGTGTACATAAGGGCTTAGGATGGGCAATTTATGATTATAAATTCCGTCAAAAAGCCGGCCAAAACAAGACCCGTGTGTGGTCGGAAGATGATCAGCAACTTTGGCTTACAATCTTTACAGTGGCACCTTCGGTGCTAAAAGAGGAGTACTCTCCTTTTTCTAAAGGACCCCAAACCACCAGTGTCTCGTCTGGGGGCGTACGCCGAGGCACTTGCTATGCCTTCAATCGTGGAGGGCGGTGTAACAGGGACATCTGTATTTTCAAACACGTATGTAGCCGGTGCTCAGGGGCACACCCGGGATATGACTGCCCCAATGCCACAAAGAAAACAAGGGAGGTCAGGGATGGAGACCAAGATAGAACAGGGGATGGAGACAAGGGAAAACCCAAGTCGAACTCTTACCAAAGGAAGTAAGGTATTTTCTGAGCCTCTTCCTACCCCTATCAATGTAAATAGCTTAGAGAGGGTGCTTAGCGACCACCCAGACCATTTATTTGTCTCCCGTCTATATTATAATTTGAAGTATGGTGCTAGTGTTGGATATATTGGACCCCGGCCTCCCAGGTTTTCCCGGAACTTACCCACTGCCTTAGAGCAGCCTAGTGTCGTCACAGCTATCTTAATGAAAGAAGTGCCCTTGGGTTACGTGGCTGGTCCCTTTCCCCCCCCCCCCCCCCCTGTTCCCAAATTTTCAAGTTTCCCCCATCGGTTTAGTACCGAAGAAGCACTCAGAAAAATTTGGGACCATTTTCCATATGTCTTTCCCTAAGTCGGGCGCCACCAGCATCAACTATTTCATCTCTAAGGAGCCTTACAGTTTACAGTACATCACCATTGATAATGCCATCAAGGGAATCTTACGCTTTGGTCAAGGATCATATTTAGCAAAAACAGACATTGATTCTGCCTTTCGTCTTATCCCGCTTTCCCCCTCTGACTACGAATTGTTTGGTATGTATTGGCAAGGCTCTTTTTACTATGACAAGGTTCTTCCATTTGGTTTACGAAGTGCCCCATATCTTTTTAATCAGCTTTCAGAGGCTATTGAATGGATCTTGCTGAATAAGTGTGCCATTTCATTCGTTTGTCATATTCTGGATGGTTTATAAACTATTGAGCCTCCAGCAGGCTCAGCTTCACCCAGCCTGGGCTGTAAACAGAGCTTAGCCTGCCTAGAATTTATGGGGATTATTCTGGACTCGGTTATGATGGAGGCCCGCCTCCCCCATGATAAAGTGGAGGGCATTCAAACTTCCTTTAAGGGAATTGCAGGCTTTCTTCGGGACTCCGAACTTTGCCTGTAGAGTAGTTCCCCCTGGACGCCCATTTCTGCAGCGCATGATTGCGTTAACCCGCAAAGTTTCCCAGTCCCATCACCACATCAAGTTAAACTCAGGTGTTTTTAAGGACCTCAACATCTGGCAAGAGTTTATCTCAGGGTGGAATGGTGTCGGATTTTTCCTACCAACTACTTGGGTCAACTCAGATTCATTGCAATTGTATACAGATGCCTCAGGCTCCATAGGTTTTGGAGGTATCTTTGCTACTCAGTGGTTTCAAGGTCAGTGGAGAGGACACCAGCAACTCTGGCAACCCGGCATAAGCATTGCTTGTCAGGAGCTGTTTGCTTTGGTTGTCGCCTGCCACTTATGGGGCTCAACTTTTGGTCAGCCACATTGAGGGAAAAAGAAACCAAATTGCTGACTCGCTTACTCGCTTTCTCGCTTTCAGGTGGAAAGATTTCGCACTCTGGCCCCACACGCAGACCAAGTCCCCAGTCCAATATCACAGTAACTCTGGGAGATTTAGATGCAGATATCAACCACTATTTAAATCTATCCATTGCCGCCTCCACTGAGCAAACTTATTCCTCTGCTGAAAAAGGATTTTTGGATTTCTGTTCTCTTTACCGCCCAACATCAGGTAGATATTTGCCAACCGTTGAAGATACCCTTACACAGTATGCTGCCTTTCTGGCTAGGTCAATCAAATACTCATCCATTAAAGGTTACCTTGCTGCTGTTCGCCATCTTCACATTCGTCGCGACTTCACACTTGGCCTTAACAAATGTCTGCGCCTACAGCTTGTTTGCAGAGGCTTTTCTATTGTTTGTTAGCAATTTCTTATAACCCTAATTATGATTCAATTATGCTTTGGGCATCAATGACTCTGGCCTTCTTTGGTTTTCTTCGCCTTGGGGAGTTAACTTGCAATAGCCAATTCTGTCCTGAAACACATTTGACCCCAGCTGATGTCACTTTTCATCCCTCCTGGGAGAATACTGAGCACATGTCAGTCCGCATAAAAATTTCAAAAACCGACCCATTTAGATCCGGCCACACCATCCTCATAGGTAAAACGTAGCAACCAGTCTGTCCAGTTAGGGCAATGAAGACTTATATAACTTTACGGAAACCCACCTTGGGCCCCCTTTTGATATATTCATCTGGAAAGCCTCTCACCAAGAATGCTTTGACTTCAGAAACAGGGCAGCTTCTTTCCCAATCAGGCTTTACTCCAACTCTGTACGCAGGCCACAGTTATAGAATAGGGGCAGCTACAACCGCTGCATCTGTGGGATTCGCCCCTTGGCTTATCAAAACTTTAGGTCGCTGGTCTTCCGACTGCTATGAACGCTATATTAGATGCCTACAACCCCTTATTTTTGAGGTCCCCAGAAACTAGTGGGGGATAAGTACCATTAAGGAAATTAACCTTCTACGTTTTTCTATTTTTAAATACGCAAGGCTGTAAATAATTTGATTTCTGTTGAATTCTATCTTGTAATTTTGCCTGTTAAGCTTTCATGTCCCAGGAGTGATCAATATGAAATCTCCTCTCCCAATCTTGATTTTTAAACATGAGAGAAAGTTCAAGACTTAATGATATGTTTACCAGTGTAATTGTTTTCACATCATAAAATTCCCCCAACAAAATCATAAAAAATTGTATGGTGACAAGTCAGGAGAATTTCTCTTTGGACGATGGGTTTTAAAAGTTTAACAGCATACATAAATTTAAACCTCAACTGAACATCATCAGTCTTGTATTTATATATGCACATATTTATGAAGAGGATTGAATATACAGGCCTTTATTGTGGTTGCATGCTGTTCGCCTATGGGGAACACACTTTGTGTATTTTTGGGGATGAGGTGCTCCGTACAATTCGCCCTTTTGCCCCATAGCCTCACAGGGTCAGCTTTCCCGGTAGAGTGGGACCCCAGTGTTACTGTTGTCGGTTGTTGTTGATTGTTTCTAGGGGTCCTGGGAACCAGGGCATGTGGTTCTGTTTGTTCCCAAGGGTCCTGGAAATTAGGACCCCAGTTGCTTGGGAACCAGGGCATGTGGTTCTTTTGTTCCTAAGGGTCCTGGAGATCAGGACCCCAGTTTCTTGGGAACCAGGTTGATTATGTTGTAGGGCCCCCTGAAAGGACGAAGAGGATTACAACCTCTCGTTCCCAACCAACTGACCTGTGATACCCTGCATGATTGCTATTAGCAACTCGAGCACCTCATCCCTTACCCCTTTTCTCCCATTGAACTTTGTCCTGTGTTGATTTCATTGGTTGGGAGCATTAATTCAGTGTTTTTAGGGTGAGCAACATTAAGTTAATAGTCAGAAGCAAATAAAGGCCGAAAGAACTGACAAAAGATCATTAAAAATTCCTTGAAACACCTGACTATGGGCTTAAACGTGTTATTTTAGTCGATTCGTAAAACATATTTTATCAAATTGTCTTTTCAAAAGCGATTTTTTTGGCAGAAATTGAAGAACTCAACACTCATAGTAAGTTGCAGAATTTCCTGCTGTAGGCAGAACTTCAAAATGTTTGCTGAATTGAGATCAGTTGACTTTATTACATTAATTTCATTGGTATTCAGTCTGGAATTACTTATGAAGCAGTTTAGTACGGAATTTTACCATAGGTTTTATTCCAAAAACTAATAATAAAATAAAAATAAGTAAGACTTATTTGACTTCTCTTTGCATTTTTGAGAAAATAAGAAAGTTCCAGTAGTACACAATGTGGCAGCGAAAGGCAAAGACTAGTTTATTTCAGTCTTTGTTTGTTTGTTTGTTTTTTTTTTGCCATAAACTGGATCTTCAATTTTTTTGTACCCCAACCTCAAAGATGTCCTTTTATGGTTCATTCAATGTCTCAAAAAGTATCACCGGCAGCTCGACGACTGGCACGAAGTCCTTCCACGTTAATAAAGGTCAACGTTTGGTGTGACACTCACGCAAAAATTTGCGTAATAAAGCCAGAGATCGTTGACCGGCAGGCATCGAAACAGACGTTTCGTTTGTGGGTCTCTTTATTAGGAGCAAAGATTTAAAAAAGTTTAAGAATACCTTTTTTCTTTTCCGGCTTTAAATCTGCCGTAAAAGCGTTTCATGATGTGATCCAGTGTTATCTTAACAATAGATAAAGAAATGGAACCTCACGATTTATCAAAAAAAAAGTATTTGGGTAAGCAAGTCTTAGCCTTCTTAGAAACAGGAAATTGTCGGTTATAAATTGAAACTGATATTGAAATTAGAAAATCGAGTATCTGGCATCTTAAATCAACGTGTTGTCGTCAGGCCCTTTTAAACTTTGTAAAAGAAATGCTGTGGAACCCCGTTAATACGGACACCAAAGGGACATGATAAAGTGTCCGTATTATCCGGGTGTCCGTATTAAGCAGGCTAATTTAAGAGAAAATATATGAGCTTTTTATTTGTCGGCACAAAAAAAATTGTCCGTTAGAAGCAGGTGTCCGTTTTAAGCGGGTGTCCGAACGCCGAAAAGCCCACAGTTGATATCCCATTCAATGAACGCCTTAATCTCGTTCCCAGATCTCTTTTGAACGAAGCCGAAGGCGAAATCTGGCCAAGTGAAAAAATTTCTTTTTTCTTGATTGGCTGCTCAATTTGACTCCTGTCCAATCCCTTCTTTGAACATTTACGCGGTTTTTGGCGGCAAACTTGAATGTGTCAAATGTTACAAATATGGCGCAGTCAGGGGAATTTGCAACATCTGACAAACACTTGTGGCGTCTTTGTGGTAACACAACAAATACCAATCAGAGGTTCACAATTTTTTTTCGAATTAAGGAAAAACCGTAAAATTACAGATCTTGATAAGCGATTTTGCAAAAGTGAGAGTACAGGAGGATGATTGTTTTCCTAAGCACCTGTGCAGGAACTGTTACCGAACACTGTTAAATCTGCGAGACAAGCTGCTTGCATTTCAAACGAGATGTGCCACAACGCAGATTAATCTTGGGAAAGGAGGAGAGAAAGTCAAGCGGACTCGGAGCTCACCAAAATCAAGCCCTTTTACCTCACCTTGTTGTACGCAAAGGGGAAAAAAAGAGTCGCATTAACACGCAAAATTCGTCCAGGAAAGCGTTATATTGCATGATGAAAAAGAAAAGTCAAGTTCCCCTTCAACTGCAAGTGACAAAATCGGGCCGGTTAATAAAGAGGCAAACTGTGCTCTTCCCGTTGATCAGAGTTATTTGAGTTTTCAAGTAGTAGAAATATCAGCCCAGCGATCAATGGTGGAAACAACCCCGAAGCTTTCTTCAAACTCAAGTTCTAGCCTGGAAACTTCCGCGATTGGTGAAAAAGAAAAGCAGATAAGAAAAGATGAGAGGGGGAAAGATTTGAAAGTAATTTACAATTCGGGATTGAACAACCCAGAGGTAAGTTTTACGGATTTCCTTTCTTTCGCGCGATTCATGCGTTTGTTTGACGGCATGAAAATTTGACGAATATCTGGCGACCGCAGTGCGGAAAACAAGTGAAAAATACATTTACTTGAGCTTATCCTGTTAAAAGAGTTTCCAATAGATTATTTAGGCCGTTAGATATGTAAAAAATGTCCGAAACTGTCCATGGAACTTCGCAAATTCCGCGTAAATTGCCAAAGACATTTGTTATGTTCAGCTCACGTAATTTCATCCTGCGTGTCTCCCTCTGGCGAACTCATTCATAAAGCTGTCTGAACATTGCTTTCTGTATGAGAGAAATACAAGAGAAGTGCTTCTTGAGTATCATTTTCGGAACTGGTCGATATTTACATTGCTATAACCAAGATAACTGTACAAAAAATGTGATTTTCGTAAGTATGTTGTTTCCTAAGAGGTCCGCATGGTATTTACGTTTCGCTTCGATTTTTTCCAGTTGAAAAAAGAGGCAAGCAACAAAGCTGTTGAGACAATCAACGTCAAACTACTTAATGTGGCTGTTTCGTCGATGCTACCAAGTGTAATCACTTCATCTGCTTGGCTCATTCCAGAAGTGATGAACTACCTGAAGCGATCATACTTGGAAGAAATCCTTGAAGAATGCGAGAATGCAGCAAAATGTACACGGTGTCATCTACCATCTGTACTACGAGATAAGTCCTTCCAGACTATGAGAGACTTTAGCTGGTAGATAATACTTACAGAAGCCTAAGAGAGATGCCCAAATCTTTTGAACATAATAACAGCCGTTTGCTGTAGGAGGGAGGGGCAAAATGTGAGAGTGACGGCATCATTATGATTTACCTCGGGAGAGAATGAGTAAAATTCGTCTGATTTATAATTTTCTCGATAATTATTTTGCGTTTAACCTCAACTTCCAGTTTTCATAAATTCGAATTCCCCTTAAGTCTTAAATTGTTCCTCTTCCCTTTGGAATCTATACCGCTCTATTTCCAAAACTAACCCTATGATCAGCCCAGGGGATTGAACGCAGGGGAAATCTTGTGATAAAATTGTGATAGGGATTTGCAAACCTTCACCCCTTTTATGATAAGAACTAGGAAAGGTTTCTTTTTACCAATACAGCATGTAAATTCTTTCAAGTAGCAGATTAATACGAATACCAAAAACCAACATTTTGAGTCCTAATAGATGTGAGTAAATAAAAAAATCCATCTTACCAATAGATCATTTGATTGGTGCACATCATGTTCAAAACATCCTGACATTATGATGAAATGAGGAAACAAGATTACTTTTGGCAGGTGTTCCGCCAAAATTTGTCCATTGTTGTAATTAGGAGACACACTGAAACAATTTGCATGCTTAAAACTGTGTTTTCTATAAGTTTATGCAACAGACAACTGCAACAAATATCTGTTGATATATTGATCATGAAGAAAGGTAATATATTTTCTGGAAAATACAAGAAAAAGGAGATTTTGCTTTTTTCCTGGAAGTAGTTTTTGTGGCAAAATCTTCCTAGTTTTACATAAGAAGTTCAAAGCCTGTGATTGTTTAACAATCAAACTGAAATTATTTTCTAAAGTATATTGCAGCAACGTGATATGTATTACTCGTAGAAGGCAATCATGGTTACGTGTTTGACACCTCCTTTGGACAACATACGTGTACATGCAGCCCTAATATGTATTAAATGACATACTGTTCACATCAAGATCAAAACACGTAAACTGAAACAAAAAGTTGCAGTCTATACTTTTTCTCTATTAATTCAATACGATAAAATTGACAACAGCTTTAACATCTTCGCTGACTGAGTATTTCAGACCAGAGAGAGGCGAGGTGCAACAAAAGTTTCATCATCATCATTTTATTTAGTAATGCTGGTTACAAAGATTGGCAGCCAGTGAGGCTGATGTGGACCTACAATTAACTAATAAAACGTGAAATAATAAACAAAACAATTTATAAAATTTCTACATAACACAAAATGACTGAATGGCAATTACTCACGAATCCACGATGCAGTGAGCTTCGTCAGCCACAAAACAGACTACGTTTTTTTTCATAAACATCAGATAACACCATTTTTCTGCATTTCTTACTACTGATAAGTACTTCCGGATGAGCAAACACGATGCTAACACGTCCGCACAACACATTTTCCACAGAATCACCTTGGACTTCGATCCCTTTCTCTTTGTCCGCTTCAGAACATTTAGCCTGGATAATTGCTGCTGACTGTCCTTGCTTCTTAATTTTCTCAACTTGGTCCATCATCAACACGGTCAATGGTGACACAATAATTGCAATCGAGCAATACTCTCAACCATACAACAAAAAATTAAACGTACTCGGCAGAAGTTGATATATTGAAGACTTGCCATATCCTGTTGGCAGGACGGCTAGCACATCTCTCTTTTGCTGCACCACTGCTTTCAAAGCCTCTAGTTGTTTAGTTTTTAACTTTAAATCAGGCGTTCCGTGTTCAGTTAAGGAAAACTTCAATGCGCGGTCAAATTCAATATTTGACATGTCCGCCATGTCTATGGGCAACGTCCACAGCGACGAGCAAGGATGCTGCTAACAATATTTGCTAGCTAACTTTAACCCGCAAAACAAACTCTAATTCTCTGCCTTACCCTAAGCTAAGATAAAAATACTGCAACGTTGCTTAACCTATAAATTTTACGCGCTTGAGTCATGAATCCTTTTGTTCCGCCATTTTGGGAATTTATTTTGGGCATGCGCTCTTGCTTCGCCTGTCACATTCCTGACAGGTGATCACGTGATGCAAATCGGATTTGGCCAGATCTCGCCTTCGGCCTCGTCCAAAAGAGATCTGGGAACAAGATTATGAACGCCTACAGGTTGGGATCGATATATGCATCAGTGCTCGATGAAGTTGTGTATGCCTCCCTGCAAAGTTACTTAGAGTACCCCCCTGCAACTGTAAATGTCAAGGCGTTTAACAGGGTCACAATGTTTCAAGATGGTAATCATATATACATTACTCGGTACAAGAAAATGAGCGAGCGAAATTACTCCTTATTTACATATTGCAAGCAGAGATCCACCAATTTTGCTCAAATATAATATATCGGAAGGTTGTTTAGGTGGTGGCTAGGGAGGTGTTGAAGTTTCAAATTGAGAGCACAAAACAATAAGCAACTTAGTACAAAGAACGAAGTTTAACCAGTTTAAAGTTTATTTTTGTTAACTTTTTTGATCGGTTACAAACATTTGCTTTTGGATCATTATTTCATTTATGTTTCTTCGTCAAGTCCAAGGTATGACGATTCTGTACTGCTTCTACGTTTATCCGCTTCCTAGGGGTCTTCGTGAGCTTGAGAGTCTCGAGCTCGGGTATTTTGAGCTCGAGGTCCTTGTTGGGCTCGAAGGTCTTTTTGAGCTTAGTCTTGAGCTCGGGTATTTAGAGCTCGAGGTTCTTGTTGGGCTCGAAGGTCTCTTTGAGCTTAGTCTTGAGCTCGGGTATTTAGAGCTCGAGGTTCTTGTTGG
>Ga0126338_10003829_pt1 | contig 10629 bp, 6 predicted proteins | sample OrbCmetagenome_2_FD_92529 | JGI IMG/M metagenome (GOLD analysis project Ga0126338, IMG submission 92529) | Coral microbial communities from Petempiche,Puerto Morelos, Mexico - Orbicella C C metagenome | ecosystem: Host-associated > Invertebrates > Cnidaria > Coral | place: Petempiche,Puerto...
ACCATCGCACGCACGGAGCGCCGGGGGCGTACGGTGGGAGATGGTTTTGCTTATCTCCTGCTCGTCGTCCCTGCTTTTGGTTTTTTTTTTTTTTTGTTGGGGGGGGGGGGGGGGGGGGGGAGACTACGGGGGAGGTCTCGATAATTTAACAGAGGGGAGCTAAAAAAGAGATATTTTATATATCCATAAATATCAGAAACTTTTGTACAGCTAGTAACAGATAACATCTGTGGAAGAAACAAACCAAATTTCGAGTTCATACCATTTGCTACATCATACAGGTACATAGCAGAGTATTACAACACTTACCTTTAACTCATTTTGGCAATTGCATATAAATACATTTTGGACTGCAAGAATCTGCTTGATCTTTCAGAAAGGAAAAATACACTCACCTTTGAAAGTAATAGGAAACATAAAAGGGTTTAAGAAATGTTAGAAATGACTATGTTCATCAGAATGGCCGAACCTCTTGTATTGTTGAAATTTCAGAATAGTTTACAACCCACTTGAAAGCAGCTGCCGTGGTCAAAATACTTGTTAGGTGAAACTAGAGCAAATCTAGAATAATATATGGTCTTGTGGTGTAATGGTTTGGTTTTTAAGAATCATTTTGAAATGTATTTACTTAACTTCAAGAAGTGTAACGTCCGCGACGTAACGTCGAGAACAATGTTTTTCTGCCATTATTTGGAAAATGTTACCGTTTACCAGAGAATTCTTTTTACCAAAGTGTTTCTATTGGATATCTAGCTGTGTGACAAGAAAGCTTTTAAAATCTTTCATGTAGTTATTTTAGGAAAGAAAAAAGAAGATCGTTAAAACGTCGCGGATGTTACGTAACGTCCGCGACGAAACTTATTTTTGCTATATCTACTTTTTAAGTTCAAGGTGAAGTTTATATCACTCATGTATTAACTCCAGCGAGGGACTTTTTCTGATATAAGTGTTAAAAGTCCCTTATATTTTCCAAGTTTGATACAGCAAGTTAGAAAATTTTCTTCTTGCCCGTTGCTTTCTGTTAAAAAACATATTACCTACTTTGGGGACCCCCTTGAATACATGGTCGTTACGAGGGAGCTGGAATTTATTTTTCTGTGTACTTTAACTTATCCACAATGTAGAACAGGGTATAATTTCATGCGCAACCCCTTTTTAAAAATCTGGATTTTGACACCACTTAAGTGGAATTGCCCCATATGTACAATTTTTTCTTCTATATTAACGGTCGCCGGCAGGTGTACAGAGTGTTGGTAGGAGTTTAAGAACATTGCCAGGTCACATGAAGGAGGCAAGTTAACGTGATCTACATGCTGTGAGTCACTTTCCATTGCCGACTCTGATTTGCCATTTGCAGGAGCTGTTCTTTGTTTTTGTTTTTTACAGTAGAACACACACTGTGAATTAAGAGTATCTTCGATTCTCGTGAAGCTTTAAGCACAGAACTCAGAGCTAAAAGCCCATCAAAACTCTAAGCAGCCTTTTCGGGAACTAGATGAACGATTTTTTTGTCAGAGAATTGAGTGTAAACAACTAATTCTTTGCCTGATGTGTCAGCTGTCTCAGCCGTTTCACTAGGATTCCAGGCGAGTGTAGGACCTCTGAATTTCCAGTTCGTCCTCTGATGTGACTGACTATAAATTTTGAGAGGACAACACATTATACATATGTATTTAAAGTATGTCAATCCAGACCGTTCAGAGGTGATTTGATGTTGATCATGTTAATAGTAAGTTTTAACCCATGGATCAGATACATGATAATGGGAAATTATTGGTCAAGTGATTTTTTTGGCAAGTTTATGGACTGTGAGCTGCCGGTAAATAATCCCCAATGCAGATCGAACAAGCTCGTTCGTTCGATAACTTATTTATTAAAATGGCTCATTTAAAATTCTGCTGGGATATTAATGCATCAATTCTTAGTAAGTATGCGCATATCAAAGCTACAGCTTTAAGCATATATATGTGCCCTATTCTGCTGCTTTCATGAAAGTTTAGCTAAAATTTTCCTCCAGACACTAAGAGAGATGTATTGCTACCTAAGTAAAAACTGTTTTCTTTTGGGTTGTTTTGGAAGAAGCAATTTGCAAAAACTTTTTCCAATCTGTCCATCTTAGTGGTTGGCATTCTCCTTTCCACAGTGGACCGATTTGTCACATAATAAATCGGCACACTGTTGTGCTCGCATTAGTGGTCAGTCACTTTTAAATATAATTTGTTCATTTTTTTGATATTTTCATTTATTCCTGAGTAATTAATTTTAGGAAAAGAGAGACAAAGAAATAGCCAGGACAAAGAAAGAAGGAATCTTGAAGGGTTTTAGTAAGGAAGAGATTGCTAAAAAGCGAGCAACCATTCCCCCAGTTGCAAACCGAGACGTACAAATTCATGACAGTGATGATGAGGAGTACAAGAAGGACCTATTATGCCGAAGGAGTTTGTTTCTTAAAAAGGCGAGGTCAGTGGCAAGCAACCACCGAGCTAAGAGGCGGCTATTGCTTGAGGCCTTAGAAAAGCCTCTTCCTGTTTCAGAGTTGCTAAAGCTGGCTGAAGCCAATGTCCCTATTCCCCCAGCACATGATAAGGTGATATTGACCCCTCTAGATAAAATGTTTGTCCCAGAGTCACCTCTTTCCACCCAAGGCGATGGATATCAGTAATATCTGTTATGTAGCTGGAGTTTAGTTGAATCTGACATGTGCTCCTGTTGGTTGATTTATGGTCACATAGCAATCAATGGCTAAATCTAAATGTTGTCTGCTCTCCCACTAACCATACTAGGTTACTTTGAGTTCTCCTTGACCTATAACTTTGCAGAAAATTCCAACTTTATAACAAAACACTTAATCACTGTTCCTTTGGGAAGCAGTTAGTAATGTTTGTGTTCCCAAGAATCTCAAGAATCTCAAGATTTGAGAGAAAAAAAATGTATATAATGTAATAGGACTACATGCTTGTCTAATTTGGAAACAATTAAATGAAAAAATTCCAAGGAGAGTCAAAATTGGACGAGGCCATATAAAGGCTGAGTCCAATTTGGCTCTCAGAGGAATTTTTGGAATCCGATATATTTCCAAATTGGACAATCATCAATATCCCTCTTGTTACTGATATATCTAGCCAGTTTGTCAAGCACTATCAGCAACAAAAAATTATCCTTGAAGAAAGACTGATGTTTAATTTATTTCCAAAATATTCAAACTAGAATGCCATAATCACACAGAACAACAGAACAAGCTGATCGAGAGAGTCATATTTGGCGTTTTCTGTAACCCTTTACTCTTTGGTCTCACGTTGACTTTACCTTGAAAATTCACGATCTCGCAAAAAAAATACAGTTTATGCCACAGTTTTTCAAATGCCGACCCAATGAGCACTGCATGACAGCCAACTTTCTGAATTTTAGGAAATAAACAGCAATGAGTTGCATCTATCATGGAGGGGAATATCTTGTAAATTTGTCGCTTTGTCATGCTGCACGTTTCACTCATTGAAAACGTTCAGTGTTTTTGTTTTGGTTTGATTTTTCTGACTCTTTTTTCGCTTGATCGTAGATTAGGTTCTTGCTTCTTAGGGCTCGACGTTCCTTCTCTGGTACTGTAGGAAATCCGTCATTTGCATTAATACATGTATATATGCAGGCAAGATCAGGATAAATCGAAAATTTTGGCAATTCTTCCTCTCTAAATTTTGCATTGCTGACGTTTTGCTTTGTGCTGATTGGCCGGTTTCTTTCATCTATGGTTTCCTTGTATCTGATTGGTGTTTTTCTTATATAAGACAGCTTGTGTATTTTTTTTCACAGAAGTCGTAATAAAAACTATCCAAAATTAATCCTTAAGTGGCTTCATAAGGTAATCATTTATCATTTTGCACTCGCTAGTGTCATGTTTTGAATGCTGTTTTCTAACGCGCAATCCCCACAGGCTTATTACATGTAATAAGCAATGACGAAATAGTGTTTTATTAATCATCCCTCTTAAAATCTTGGCTTTTAGTCTTTAATTATAAACGCCTAATGCAAAAAATGCATTTTTTTTACCATGTTCATTACTTTATTTGTGATTTTCTTGAATTTCCTTCGGTGAAATCTTCCAAAATTTTCACAGTACATTGAATCGGGCAAGATAGAAGTTTTAAATGTGAAAAAGTAGGGCTTGTGCAGACAGTTTTTTTAGTGTTTTTTTTTTTCCAATCTACGTCTTTTACTGCTGAGGAAAAACTGGTCAGATAGATGTCCCTGAAAAACAAGCTCGAACTAAATATATGCTGTTTGCCAGCCGGGAGGTCCATATATTGGGAAAAAACTGTGTCTGAGGCCTTGAGCAGGGCCTGAGGTTGAGGGCTGTACTCAAGACCAGGGCACAGTTTTTCCCAATACGGACCGACCAAGGCGAACAAACAACATGTTTATTCTTACGGTATTGCTCTGAAAGTAACTTTTGAATTGAATTTTGTTTGTTTGTTTTTGTTATTAAATAAAGCAAGAAATGGAGAAGGGCACAATATAGTAAGACTAATTGAGGCCCTTGAATTGAATTTCAATTAAAGCTGTTCAGGTCAAATCTGGGTAAGCGTGCGCTTGTCGTTTCGGACACAAAAAGCGATACTGTTTGCAGAATTTGTAGTATATTTATTACCAGTCTGTCAAATTTTATGGAATTTCACCCACTCGGCTGCGCCTCGCGAGTCCACAACATTTTGACCACTGTGATGACAAACACTCGTTGTCGATAAGAGTACAGACAACGCTAAACCACATTCGATTTTTTAATTCTACGTAGTCCTCACAGCCGCGGTCATAATTTGCCCAGTGCCTGGCCCTTAATGAAACCCCTGAAATCTAGTCAATCAGAGGCCATTACAACTTGTACATTGATAACAGTGGAGTAGGAATGTGATAGACTGGCCGAAACAAATTTTTAGTCAGGACATTTTCAGCATTTGGAGACAATTAAATTAGAGTCACCTCAGAGGGTCCTTAATATTTCTTAACTACTCATTAACAAGTATTTGTTGTGATCTTTTATGCATTTGTTACTGCACAGCCAGTAAGTGTTCTACAATAAGTATATTAGGTAATCGTATGAATGGCCGAATTTATACTAGAGACGAATTATCCGTCAGAGACGAATTATCCGTCTGAGACAGATAATTTGTCTAAGTATAAATTCGGTACGAAGACGAATTATGGAGCAAAATTCGTCTGAGGCTGATTCGTCTGTGAGCACGTCTTCAAGACGTGCTAACAGACGGATAAATTGTCTTAGACGGATGATCCGTCTCTAAATTTAGATCTGAACGGAAACGTAGAAGGGTTTTTGACGAAGTTTCCACATGAGAGGGACTGGTTTCTATATTTTCGCAGGGTTTCCTGGGATGCCTATTTCAAGATGGCGTCCAGTAAAGCAACTGCTTCGTCGAAAAAAAAGGGAAAACAAAGTTGACTTGGACAGATCAAGACACGGACGTCTTTGCGGAAGTTATATTTGATCCACAATACAGAGGAAGTGATTACACCGTTGGTTGGGCTACCGTACTGGAACGTTTGGCACTGAAGACGTCCTCAAATGTAAAGATATTTGAAGAAATTGAAGAAGGAATTTCAGGCAAGAGAGATGAGAGTCAAAGAGTTTACAGTTGAACAGTTAAGGTCAGAATATAAGTGGTTTAAACAAAATATTCGTCAAAATTCGTCTTCGGATTTATACTTAGACGAATTATCCGTCTGACGGATAATCCGTCTAGACGTCTAGATATTTGAAAATTCTCTCAAAATTATACGAGCCTTTAGGCGAGTGTAACTAATTTGAAAGAATATCTCAAATAAATATCACAAGTAGTGTAAATTCTACTCAGTAATTGCTCGAGCTTTCATAAAAGTACTCACTTGTTATATCACTGAGAAAACTGCGGGGCATGTGGACATGCATTAGTTTGCATTGCAGTACAAATTAAAAAGTAAGTTTTTTTCAGTCAAAATAAGTGAAAGAGTTCTTGCATGCTCGTTAATAATGTCACATTTATGGTTGAGAAAATGATGAAACCTGTAATGCAGCCCAGCCAAGCTTACTTAAAAAACTTGATAAAGTCGCTGTTGTGACTTCTTACAAATATTCGTTAAATACATTACAAATTGACAGACAACAATATTTTAGGGACAAAAATCTAACAAATTGACGTAACAGACCATAACATGTAGCTTAAAAGACAATGGAAACACGCCGCCACCAACCAATCCCCCCCTCCCCCCAAAAAAAAAAAAAAAAAAAAAATATGGAGAAAAAAAAAATAAAAAACAAAAAAAATTTTGGGACAAAAAAATAAAAAAAAAAGCAAAAAAACCCAAAAACAGAGCCCAAAAAACAAATAAAAAAACCCCCCCCCCCCCCCCCCCCCCCCCCCCCCAAAAAAAAAAACAATAATGAAATTTGGAGTAACAAGAAGTTAAAAGCAAAGAAAATATAGGTAGATGGTTCAGGGATTATAATTTAGGTCTACTGACTTGGTCAATTTGTCTTTCCGGCCGCTGTCTGGCATTTAAATATCATTCGCTGTTTATTACAGTTCAAACTGAATTACTTGTGTAGATGGAAAGCAAGCAAGATCAACCTGACTATACTAGATTATTCTTAGAAAATACTGAGTAAATAACATATTCAGTATTTTTAATTAATGTTCAATTGCCACAAGTTGGTAGTTTAGGTACACTTTGTTGTCACCCTACAGCTATTTAGCTGATTTGAACAATTTTTTGTACTGAGTTTCTGCAGAATTAAAAGTCACTTTTTTTCGAGAAAACAAGAGTTTCATGTTACATACCTGTGCGAGGAAACCAAAAGTATCGAGTTACAAACGTTGAAGTCAAGAGAGTCAAATGTAAAACTGTCACGTTTGCTACTTAAAATGAGCGAAAATCGACGTAAAACACCACAGTAAAATTCGAGAGCTGTCTCGATATAATGTAATTAGTTGTGAGTTATTCTTGGACTGTGAATGAAAATACATACATGAAACATACACACTGCTAAGATTATGTCTCATCAAAATCCCTTGCTGATTAGCAACGTCAATACAAACCAGGAGTGAACGGCGGAGGTTCTGCACGAACTGTGTTGAGAGTACTACGTCAGAGCTTTACATTATACACTGCGCACTATCTGAGATTGTGTCACTAGTTACATTTTCTTTAAGCTAAAGATATAAATAGTGGCCTGAAGTAACATCGAAAACAATTCCCGATTGGAACGAGAGAAAAGAAATTCCAAAGTTCAGAGAAATTGTGCTAATTCCTGTAGATAAAATTTCATCATGGGTTTCATTTCACCAGTACTTTCAAGTGTTTTGTACGAAGTTCAACATTTGTTTTCGATGTTAATGTTGCTAAGAATGATTTTTCTTTGAGAAGATATTTAAAAAAGTCATACAGAAGTTTGCAATATGTAAATAATCTTGGTACAAAGTGCTTGTCTACTTGTTACTCGAATTGCTAGTGGATTCTTGGAAAATAGAAAACGCGATGTAAAATGTCAAAACATAATTCAGCAGCAAACAGGACGTATTTAGAAATTCGAAAACATGATGTGAAAATAGAAAACATGATTGAAAAACACAAAAAATAATTCAGCGGCTTAAAAGAACAAGATTCGAAAATTGAAAAGAAAATGTACAATGTCGTATCATCATTTAGCAGTACTGCCGAATATTATTCAAGGTTATTGCATAACAGAAATTGCATCCGATTATTGACCCATACATATAACGCTTCATAGAAAACACCAAAATATTTGATAACCATAATTGTCAATCACGTTGAATGTATAGAGTCTACTGACTCTAAAAAGCGAGACCAAATTTCCTTGATTGACATTGACAGCCATTTTAACGCCTGTAAATTGTAAAATCTGACAGTTTCGACGCTTGACAAAAATTTGTCCTGCTCTAAGGCAGGACGACGGCGCTTTTGAAGTTTGATACGGCTTAACAAGATTTTGGTAGGACGAGAAACGCCGTTCGCACTTGCAGAACGGAACTGATGACAGACAGGCCCATAGACAACATCTTGTCATGCGACAATCATGTGATTTGAAAACAATAGCAATTGATGACTCGTTTCCCCGGGAAAGTCCCGGTTGTATTACATCATTGATTTCCGGTTTTTCTGAGAATGTCACGCAAGGGAACATGCTGTGAGATCAATAAACTTTGATGACCAGCGTTATATTCATGAAGATGGTGTGACAAGTTATGATATGGACGAAACTCCTCCATGCTTGATGATCGAATTTGTATGTTTACACTTCTTTTGAGAGAGGGATATTGGCCACCTCTTGTGGATCCATTTGTTTCATGGTTTCAACAATATTAATATCACTCCCAAAAGATGGGTTTTTCAGCGAGCAGTACAAAAACAAAAACAAGTTACAATAAAAATTACACCAAAAATGCAATAAAAATACAGTAAAAATACAATGAATTAAAAAGTGTAACACTATTCTTGTTTCAAAAACTCGTCAAGCATCTTTGCCTTAAGATTGTTCTTAAAGTCTACTGAACCTTTGCACAGTTGTAAATCCTTATCTAATGAATTCCATAAGTTTACTATCCTGTCTTGAAATGTCCTCTGACCAGCAGCGGTTTTACATAAAGGAATGTTAAGTTGTTGTGAGTTTCTTGTTTTGCGGTCAGATATCTGTCCTCTTGTCACACGCCTCATTACTCATGTTAACGAGGGTTTTTCATCCATGTCAATTTTACAAAATAAGCCTCCCAGGGGGTGAATAATTTTTCGCAAAATTAATATGGGTAACAGAACCCCCGTTATATAGATACTTCACGGAACATTCAAATTTCGCCGCTAACTGAAATAACAAAGCTGATGCCTGAGATCAACGAACTATCTATTTCCATTTATCTCAGGATGCCGAGAACTAAAACAGATCTCGTGAGAGATGATTTTGGTTAGCCTGTAAACACAGACGGATTTTGTTCAGATTTATGAGGGTTATTCAGATTTCTGAGCGTTAATGATGTGCTAACAAAATGCAAACTGAACAACGATGAGTTATTGCTCAAACTGGTCTATATTCAGAGCAAGGAAATTGGAAACAAAACGTTCTACGAACAAACAAGAGAACTCGAAAAATGGCAAAGTGAGATTTCGCCTGAATATTGACGTTAGAAAGGAGAAGGAAGAGTCATGGCTGAATGCCGCCGATAAAACCAAACATTGGGTTCGTAAAAGGCCGACTGAATTTTAGCAGCAAGGGTAAAACAGCAGCCAATGTTCACCTTATGGAATCTCTTTTAGATAACTGGCTGAAGAATAACCATATTGCTGTATATATAATATATTACCTTCGCAGTCTGCTTGTATCAGGGATTTTTTACGAGTTTAGTTTGCAAACTTTCTCAACCGCGTTAAACCTCGAAGGAGCAAAGACACGTCTCTGGTATCAAAAGAACTAGGGACGGCATTTTATAAATTTGAGTGAACAGCTGGAATTCATACGATTTCGCAAGTGGAGGAACAAAATTATAAAGTTGAAACTAAAAAAGTAAATTTTCTTTGTAAACCCTTCCCTGAAGGTATCGTTTATTTAGTTCAAAAGGCATTGCTTACTTGTAAAATAAAACAGAAAATTACACCCGTCGCTCTCCAGAATTTTGTGGTAACACTCTAAAATTAGACCTGAGTGAATGAGCCAATCAAATGGGAGCATTGGTCGCTCGTTGGGATTGGTGATTGGCAGGCTGAACACCTCAGCCTCGTTATATAGAGTGTGTTCATTGTCACGCAGTAAAAAAAATAAAATCCAAAACCATTCTGTGGATAAAGTCAAGAAATTGTGATATTATAGACGATAAATAAAAAAGACAGTTCTCCAAGGTTAGGGTGTGTGCGTTGTCCCAAAGTTGAGATAGTCGTCGAAATGTTCCGCGCAAAATTATAAAGCCTAGTATGGAGCCACCATGTTGGTGGACCTCCTTATATAGTCCTTCAATATGGCGACCGGAAAATAGTGTAAACATCTGGAACTTACTTTGGCAATCTAGTCGACTGATTATCTGAACCAAACCAAATAACATTTACACAAGCACTTTTTCTAATACTTTAACTCCTAAAATGCTAAAAATCACGAGATAAGTGTATATTTTTAGACAAACGTGATCTTAGCTTTATGTCACGCTCCGCCATAACTCCGAAATTCCAAATGCGCTGGTTTCCAAACGAAGGACACAACTTAGCTGAAATGTTGTAAAGAGATATAAATTTATTACCTCTTATGCCTGATGAGGATAAAACCTTTCGTGGCTCTTTAGTTTTGGATTTGAGAATTTGATGACGTCACGTGAACACATTCTATAGGATCGCTCGTGATTAATAGTGCCCGCGAAGTAAGACAAGTAACATTTGTCAGACCGGTTTGTAAACGCAATTTAAGGTGGCCGAACACAGTTTTCGCGCGCGCTTTTGCTGATGCAATCCAGTGCGCGCACAAGCATTGCAAAAAACAAACATGCCGTCAATAGAGCGATCATTTTATTTACTCAACACCCGCACTATCTGTGCTATTTTTCTCTATAATTGAACGCAGTGTATTGATGGCTTTAGTCTTTTATTACA
>Ga0126338_10003830_pt1 | contig 10629 bp, 6 predicted proteins | sample OrbCmetagenome_2_FD_92529 | JGI IMG/M metagenome (GOLD analysis project Ga0126338, IMG submission 92529) | Coral microbial communities from Petempiche,Puerto Morelos, Mexico - Orbicella C C metagenome | ecosystem: Host-associated > Invertebrates > Cnidaria > Coral | place: Petempiche,Puerto...
GAAATTGTATTTTTTTCGTAAAGTACATTTATTAAGGTTTCTTATGATATATAGTTTGTGGGGGTTTTATTGAAACTGGCGCGCGTACGATTTTTTTCCCGAAGGGCACCTGCGAAGGTGGGAGGTAACCTTAATGAAAGTTTGAAAATAGAGAAAACCAGTGCGCAATCTCTCCTACATGAGCAAAATCAGTCCAATGTGGACTGGAAAAATGTGATCAGCTGGTTTTCGATGGGCAAAGTGTATTACTAGAGCACAAGAGACACAGATCATGGTATCTTGTAGGAAATTTAAATATTATTCCTTGGCTCTGAGTACAACGGTTGTCATTAAAACAGCACAGTAGGAAAACCAGCAGGTGAACTATGATGAACAATATTTCTCAATAGCCTGTTTCCTTTTCTTACTCCACAGGTTCCAGCATCAGCCGGCCCAGGAGGGAGATTGACCGTTCTTCTGAAGACTTTCTCGAATCCATCAAGTAAAGACTTAAATGGAGATTGTTGTGAATCGTCGTGTAGAGGCTGTGATTATTTTCTGCAAATCTGTTTGAAACAAACTTCCGGGGCATCCTGTGTAGCGTCTGCCACGACAAACATCTATTATAACACCAAGTATGTCGTCTTCAAAAACGGCGAGGGTTTCTCTAGTGGCGGAAAAAACCCTTTGATATGGCACTTCTCTTCGTGGACGGTAAGCTGACTAATAAGTAAAGTAACCCCTCTACCCAATCAACCTCTCATCTCGATAGACTCTGGAAAGAGGATTTAGAGTCCCATTAATTAATTTCTGTGCACCCGGTAACTATTTGTGCGTGATGTTATTCCCTTTTTGAACACGAAATAGGGATTCTTTTATTCTCTACTTACTTTGAATGGCCCAAAAATGACTTTGAAAATGGCAAAATTGAATGCGGGTATGAGTGGGCTTCATTTGCATTAGAAACACCAAGAAAGTCTCTACCACCACCTTGCAGACGACATGTTTATTTTCTTCCCCTGATTCGTTGACAGTGTATTTATGTTGCAAGGACAATTAAGATGATAATCACAAAAACGATTTAAATTAAACACCATCTTTTCTCCTAGGGATCATTTGTGGCGAGCATCAAAGCTTTGGACTATGATCCACTTTCTTCTGATGATGTCATTGACAGGTACCAACAGAAAGTCAACGTTAACCCAACGTCATGGGTGTCTCCCACCAAATGGCGACAGATTACTCTTGGAGGTAGCCCCTCAACTACTATATTACAATACTCCGTTCAATGTAATCAAGATTATTATGGACCCAGTTGCACCACGTACTGTGTTGCACGCAGTGACGACTTAGCTGGTCATTACACGTGTGATAAAACCACCGGTCACAAGGTTTGTCGAGCTGGATGGCACGGTGTCAGCTGTAAGATCTATTGTATGCCTCGTGATGATGACACGCACGGACATTACAACTGTGAGTCTGGTACAGGAAGAAAGATTTGTTTAAAATACTGGTATGGATCTAGCTGTAACGTGCACTGTGCCCCTAGGAATGACTCCCTGGCTGGTTACAACTGCAATTCCCAGGGGCAAAGAGTTTGTTTGCAAAACTGGTATGGGAAAAACAAGTGCGACGTTTATTGTAAACAGACCAATGATTCCAAAGCTGGTTACATCTGCGACACAAATGGAAACAAAATATGTTTACAAGGCTGGTATGGACCATCTTGTGATTGTACGCCAAGGAATGATTCGTCCATGGGTTACATGTGTAATATTACCACTGGCAAAAGAGAGTGTCTGAAGGGGTGGTTCGGTGATCGCTGCGATATTTTCTGTTCACCGAGGAACGACCCTGCAGGTCATTACACTTGCCACAGTGGTACTGGAGCTAAGGAGTGTTTGCCCAATTGGTTCGGGAAAAACTGTACCGTGTACTGCAAGACCAGGAATGACTCTCTAGGTCAACACGAGTGCACAATAAATGGAACCAAATTATGCGCCCGCAACTGGTATGGACCGAATTGCACTGTTTATTGCACCTCAAGAGATGATAATGCAGGACATTACAGTTGCCATCCACAGACGGGCGAGATGGTTTGTAACCCAAACTGGTACGAGAAGAGCTGCACAGCATACTGTGTGCCTCAGGACAGCGATTGGTACGGTCATTACAACTGTAACAAGATCGATGGCAGCAAACAGTGTCATAACAATTGGTTTGGAATCCAGTGCTCTATCTTCTGTGTACCACGCGATGATTCACGCGGGCACTACGAGTGCGATAAAATCAACGGCAGTAAGATTTGTATGGAGGACTGGTTCGGAACTGAGTGCAGAACGTATTGCAAAGCAATGAACAACTCACAAGGACACTACCACTGTGATGTCGATGATGGGACCAAGATATGTAACAAGGACTGGTTTGGACCAAACTGTACAGCGCACTGTTCATCGAGAAATGATTCGCAGAGGCATTATGAATGTGATTCTGGCAATGGAAACAAGATATGTCACAGGAGTTGGTTTGGCCCTAATTGTTTAACGTATTGTATGCCAAACAATGACTCTAAGGGGCACTATGATTGTGGGTCAGCGGATGGTGCTAAGATTTGTCATCCAGCTTGGTATGGCCGTAACTGCTCCGTGAACTGCATCCCAATGGATGGTTTAGCCGGGCACTATAGTTGTGATGCCGCAGATGGAAGCAGGCTGTGTTACAGGCATTGGTACGGACCTAACTGCACGGTATTTTGTAGATCACAAAATAGCAGTCGAGGGCACTACACCTGTGATAAAGAAACGGGCCAACAATTGTGCCTCGAAGGCTGGTATGGAGCCTTGTGCCTTCAGAGTAAGTGGATTCGATTGGCTATGCCAACGTAACATATTCCAGATTTATTTATAAAACAAACAACACACTAAATGACTGTTCAGGTTAACAGATCACATTTCAAAAAATGTCCTCATCCAACCTGATTCCACTCTCAACTAATAAGTGCTTTAGTAGTTAAGCGCTGAAAACGAATTTAATAGGTGGACCCTGTCGGGGTCACCATACTAAATCGTTCACATAATATATAGAAGTGTCAAAGCCATGTATGATATCGAGATCCTATGCGCTCTTTTAAACACATTTTGTCTGTTCAAGCCCTACTGATTTGCGTTCCGGGCAAATACAGATGGAAGAGGAGAAATACTTTTATTGCTCCTTAAAAGTAAACTGGCGTCTTCACGATTTGGAATCATTTAACGAGATCGCATTCAATGTGACTATGTTACGACTGTTTCAGTTAGAAGGAATACGGAAAACAAACTGTTGTCCTTGACCTTGAGGTATCTAATACCTTTAATTCCTTCGTTATATGTTTTGCGCCTTACATATAGAAGTTACTACAACTTACGCACATGAAAGGATACCTTCGTCATCGCCGCTTCCATCAACCGAGTCGAAAACCATGGAGCCATCTCCGGTCTCTTCAACAGAACTGAGATCTACAGAATACAGCATCCTTCCTCCGTTACCAAGTGAGGAGCAAGTTCCAGTGCAGAAAGAAAGCAGAAAGACAGCTAAGGGAGGATGGATGACAAACACGCGTATTGGTTTGATCACTGGTGGCTTTGCGCTTCTGTTGTGCCTTTGTGCTATAGTAATGATGTATTTGTTAAGGTAAGCCGCGAGAAAAGGTTAACAAAAGTACGTGTTTGTATAGCTTGAGAGCCCCGACTGTATTTCGATAGCCAATGCAAGCCCGAATCGAATCGCACTGCGGGGGAGGTAGGGGGAGGTGAGGGGAGGGGGGGGGGGGGGGCGTTCAAGTTCTCGTTAAAAACTTGCAATAAAACTTCATCAAGAGGTCTACTTGCCTGACATCTAAATTTCTTATTCCAGTTGTAGACCCAGAATGAAGAGGATTCGCTACTCTAGACAACGTGATAAAAAAGAAGGGCGTTCCTTGAAGAGGAGGAATTCATGCGGCATAGTAAACACAGCAGCGGACATCCTTTCACAATATGAAATGAACGACATGTTCTGTAAAGTTCAGCAAGTGTCATGGTAAGTAATGTGAAAATTTCCAGAGACGCAATTGTAACATATATTTTATGTAACATAGAACAGTCTTAAAATATGTTTTTTTTTTCTGGAGGACAAAACATGTTTGCTTGAAATGTCCATAGCAAAATCATCGCGTACTAAGCCATACTGTGCTACTCGTTGCGTATTTTTGCAGTGAGCAACAGTCTTATAATGCTACTCATGATCATCGTCTTTCAAAACAATGGCTTTTTTTGTAGCTTTGAACAACCCTCGACAAAAAAAGCGATATCGTATGGTAAAGATGGGAAAGCCCTGGTATTATTTTACTCAGAAAATGAAAGTTTCCAGCGCTACCAACTATGAATAAACGTGGATAACAAGATGCCCAAGAGCAAAATAGAAAATAACTTGTTGGGAAGAATTACAGGATTCATTTATCAGGGTAGAAGTGAAGAATTTTCACGGATGAGTACTATCCATCCGGGTATTTTCCTCGGACGGGTACTATGGGCTTATAGTGTCTCTCCGCGGATGAAGACTATCGCGTCACGTGGTCAATTTAAACCAATAAGAATCGGAGAAAATTTAGTGTTTAACTATAATTTGTGATAGGATCTCAAGAAATCAAAATTGCCATTCTGGTTAAATTGTGAATCCTTCAGTCGTTATATCTTGTTTTTGGCTGATATTTCTTTGCTTTCGATATCTTTTTGTTTTACGTTTCTATGTTGCAACTTACCAAAGCAAGTTTATAAGCAAACGTCAGGCCCTATTTATTAATACATGATATTTCCGCTGGAACACGCCCCTTTAATAATTAACTGATCACGAGAGATTGGTTTTCTTTTCCAGGACTGAAGACGGTTCAAGGCAGGTGGATGATCACTTGGTAATGTACAACAACCCTTTGTCTAGCGCCCGAAAACAAGTCAAACGCGGTACTGGTAAGAGACAACTGACCTTGGACAGTGATTGGAACGTGGTATTTGACTTATGAGCTAACACGTGCGTCCACGTGTCCTATGACATAAGTCCAAAGCGTAGAACATTAACACGACAATAATTGTCCAATAAAAGGCGTACTCAGTAGGCTCTGATTTTACTTCGTTCACTGTATTATTACTTGTAATGGAGTAGAAAGCGAAGAACCCTTCCATCGAATCGTGTTAATATGGTCACGTTTTAAGAACTGTTCAGCAGGTTAGATCTAGACTATGAACTGTCCTTCTGTTCATTTAATTCCTATGGTGGACGTCATCATGGAGCTACTGCGAGAGCAAAATACATCGAACAGTACTGCGTTTTGTGGGGATAGAAAGGTAGATATAACTGCAACAAAGTCAGTACAAAATATTGGTAAACTATGGATTGGTAGCGGTCTAACTCTCTCAAATCTTAGTCAGCTCTTCGAGCGGGCAAGGTTAACCGCATTCTTCGCTGTGATTGGCTATCCGAGAGGGTAACATGGGTACGGGATATGTCTTGTCCGCTGGGGATTGCTGGTGTTTCCGGCAACAAAATCGTGCCCTGTATGCAATAAAATGAATCCCTTATTGACCAATCTTTTTCGCTCAAGATGGTTGGGTATTCACCTCGATCTTTTGTTAAATTGTTTATGGACTCAAAAGAGATCTGCGACAATTATTTCAAGCCGTCTTCACCTCACGCTTGGCCAATGCTCCCTAAATCTATATTAGGTTTTTGAATGTATTCCGGCTCACAAGTTATTTCGTCTGGTTAACGAAAATGACGAGTAAATTAATTTAGGAATACATTAAGAAACAAAGTGATTAATGTAGTCGTTCAATATAAAGAACTCAAGAGGCTATGATCTAGATCATAGTAGTCTCTTGAGTCCTAATATTTTCCTTGGATAAAAGGTGCGTATGTAGTGTTGGTGTAAATTTTTAAGCTGTTCTTAAAGGGATAGTGTGTCTGTATTCATTTTGGGACAGACTATGTTATTTGTACGCTACTGAGAGCGGCAAGTTAATAAGAATTAAGGATGATGCAACTGAAACAAAAAAAAGAAAACAAATTACACCGTAAATGTCTTTCATGGCCACCGAGAGGCTTGTTCACCGGTACTGAACTATGTAAAATACAGGTAACGATAAATGAAAGAAAAATGACAAAGAGAAATTGGCTTCAAAGATTCATCGAAATGTTCAATGTCCAATTGTTTAAGAAAGTAATTTAATGCCCGATTCGAGAGAATTTGTAAAACATATTGTAAAAGGGACTTGGCTTTAAGCAATTTTTGAGATTTTCAACATGTACCTACAATCAGCGACAAAAGTGTTGAGACATTTTGCAGTAAAATTCGATTTTCGAGCGTTCTGAAAATATCCCCCCACCCCCCTAAACAATATTGGTTTTATTATTTCTAAGACTGCACAGACCACAGCGCCTACAAAACATTGAATTTGGTTACAGGGGGTATCAGAGAATTAACGCTAGATGTAAATAAAATATAAGAAGAGGTTAATTATGGGAAGCGTCATCTTCTAAAAGTGTCTCAACTCTTCTTGTCGCTTATTGTAGTTTAAGTTAAAAGTAAGTGTAAAAGTATTATTGTGAATCCATAGCCTACGAGAATTGATACTAAGGCGACAGAGGAATGGCTAAAAAAATGCTGAAATCCCTATAGTGATACAGGAATTTACCACCTAAGTGTAATTAAGTTAGTGTTATTTCTGCAATGAAGTATTTCTGCAATAAATTATTTTGATATCTGTACAGTGTGACAAAATGAAATTGACTATAGGAATAAGAGAATGTATGTAATATAATCTACATTTCAAGTAATAATATCAATGGAATTCAAATATAATAGCATGTTATATAATAAGATTTCGTGTTTCTTCTTTGACGCTAAATGAGGGGTTTTACCATGTTTGCTTTACAATATACTAGCTGCAATGAAAACGTTGCAAGATACTACATGACAATGGCTTTGACAATTGCACTAGGAAATTTCCGCGTTGCGTGTGCAGTAAAATCAAGTGCTGGAATTTTCTCTAACTCTAGTAGCTTCTTGTGCTATGTAATACCGTAATACAGCACTCTACGGTTACGATTACACCTTTAAGCAACAAAACTAAAATTTATCTAATTAAAATGTCAAGTTTGGTTATTATATAAAGGCCATGGCCGGGAATACGTCTAATTGGACGACGCCGGGTGAGAACAGATTTAGAACATACTAGCTTTTCTGGCTTTTGTTGAGTGTGTCCGGCTATTGAGGTTCAGTTGGATTGTTGCAAACTGGTGCAGAGACTCCTAGCCAAGCGCGATCCTGAACAAAAAGGCATAACAATGCTGTGGTCGTTTTTCACCGCAACTGTAATCTTTCTGAACTTGGTGGTAAGTTAGTTACTTCATAATGCCGACATCACGCTGCCTTACGGGGCGGGTACGTAAATATATGTTGCATTTTGGTCTAAAATGGAGTGTCCCCTAATTCAGAAGACTACAACAAGGGGTCCAATTTTCGCATTTACCCTGCAACAAGTGACAAGGCAGCTAAATGAACTTCACTTTTGGTTCGAACTGGCAGATTCTTTTGAACGAGGGAGACACCCTCTGCTAGAGGCCAAGCGCTTCAGTTTCCTATTGAAATTTCGGGTATTCCACTGACTTAGTCTTTCAAACAAGTCGCTCTCCGCACAACATTTTGTTGTAGGTAATGGATGAAATATTTTCCAACTGCTTTAGACTGTTGCCGTAAACAGCAAATGCTATAAAGGCGTCTTTGTAAAGAAGAAAAGTTCTAGAGAATAAATCTTGTTAACACCGGAACCGCTGGAATTTAAACTAGCAGCCGAACAACTTGATTTGATTACCGAGCTACTTTTAGATTGTAAAATCATTTGATTCTGCGGGAATTTTCACAAATAAACTGGAAGTTTTAAATCCTGTGGGAGATACAGTGAGTTGTAACACAAAAATAGAGGCAGAGGGTTAGGATGTACGTGTGAATAAAACGCTGGCCATCAAATAAACAAAGTCCCGGAACAAACCCTATATCTGATGTCCAGGTGCAATGAAATATCCTCAATGAAACTTCACGCCTTCATAAACTGATCTTCTTGAAGCTAGGCCAAGGGCAAAGTTTTTCTTGATACGAACCGACTTAAGTCCGTAAATAACGCTTTTATTTCTTTTTATTCTTTATGATTCTTCGTTCAAAAAAGCTCCTAAAATTAATAGCGAAATACTGAAAATACGAAGTGAAATAGCCATTCAAATATCGACGCATTCGGAAATCTTGCGAAACACGGCTTAACACTTGATTTTTTGCTCCCAGTACAGTTTCTAAGAACGTTTGGCCTTGAGAAGCACAAGACCGTAAGTTATGATGCCGTTTCTGTACCTTTGCGCAAGTATCGTCCCGGCACCGCTGCATGCCTCGAGCAGTCCTGAGGCCTCGAGAACTCCAGGCCATCCCCTTACATCCTCCTGGCCGGGGCATTAGGCCCTTTTTTTTTTACAACAAATGAATTTATTCACTCTTTTTTTTTAAAATGTATTTTATAAGAATATCGAGGCTGAAGTTTGCGAAATTATGTTGTTAACTAAATCTTATAAAATTCTTCCTTTCTCTAAACGGCAAAACTAGCCAAAAACCAAAACTAAAGAAAAAAAACTATGTTCGATGCTAACAACATTGCTACAAGAAGTTATGTGCGTCATATCAGGCTTAAATCCCTGCGGGCTGGCTCCAAAATTACTTTTATTAACACCATCCAGACACCAAATTCATTCGAAAACAAATGTAATACGCTATAACCTAGCTAAGAATATTCACAAAATATATTTTCAGCTTCAGCCAGAGAACAATATTTTTAAAACAGAGTGAACTATGGAAAAAAAGAGTGTACACAGAGGATATTATATGCCCACGCGTGGATACGAATTCTAGCTTCAAGAGTTCAACTCCATATCTTGCGAGTAAGCGCAGCGAACGAATGAGATATGAGAAGATAGAATTCGTATCCACAAGCGGGCATGTAATATTCTGTTATTATATAAACATACTCAGTAGTGACGACGTTTTTTGACGATTTTCCGAAGATTTCCGACCACTTTCCGAAGATTTCCGAAGATTTTCCAATATTGTTCCAAAGGCCAGACGGACGCTTCCGAACATTTTCCAAAGATTACCGAAGATTGCCGAAGACGACCGAAAAAGATCGGAAGATGTTAAAGGACAAAAGAGAAATGTTATCAAAAAGGAATGATATCTTCACAGTGTGAAAGATAAAAATAGTATCTTCACTGCGCGCGATGAAGATATAATTTTTTAGTAAATAATGGTAATTGAACAGAGTGGAGTGCAGTTTGGTCTGAAATCATACGAGTGACTTCAAAATCGAACGAGCGCGCAGCGCGAGTGCGATTTGAAATCACAAGTATGATTTCAGACCAAAATTGTACGACACGAAGTTCAATTGCCACTTTATTAGCTCCATTTTGAAATCGCACAATTTTTCAATTTAAATTTTAGATTTTTGTATAGCGGAACCGGAAACGCCTTTACGTCTCATTTAGTTTGCAAAACGATGTCATGTGACGAAAACTCATTCGAGCATGACAAAGAAACAAGCAGTTCTGAAGTCAGAACGAAAAGTATAAAAGTTCAATTCATGTCGCCTGAATCAATGATGGAAGGCCTTCCTTTCTTCTATGGTTGAGGCGGAGACTCTTCGTTGTCTTTGGAGAAGGAATCTGAGCGTGCATCATGTGTAATTCTGCGATGGATTTCTTTTGAGTTGTGAAACTTCCTCGAGTGCACGATGCCCAGTGGATAGTACGTTTTTTTCTTTTAAACACCGTTAAATTGCATGATTTTAAGCGAGTCCAGCTCGTTATCATCTCCGTTTCTTTTTGTAACGACCACTGAATAGGACTCAATACTCAGGACCTTGTCAAGTTCTTGCGGCGCCATTTATTTCATGATATTTTCAAGATGGCGGGACTGGCACCAGATTCGTAAGACGTTCGCCCACTCACTGTTTTGTGCAGTAGGGCGTATTTTGACTATGTTTATTCCTGCTATTCACAGTGACAGAGTTGAGAGCTCATGTGTTGCTTCGTTTGAAACTACCGGAAACCTAGCCTGCGAACAGGCTTCCAGCGAGGGCGGAAAAAAAAATTCGGCGAGCGAAAGCGTGATTCCGTGAGCGAAGCGAGTGAGAGTCGGAGCGTGAGTCCGCGAGCGAAGCGAGTGGGACGCGGGGGAACCTGTAGACATTGTTTTTGATACGCCGTTCCGCCCCTTAGTGATTAGCCTGTTACAAATCAGTCAAGTAGGTAATTAAACCCGTCAAAATTGATGGTTTTTCCCGCGCTGATATATCGGCTTTTTATAGCATTCTACCGCACGCGGGTTTTGCGGTAAGGGGAAATGCAAGGCGAACGGGAACGTATTTGCCGTTTCTGCATAAAGTTATTAAATCCGCTTGAAGGGAAAAGAGTGCCGGTGGTGTCAGTTTTTAACAGGGTAAAAAACAAAGAACTGACTGGGGCTTCTGGTCAAGAGAGTGTGGTTTTGGCTGCCGAAGTTGAAAAGCTAGGACATTGTTTACACCGTGGAATGAATTTCCCTGA
>Ga0126338_10003833_pt1 | contig 10625 bp, 5 predicted proteins | sample OrbCmetagenome_2_FD_92529 | JGI IMG/M metagenome (GOLD analysis project Ga0126338, IMG submission 92529) | Coral microbial communities from Petempiche,Puerto Morelos, Mexico - Orbicella C C metagenome | ecosystem: Host-associated > Invertebrates > Cnidaria > Coral | place: Petempiche,Puerto...
CAACGCGCGTTAAGTCATGGATGGTTTTCAAAGTTTTTCAAATACGATCGGCCATCGATCGATCAACGGACTTTGTTTGACTTTGTTGCTATGTAAGTGCCACAAGTTACTGCTAAACAACGCACGTAATCAAACAAAGATATTTAGACTCAATCGCACTTAAACTATGCCAAGATCTCTGGTGCATTTTAAGTTCTCTACATGGTTACAATTTCTGAAATTCGATCGGCCATCGATAAACGGGCGCGAATTACCAACAAGTGCATCAACAACATCAGCATGGTGTGGGGGACAGAGAGAGATTAGGGCAAGTGAAACTAACAATGACAAGCATGTCATCAAGATCATATTTATAAATGGGACGATTATAACATCAGCTAGGCAAATAGAGACAATCTTGTAAGCATATATACACTTTAATTATATCATGGAATGAAGTAACTGCTGTATGGAGCAAAGTAACTCTTGTATGGAGCGAAGTGACTTCGATTATGGAGCGAAGTGACTTTTGGTCAGGGCGAAATGACTGGGGGCGAAATGACCATGGGGCGAAATGACCAGATACCCCCACAGTATTTATAACATAGCCGGCAAAGTTGTGTGATCAATGAAGAAGCGTTACGACCAAATAAACTGATGTGTGAATAGGTCACAACTGTACGCCACCAACCAGCATTTATTTCTCTTTCGATTTAGATTAAAGTTGAAGATTAATCCTTTAGAATTACATGATAACAAACTTGTTACACTCAAAGAGTTTTTTGAAGGTTTGGAAATCAGCAGTGCGACAAACATTCTACACATTAGTGTCGAAAATGACCGTGTAACATTATCTGCGGACCGCTTAGGGAACAGATCCTTTTCGCTTATCCCACGAATTTCACTGCAAACTTTGAAAAAAATTTACACTGGTTATTTGAAGTTACGACTTAAAACGTGTGGCAATGTGAAATCGGTAATTGTATGAAATGTTTCCTTCCGCCTTGCTTTCCGCAGCTTCTAAAATACAGGTCCAAACAATTCTACGATTTTCAATCAATCGAAGCCATTGTTTTGGAGATCATCAAGTCTCGAAAACTGCAACACTTACGTCGCTCTTATAAACATGAAGCATTCAACAAAGTAAAACACAAACTGGATTTAATAGAACAACCATACATGTACGTTGACAAAATACATTCTCGCTACGGACAAATGTGAATGGGTTATAAACACGCGTGGGAGTCTTGTGTTTAGGTGACAAAATTACCATCCAAAGCAGTCCCTGAGTTTTCTTTCCTGCTTTTCGTTTGCCTGCTCCTCCACTTCGTATCTAGCTTTCCATTCCTAATATACAAGCAGCTCATCCGCAATGAAGTCTTCCCCGTCGTCGTTTGGAATATTGCAAATTGTTCTCAAAGCTCTAAGCAGTCAGTTCACAGTTGTCGAATGTGCTTGATCAAAGTTTGTTTCGGTGTCTTCCAAATCGAAACCTAACTCTGACTCCAGTGATGAAAAAGAAATGATTCTGAAACAAAACTTGGATGTTTTAGTCCCAAAATATATTGGAACAATTAGTTTTGTTTTCCATTTTCTCGAACAAATACAGAGAGCTGACTGAGGTGCCAATGTGTTTGGTTCCTGGGTAGACGTCATCAGCAACCGCCGCCCCAGACTCCCCGAAATGCGGTCGTGTAACACTTCAGGCGTGACTTTGAAATAGCAAATCGAGGATTCAATGAAATTCAAAAATTTTTTCACCCAAATGCTTCAAATAACACGTGGATTCGTTTTAGCGAAAAAAAATTTGGGGGCTAGGTGCACTTTAAGAGAGCTTTCAACATGAAATTTGAGTCTAAATCAACACAAATGTACACATATCAAAGCCGCGGCGGAGAGCTGATCTATAGCTTTCTAAAGGCCTGCATTGTCCTATATGGACTTACCAACAGCTTCCTACATTGAGAATTGATTGAACTTCAAACAAACTGGGCCATAATTATGAGTAAGCGAACACTGTGCATGCTGTCAGTATGTCAATTATCGACCGGAAGCCACACAAATAAACTTCTTCCATGCTAGCGAATCACAGACATGTCTGATAGTTAGCTAAGCCAAAAATGCCTAAAACTAATAAAACAAGGAAATTAAATGCAACTCAGGATTGATCATCACTTGACGTGATTTCCTTCACTCTGTTCGTGGCCATGTTTTGGTTGGTAATAGCAATGTCGAACTGGAAAGTGCCATATCAACTCCACCACAGATTATTTCTTTAAGTCTTAAGTCTTTAGCTGCATCAAAGTGCAGGCCAAATAACGACAGCCGCTAGAAATGTTTAGTCCATTGCACTCCTAAGCCCTAATTGATGCAGCTAAAGCTCTTCGCTGTCTAAAGCAAGCACAACATTATTGCCACAGTGCAAATGGCCTACTTATTACAGTGCTAAACGTTGACCCGTTCCTGCATCTCAGGGCCGTTTCATGTATGATAATGGACAACCCTTGGTAACAAATTGTTACACTTGCTCCTTCATTGGACTTAATGATGTCCTCGGGCAGACTTCCTTTAGACAGAAGTTATAGACAGTTAATTGACCAGTGCAATCTTGGAGTCGCCACGTGAAATGAAATTCAGATGAGTGTAGCCTGGGCTAAACTTGATACCAATTGAAAAAAGCAGGGGAGGGGGGTAGCGATAAAAAAAGCTAAATAAACGAGACATACAGCAAAAAGTTCTCTACACTTCATGCTGGGTAAGCTTTATAAGCTCCTGCCATTAAGCAAGCAAAAAAAAAATCACAGGTTACATGAATGAAGGGGTTAAAATCTGCGAGGAGAACATTATTGTGGTTAACTTTCTTTTTTGTATACCTGTAAGTAGACTATAAAAGATAATTTAATTTTGAATATCATCTACATTGTACATGTGTCGGAATCATGATCATATCTTACTCATGTCAATAGTGAGAAAGTGTGTTCATGTCTTTAATTAGTGAAGGGAGAAAAATATGTCATATGTACTTACTTCTTTAAATACTCAGCAATTGTCTTACGAGCAGTAGGAGAGTAAGTCCACTCACCCTCTTCTGTTCTCCTGGCATATCCAAGGACCTGAGAGGATGAATCAAATCATATACCCAGCCTGTTTTATGAAGCTCGAATAGCCATAGAAATTTTTGTAGAGTCCTACACCTCTACACGTTTATCACTGATCACTTTGTACTACTTCTCCTACGTGTACATATCAAACGGTGGCATGTTACCATGTTACCAATGGTTTTTGGTCTGTTATAGAAGTTTTTATTCAACCCTACATCTGAACTCATTTACTCATGATCATTTCTACATAATGAATTCTACGCTCTATGTCTCTACAATCAAACATATCTAGATAATGAACTATACGGCTCTACGATCACACCTTTCTAGATAATGAACTATACGGTTCTACGATCACACTTTTCTAAATAATGAACTCTATGGCTCCATGGTCATATGGCTCTGAGTTTCTACGGCTCTACGGTTCCACGGTTTTACAGTTCTACAGTTCCGCTGCTCTACGGCTCTACAGTTCTACAGCTCTATGGCTGCACAGCTCTAAGGCGATATGGTTCTACGGCTTTACGCTAATGAACTATATGGCCCTATGATCACACATTTCTAGATAATGAACTCTATGGCCATATGGCTCTACCGTCACATTTTTACATAATCAACTCTATGTAAACTGTAAGTAAATTTGGTGATATATGCTGTCATATTAATGTACACTAACATTTTGAAGGAAGATAGTGAAATTTGGTTCCTCCTAACATACTGAAGGAAAATGAAGCAAGCAAAATATGTGGTCGTACTAGCTTACTGAAGGAAAGTAAGCAAAGTATGTGGTTGTATTTACGTACTGAAGGAAAGTAAAATATATGGTCATACTAACGCACTGAAGGAAAGTAAAATATGCAGTCGTACTAATGTACTAAAGGAAAGTAAAATATAAGGTCATACTGAAGGAAACTAAAATATACAGTCATACTAACATACTGAATGAAAGTAAAATATACAGTGAGGTACTAACATTGTGAAGGAAAGTAAAATATACGGTTGTACTAACGTACCGAAAGAAAGTAAAATTATACGGCTGTACTAATGTTCTGAAGGCAAGTAAAATATACAGTCATACTAACATACTGATGGAAAGAAAAATATACCGTAACTCTCGTAACCTGCCACTTATAAGTCCCAGATATAAGTCCCCCTGGTTATAGGCCCACCTACCTGTACACAAAATATTACTTCCGATTATAAGCCCTCCTGGATACAAGCCCCCCTCTAGTTTAGAATGAAATGAATTTTATAATTTGTAGTGATGTTTTAAGGATGGTATCTACTTTAGCTAGTGTGCACACGTTCTGCACATCACGCAAGGTATGGTTAACCACCACATGTGCGCTAGGGTTGGCATTGACGTAATCAACTATGCTACCAAGCACACAACTAAAATGAAAGCAAAATTATCCTACTGTGACTAAATCAAGTTTAATAAGCCTGCACTAAACCCAGGAACACCAGAATAAGAGTGTATCGCAACCACTAATTGCTAACGGTTTCTAGCTTAAAATCTAGCTGTTATCTGTTGAAAATCATACTGAAATCCAACTGCAAACACGTACCTGCAGATGGTCTAGTGCTCACGCAAAACAAGTGCAAGAGACACAAATGTTTTACTTACTGGGGAGGTGACAGGAAAAATTGTCATGGGCGCCGTAAAAGTTTTCAAAAAAGATGAATAACTTTAAAAAACGTGTGGTTACCCAAACATTTTATGTTATGAAGTGGAAGTAGCCCCCGTTAGCACATTTAATAGTGCTAAATACATTTGACACTTAAATGAAGTTGTTAATATTGTTATTGTTATTGTTGTTGTTGTTGTTATTATTATTATTATTATTATTATTATTATCAGTGACAAGCCTATTCAACACGTGATTAGCTTTTAGTTGTGAGCAAAAGCTATTTAGACTGTATTTGAGCTGAACCAAAGGAAGGCTGTCAGAGACTCTAAAAGTGCTGTTGGAACAATTTTGTCATTAAAAACATGCCAACCAGTAATAGTTGCAACTAAAGCTACCCCCACTTTCTTTTATTTCTATTGACTGAAAACAATTGAACATTATTATATGAACTAAAACTCCTACATATTTTTTTGGTAAACTTTATCACTCGTAATGTTCCTATTACTTAGGCATCTTATCATGGTTATTATCCAAACATTCAACTAAGTAAACTAAACCAACACTTTCTATTTAACTCATTCCATTCCAGACAGCCATGAGTTTTCGTTTGAAAGATCACAAAAAGTACTTTCTGAAAAAAACGTTTCCTTCATGGGAACTAATATTTCTGTTTCAAAAATTTCACTCAGTAGCACTTAAGAAAAAATGGTTAAAAATTATAGAGAATCAAACTGCTGTTTGAATTTGACGATGAAACAAACCATTTTTATTTTATTTTGAGAAAATCATCTGGAACTTGCTGTCACGATTTTTTTCTGAGACGGGTAGGAGGAGGAAGCACCCAACAAAGAAAAGGCCTTTCTCTGCAATACCCCCCTTCCCCTACTATCTTGCTAAGAAAGGCCTGATACTCAGGTATCAAGTATCATGTTACTGTCCCCCAGCCTCTAATCTATAAATGCAAATTAGTGTCAAGCTCTTTGTCCTCAATGAAAACCCTGCAAAACATTTACATTAACCTTTGGATTCCTGCCAAGTCACCCAGCCGTGACATGAGCTCTATGCCACATGAGATTACTCAACACAAATGATGTGAATAAACGACATGCCAAAGGTAGACCTGGCGATCAGAAGAATTTTAGTCACAATTGAACATGAGCGAAGCGACACTCACTTTGAATATCGATATTTACGGCTACTTCAGAATTACTTACGATACCTTCTGAGTTGTTTTTATCGCAAAATCCATCTTCAGGATCTTTGAAATCGTTTTCAATTTGTTCTATATCAGAATCTCTGCCATTTCGAAGATAATTTACTCGATCGCCAGACGGTGTGTTTATTCGACCCAAAGTAAACTTTCGGCAATCCTTTGCGAGCCGTGTTCAGAAAAATCGACATTTTTTCTGCTATGGCAAAATTTTTGGGCCTTTACGAGGGGACATCTAGGGTGCCTCCTTGGGTTTTGGCCATCTGGGCCAAAACCCTGCAGGAAAAAATGGTTTTTATATTACCATTTACCATGTAGTCTAAAGACCTTTAAAAATGTGTTTGCTTTTCTGTATGTACAAGTAAAAGTTAATTATAAGGAAATCTGTGAAGAAATATCCTTTCCTTTTTTTTCAGAAAAATGGTGATGTCAGCATTTTTGTTCAGATCCAAGGCTAATTATCTCAAAAAAATGCGTGGCTACCCCCATTTTCTTTGTGGATTCCAATAGCCCTTGCAAAGATCTACTTTTTCCGCACGGTCCTAATCTGGTGCAAAAACCTTTGTATTTGGTAGGCACCGTCCTTGAAGCTTATTGAAAACCAGTACATGAGAAATTTATTTTGATCAACATTGCTTTAGCTTATTTCGAAACGTTTTTTGTTATTCAGCTTATAAGCCCCCCGGATATAAGTCCCTCCGATTATAAGCCCATCAAAAACACCTTACAAAAGAGTATAAGCCCCAGGCTTATAAGCAGAAGTTTACAGTAGCTCCATAACTTCCAGTTTCCATAAAAAGCCTGTTATATGTTCTTACAATAGCCTGCTTAATTGGGACAATGGACACTTTCCTCTGACCAGAGTGACACGCTCCAATACCAAATAGCCTTACCTTATAGATACTTATTTTCTGTGACTAGACTGTACATGTTAAATTTTCCGGGTTTTACAATTAAACGGAAAGAGTAAGTAGAAAGGAAAGTTATCAGAGGATACAATGTACTTTAGACAGATTAATTTTTGCTATTGATCACGCTTAAAACAATACGACACTCTTAAATATTTAGTTTGAACGTAATCTATTTAGTATACTGAATGCCGGTATGCAGTTTTCAGTATCCACACATCCAGAAAGAAAACACGAGTTAGAATCATTAAGAATTCAATGATAACAGAAAGTCTGTAATGCTTATTCTGAGAGCTCACATAAAGCATACAAGAGGCCGGATTCTGGATAGAGTGCCCAACATTTGGCCAAAATTTGAAGCCAAAAAAAATATCGGCAATCAGCAAATTTAATTCTCACCACCATATCAAGCAAGCTAAACAAATGGTGTGTACCAATATTTGTACTTTCCTTTGAATGTTAGTAAGAGGTAATTCAACCCTTTCCTTATTATGTAAGTATGACCGCAAGTCACCAAATTTACTTTCCCTGAGTAAGTACGTTATCACAAATGCTTATTTCACCACATTTACTTTCCTTTGTACATTAGGACAACCGCATATTTTAACAAATTTACTTCCATTCCTTAGTGCCTTAGTACATTACTTCAACCCTTCTTTGCGTTCAAAGCTTTCCCTCTAGCACGTTAGTACAACCCCTGTTTCAAAGCTTTCTTTGGTACACTACTACGACCCTTGTTTCAATTCAGAACTTTCCTCTGTACGTTAGTATGACAGTACGACCCTTATTTCAATTCAAAACTTTCCTCTGTAAGCTTGTACGACAGTGCAACCCACATTTCAATTCAAAACTTTCCTTAGTTTGTTAGAAAGGCCCTTGGTTTTATTCAAAGCTTTCTTGGGAAACTTAGAATGTTAGTAAGCCCATTGTTTCTATTGCATTCATGACTTATTTATTTACTGGAAACAACGAAAATAACACTTAAGTTTTGTTTAGATTTTTGGGCACCTGTGTCACGTACTTAGTACAGTTTGAAGAAGTATTAAAGAAAAAAAATGAAATAAACAATTCCTATTCTATGCTTGGTATGGATATGTAGAGCCGTAGAGCCGCAGAGCCATAGAGCTGCAGAGTTTATTATTTAAAAATGCGTGATTGCAGAGGGGTAGAGTGGTAGAGCCGTAGAGTTCATTATCTAAAAATGTGTGATCATAGAGCCATACAGATCATTATCTAAAAATGCGAGATTGTAGAGCCATACTGTTAATTATCTAGATATGTGTGATTGTAGAGCCGTAGAGTATAGAGTTCATTGTGCAGAAATGATTGTTAGCAAATGAGTTCAGCTGTAATGTTGAATAAAACTTCTACAAAAAGCCAAAGACCATTGGTAACCATGGTAACATGCCACCGTTTTACATGTACAAGCAAGAGAAGAAGTACAAAGTGATTGGTGATAAACACGTAGAGGTGTAGCACTCTACAAAAACTTCTATGGCAATATGAGGTCCCTAAAACAAGCACCAGTTGTCATATGAACAAAATTAAATGAACTAGGAGCAAAAATCCCATTACCAGGTCTCTTCTTTTTGGCTCATAACTAACTACCATTCTTTACACCATACAATTGCAAAAATCTGTGCTGCTGCAGCTATCCTTTTTTGTACAAAGTGAGGTACAGTTACATTATACAAATGCTTATTCCTGTGATACATAATATTAAATAATTTCCAAGGAGAAGGCTTGGGGGAAATTTTGAATAATGCCTTCTACCAGGTAAATCACTATCAAGTGGATAAGTTTTGCCAGAATAAGCCCTGATATCCACTGGATAGTGACTTATCAGCTGACAACATTTTCAACCCTTAGAACAACAGGGACCAGGGATATTATTATATGAGACATCCAATTTTAGCCCCATTTTAACCTCACAACAATTCCACTCCCCCTCACCCCCCCCCAAAAAGACACAGACAAAGCCATCCATATTTATTACTTACCTCTTTGTTCTGTTTACTGAATTTCATGTTCAGTCCAATATCTACCTTTGTGCCTCCACCAGATGCACTTTAATATAAAAAAAATATTGAAAACCATTAGCAAGATTCAAACGGTGATAACTAGTGACTGCCAACCAAAACCTCACCAAGGCTGGAGCATTTTTATCAAACTACTAGTGTCATCTTTGCTGATTGACAAAAAGAGATTTGTTCCCATTACCAGAATTTTGTTGATACTTGTCTCCTCTAAATTTAAATTTAAGGTATTGCAATTAGGCTGATAATGTTTCTGCCTGTGTTGCAATTGCGGTTAAGTAGATACAAGTGCTCTTCCTAACAAGGCAAATGTTCAGGCTTCGTCATAATTAGCTAAGATAATACACGACGGTAAGGAAAAAGTCAGTACTGGCAGCCTGGCAGAGGCATCAGGCTACACTGTTGCAAAGGGACCAGAAGTCATCCCATTTTTGGTAGAATTAAGCAAATTAGCAAATTTCTAGTGCTCTTGGATGCCATGTTAGTCCAAAACAGAATTTATCTTGTGCATTTCATTCTCTGGTACCAATACAAGTATAATTTTACACCTGGTTGGAGAGCGGAATGTGAAAGTAGAGTTTCTAGTGCAATCAACAACACAACTCAATGACCCTGCCTACAACAGGCACCAGATAGAGACCACAAAGATCACAGTCTGATGAGGATGACTCAATTTACAGCTGAAGAAAATGACTGGAAACAGCTTAACCTTATCCTAAAACAGACAATCTGAATTTATTATAAAAGGGTCACTTTTCTTACTCCATGTGAATATTTATTTTGTAGCTAAACCAGTTTACAAAGGTATGATTCAGAATTAGCATGACATTCACAGTTTGTGGCTATGTCCTATATGGCTTTTACAACAAATGTACAAACAAAATACAGTCCAACCTCCCATAAGCAACCACCCAAAATGCCTAGTCTAGGAGGTCGCTTACAGGAGGTGGTTGCTATCGAGAACTAGGATCATATTGGGTCAAAATTTGCCTTGTTAGCATATGGTAACTACATGTACAGAGACTTACCCAATGTTTTAAATGTTTCATTGATGTCAAAAGTCAATTTCAAGAAAAAATATTGTACTTGCCATTGAGAAATATCTGTCTCTTGTACTATTCAATTTTCGCTCTATTATCTGTCGTGGTTGCTTACAGGAGGTCAAAACAAAAGAAAATTTCACACTTTTAGCTCTAAAAATGGTCACGGTCACTTATGAGAGGTGGTCACTTACACGAGGTTCCAAATATAGTGATTTGACTTGGAAACTTTTGGTATTTTGGAAAACTGGTCGCTGAGGAGAGGTAGTGGCTTACAAGAGGTAGTCGCAACTGGAGGTTTGACTGTAACAACTTTTTTACTTTGATGAAGGTTTAGACTTAATGCAAGTTTCACGTTTCCAGGTTAGGAAAATGCAAATGGAATGTAATAATAATAATTAATTATAAAAACAATCTTTAAAGAGGAAGCGCCTGTCACGTAAATATGTGGTTTTCAGGGAGGTCCTCTATAAAATAAAAAGTGTTAAAATCTAAAATAAGAAATACAAGTATCACAGATCTAAATATAAAATATACAATGATTAAAACTACTAAAACTACCAAAACTACCTACTGTCATTTTTCTAAAAATGTTTACCATTAAGAACCTTATAAGGTTTTTCTTAAAAATTGTGCATGGCATTGGCTTTCTTAAAAATACTGGGAGAGACATCCAGTCATTTGTAAAACGAAAGTAGGACACTCTCTTTCCGCATTCCG
>Ga0126338_10003837_pt1 | contig 10619 bp, 8 predicted proteins | sample OrbCmetagenome_2_FD_92529 | JGI IMG/M metagenome (GOLD analysis project Ga0126338, IMG submission 92529) | Coral microbial communities from Petempiche,Puerto Morelos, Mexico - Orbicella C C metagenome | ecosystem: Host-associated > Invertebrates > Cnidaria > Coral | place: Petempiche,Puerto...
AAAAATACACTGCTTTTGCAAAGTCAATGAGTGCTTCAAATTAAATAACTTCTGAATAAAAGGACAAACTTTTCACTAAAAGGTTTTACCAGTTTTGCATGTAAAGACTCAAATGTCCTGAAAACGTGGAAAATATGAGCAGACATAGTGCAGTGGCAATTACATTTAAACTTTGCTTCTCCAAAAAAAAAAAGAAAGAAAGAAGGGAAATAAGGAGCAGACAAATTTGAGGGTCCAAAAGTGTCTTCAGGAACGGTTTCCTACAAGCCAGGATCAGAAAAATGCAATCACCCCATTTTACACTGCTGCTGCAGGAACATGACACATGTGACAAAATTGGTGTTTACAGTAAAGAACCACAATAAACAATAAAGAACAACATATAAGTAGTTGGTCCATACACAACCCGAACCATGAGCAAAGTACTGTATTTCTCCCTGCATGCAGCCTTCCCACTTAGTTATTAAGCTCACAGCATTGATTATGAGTTCCACTGGCTCTTTTGATGTTAAAGCTGAACTAGAGAGTCTAAGTGCTTACCTAACGTGTAGCAGCAAATAATTTTACTTCCAACAGAGGTAGCATCAGCAAGATGATGAGCATCAGCAGTGAGTTGATGTTCAAACCTACGACCAACACCACTAAGGTCCTGATGAAAAAATTACAGCTTCTTTAGAAAAATGATTTTAAAGGGGAGGGACAGGGGAAAACAGTAAGCTCAAAGAGTGATGGGAGGGGGAGGATGCCTGCATGGATGCCATTGTTTTTGCCATTCTCCCCCCTAATTAAGTATGCAATTCAACTCAGAACACTGAAAACACTGAAAAAATAACATCTCTCACCCTAAACTGGTCCATGTTTCTACTATACAACCTGTATGTGACTTGTCAACTACACAAGCCAATAGACATCCACTGAAGACAGAGTCCTTTTGCAGTAAATAATTTACAGAGAAACTTCTATTTCTGACACTTGGCATTGATGCACACACAATCTCGAATTTGCCTATTTCAACATCATCCAATCTTTCCAGCTTTTCTGCCAAATTACAGGCAGACAAATTCATGGCCTCAACTTCAACAAATCTGGTTGTTTACAATGCTGGTTAGTGGCATTTGTCGTTGTGGCTATCCCTGGTTTAGGTCGGGGACAATAGTCTTCGTATTGATCAAAGGTGTGTCTGCAGGTGGCTTTTGAGCCCAATTTTTGCCCCAACGGTTCTACCCCATTGTGGACAACTTGTACCGGGCAGAAGAGCAGGCCATGGTTGTTGTTGCCGTTCTTTCCTAGGCCTTCATTTTCCTCCAACTCTTGACATCTCACTTCGAAAGTTGCAGTTCCTTCGCTGATAGTGGTTCTCCAGAGAGGCCTGTCCTTTGCTCTCTCCTCCCAAAGAGTGACATCGATGCTGCACTTCTTGAAGTTTGCTTTCAGCACACCTTTGAAGCACTTCTTCTGGCCCCCTCTTAAACACTTGCCTTCTATCTGTTCCAAGTAGATCTGCTTACTAACTCAACAGCTGTGAAGGTGGACAAATTTTTAGCTTGCAGGTAGGTTCTTCGTGCAACCAAAATTAGCAGCTATGATACCAAGCTCTTTCCATTGTCTGTTGGCACAATGGCTAGCAGTTTTTCCCATTCAAACAGTTGTCTGATTGCTTTGTTCTGCACCACTTTTAGATCATACGTACAAACTGTTTTTCTTCCAATTAAAGGAGTGTTTCTTGAAGGAGTTGCTCAAGAGCATCATCTCCTGATTCATCTGAACATAATTGAGTGAGGTGAGCCAAAGCACTTGGATGACATATCAATGACCAATCAGAGCAATGGTTCACTTACTTAACAATTAATTCTCACCCATCAGGAATTTTATGTTCATCTGCAGGCACTTCCCCCCCTACCAACCCCTACAATTGTGCTTCACACTTACATTTTTTTCCCTCACCTTCCCCTCTAAATAACTGCCACACAGGCTATCACAAATAGAATTGTTTGAGAAACAAACCCACCTTATAGATAACCCCATAACCTGTAAGTACATCTCTTGATGCAAACACCAGTTGGTATAGAGTGAGGGTGGCAGGTGTCTCTGGACAATTCTCAAGAACAAGAGGGCCTCTGGCCACCCACAAATAGCTGCAATAACGTGGATCATTCTCTGGCTCCTGTTGACAATAACAACATCTCTAAGAACAATATTAACTCAATCATCATGATATGAACTTGCCCTTCTGGGTTAGTATTTTTAGACTTACAAGCCCATTGCTTTACATCAAAAATGTAAGAGAGTTAGTGTAAAGTAATGAAAGCCCATTGCGAACCAGTGAAAACAGTGTATTGAACCAATTCCAACAGAACTGAGATCAATACAGAGCCCAAATCATAGGAATTGTGTTGTCTTTGCTCTCTAGCATACACTGTAAATGGAAGAAATAGTCAACAAAATGCACTTTTTTGAGCCAAAACAAATTGGGACAGTTATATAAATTATATGCTTTTAATTTATTATAAGGCATAATAAGTTATCAGAACTTAAAAATGTACAGTCTACTCCTGATAACTCAAACATTCCAGGGAAATTAAAAAAGGTTCGAGTTATAAAGAGTTCGAGTTATCAGGAGTTCAAGCTATTGGGAGTTGAGAACAAATGACCAGAAATAAGGAAAAGATGGTGTTCACTGTATTTATTTTCACAGTGTACATTTCAATCAAATTTAACTATAGAGAAGTCAAGTGAAAATGGGACAATACATTTCTAAATTACTATATAAATCAGGAGGTATAAACGTAATGGGAAACAAAAGAAAGCAAAGCAAAGCAGCAGGAGAAGTCAAGGTACTGTGAACCTTGCAGGTTTCAAAGAGAGCAGCATCCGGCTACTGTTACAGAGTTCATGTGATCTACTCAGTTTGAGAAATAGTTTCAAAGTTTTGGACTACAGTTAACACTTAATGACTGGTCCCGAGGGGAAAAAGAAAGCAAAAACACTATTGGAGAAGAGAGAAGGAAATGAAAGGAACACATTATAATGCATGAACACATCGTAATAAAGTAGCACACACAGAACTGTGAACCGTTCGATAGCCAGTAATTTCAGTTGGCTTTTTAAACTGACAAAGACTGAAGTTGTTCGGTCAAGACATCTTTGTATAAGTAGCTATAAATGTTTTAACATTTAGTAGAGTCAGCGTCAAACACAACTTCAATTGTATACTGTTAATGTCCATCCCTGACTGCAATGTTAGCATTTTTACATTATAATATTACAATATCATATTAAGCTTACATGTACTCAGTGGAATGGATCTTGGCTGGTAAGATTAAATTTATAAACAAAGTGATGTTCTCCATAACGGTCTTAAAATAAATGCAAAACTACCTCTTCTCGAATGTTTTTTAACTATACATAGTCAACTTTTGAACTTCTTCTTCTTCACAGTGGATGCCATGCAAACTGATTGCTAGGATGAAAACCAACAACTGTAGCTGGTTCACCCAGACTCGGCCACTTGTCTACCATCTTAATTCCATCCTAGATTGCCTTGCACATCCGTGTGATGCACTTCGGGATAGATACAAGATGGCAGACTGGTGACGTGAAACAACATCTTAGTTTCATATATAATCGGAGTGGTAATCAAAGGAATGGATCTACTTGTCGAGAAGTAGAAAAGAAAAAAAAATTATTAAACGAATTGTGATCAGCAAGGCTGAAGATGTCAGTGGCAAATGGTTGTTCGGTTCCATCATCTCTGAATCATGGCAACAACACAGTACTAAAATGATCGTTACCATGAAATCCTAGGGCTTGTGCTCAGTGGCAGTAAAACATTGACATTAATCAAGGCCTCATTGTTATAATAATTATTTAAAGTGGCTCGAAACAGTTTTCTGTTTTTTTTAAGATGGGATTGAATTGAGGTGCGATTTTTCAGGCTTGGAACTGTACTGTTTTGAATGGCTGTGCTAAGTTTTACTCGGGCTTCTGTAGGAAAGCCCGAGTCTTAAAATGCTAGCGTTTTGGTTACCAAAAGGGGGGTCATCGTCCCAGGCATTCCATGCGTAGACCATGGAAACTGGGGACAAGAAACGCGACATAGCTCGCTCTTTGTGACAGAATGCGGTGTTTTGCGAAGAAAGTTTTGTTAAGAATTGCGCCTTATACATTCATCTCACATACAAAGATGTCGATCATTTTCAGAAAGGGTCGGTCCACGAATTATATTGCTTGAAAGCCAGCCAGGTAAGCAAAGTTCACACTCGAAATGTTCTCGTGAGATAACAACTCAGCCAATTGCGGTATGAATTAAATCTACGAAAACACTGGCAAAAAATAGGCAGTCAATGACGGTATGTGGCTACTACTGTTATTATTTAGGACACTGTTAGTAGTAAAACAAATCATATTGCAATAAAACGAGCTAAATACGAAAACTTTTTTGGACTCGTAGCTCATTAGAAACATGCGACTTGTTTCTTGTACCGCGCAAAATATGTCGATCTCCAAAGTTGTAAAGATAAGACTTTCGGTAACTTGAATTAAATATCTTACCTTCAAGTTAGTTGGCTTTCTAGTAGGGTGCAGGAAAAAAAAGATAACGCGTGAATTTGGAGGCATATTGTGCGGGAGGTGAACCTTCGATTGTGCGGGGCATTGTGCCGGATTATTGACAAACCAATGTTCTTGCCAAGTCCTAAGGAAAATCTGCATTGATGATAGTTTAGCCAGTTATTTCACTAGTAGTTCAAATATATTTAGCAGTCTTAGCAATCGACAATTCTGTGTCTGACTGCAAAAGAAAATCATGTTGCTTGACATGAACTAGACGAGCATGAAACCAAAATAAATAGCAAAACAGAATGCCGCATCTTCCCTTATAAATGAGAGTCCTTTTTAAAAATACTCCTGCCTTGATTCAATAAAAATATGTAGCTTGAATATTTCGTCATAAACTGTGTTAAGGGTCGCAAATTCTTGGAAAATGGTTTAAACTCACAACTTGCGATAGGATGAGGAGGATACTCAACGAAGCAACTTGAATAGTAAATATCCAAGCAGAACTCTTGTGCTAAAATATCCTGATTATTTAATTTGCTTTTATTGTGTCCAACACACGTTTTCGTAAAGTACGATTTGATACTGTGGTTTGAAGCCAGAGCAAACGCTGTTAGAGCATCTAGTTTTAAGGTAACTCTCGACTGTACTGTTCATTGTGTCTAAGTCATAAATAAAGGTTGTACTGTTCAGCAACAAACTTGACCCACTTTTTACCATCAGCTACATCTATTTAAAAAGCTAAGGCAGTGACCCCATGTTTTTTTTTCTAACAATCTTTTTGTTAGCCACGGAAGAAGAAACAGGGAAAATTATAAAAAATTCTGTGGAGTATATTTTGCTTAAATTTTAAAAAAATGGAAATTTCTAAGTTGGAGGAATTCCACTCCACAAATTTTTACACAATTTCGCACATGCATTCCGCTTTTGCCGTTGACTACTTTTTTGGATGGTTTGTGAACAGTTTCACTGTCTTTGGTCCTGTCTTTGGTACCTGGAAAAATAGGGTCACCTGATCAGTTTTTGAGATATAAGCTTCATCTACGAGCAAATTAAAATCCCTACTCTGCAAAATCGCCCCTTGCGCATCCGTGAAGGTGGTCCGCTGATCAGTTAAGCCCACAATTCCATGTGAATTAATGCAAATACCTGTGAATAGTGTTTTCCTTTTCACTGTTGTCTTTAGCAGCATAAGCAGCTCAAGAAGAGTACCATAAATACCCAAAGGTGAGACTGACCCAGTAAAAAGAACAAAAAAAACCTGAAGAGTAGTTTTTTTCCTGCTGTTTTTTAGATTGATACATCAAATTTTCATTTACGTTCCAGCACAGCGGTTTAAAAGAATGTTTTTTCCTCTGAAATTGCCTGAGGGATGGATGTTTTCAAAGTTTAAAGTAAGTAATATCCCAAACAGCTCACTAAACTTGGCAGAAAACAACGTTTTACGAAGCAGGCCTCACACCACCATGTTTGTTGTGAGTCTTGCAAACTCTAAATCTTACATGCTATCTTGGGACCCCTCGAGTGATCACATGATGCCTTGTGCTGAGGTGTGCATTAGAGCCCAGACTTCTCGTGGTAAAAATATTACAGTTTTGAGCCACCTTAAAGTAAGTACTCTATTTGAAAAGAATTTTAACCTCCCAATTTAAGTCTAATACTACAATTTCAATGTTACATCACAAACTAATTCTAACAGCTTTACACTGGAATCACTACTGATGTAAAGAATCCAGACAGTCACCTGATACATGAAGTGTGTGACTGCTGAATAATACTGGCCAATCTGACTGCTGTAGCTAATAAACAGAAGAGTTCACAATGTCAGTTGATAAAAATTACACAGCATTAATTAGAAGTCAAGTAGTTGAAAAAATATTATCTCTTTCCATGACATCAGTAAACGTGAAGGTACACTATAAAAGGGACTAAGCTCCTCCCACTGTCAACACCAATCTCTTTGCATTTTATTTTTGCATGAAGAAGTCTAAACTCTGTAAAGCTTGATTTTTGTGGCAGTAGCATATTAAACTGAAAACAAATTAACATAGTTAACAGGCTACCCTGAAGCAAATTTCTTAAAATACTAAATTCTTAAATTATTGAATTTCTATCATGACATATGAACCATACATGTATGTGAAACACAATAACAATGCCCTCCATTCTGTAAGTGTGGAGGTACAGACATCCAGACATTTCAATATCTCCATAAGGCATGATATGAATGACTGCCTCGTACCTTAGCAGCAAAAAGATTAGAAGCATTCACTGCTGTGTCAGTCCTGTGTCCAACCAGGCATTAACATCATAATTTCCCAAACAATTTAACCCAAACAACAACTTGTGATTTGACCCAGTCCCTTTAAATAATGCCTAGTTTGTTGTTAATTTTACAGTATGACTGTCTGTGTTCAGTAGATAAAAAGGCTTACATAAGAGTGAGAGTCTCCATGTTCCACATCTGAAAGCAACCGAAGTTGAATCCTACGAGCAAAGAGCTTGTTTGCCTCACATACTTGATAGCCGTCACAAACACATCACCTGTGCAAAACAATAAATCTCATTCCAGATAACATTTATTTAATTAACAAGCTGCAAAACTGGTGACATCAGCAAAGTTTAATTCTTTAAACTTACCCGAGGAAAAACTCTTCAACTCAGTAAAATCAGATTTCACATATGAAAACCTTCCAAAAACATGGCAAAAACCTGAAAACAAAACAGTAACAAAGAGTTGAATTCCCTGCAATGTACAGTAGGCCAAAGGCAAATTCTAATGACTTCTATTGTTCTCTGTTGGGACAAAATATACTAAATGCTCAGACTTGTTAATGTTGACTGTTTTGCATTTCATATACTGATGTTTCAAGAGGTTGTATTCAGCTGAAGTTTTCATATTCAATGTACCTTTCAAACATGAACCTGACTGCCACTTACTATTGTGTAACATTATTTCTTTTGTTTTTGTTTTTTATCATTGGGCAAACAACACAAATTTACAAGTTTGGTCTGCATTGGTTCGTTATGAATGATGAATTATTAACCAGGGATCAAGGTCAATCAAAAAATGAAGAAATATTTTGAATGAATAATAATGTAAAGTATTTTAACATACTTCCTATCTCTATCCCTAAATGGGTTCCATTCGTCCTCGCAGTATTTCTAAGTTGTGCCATCTCATGTGATAAAGGATTCACCACTTCAATGGAGCTTGTGTGCCACTCATCAAACTCTTCACCTTCATCATCAAGACGAAGATCAACCAAGTAACAGTGTCCCTGCTCTGTACCAATAGCCACAATACCAAACAACAGTTTTAACTGAGGACTGGAACAACAATGTACAATAATACTATTAACAATTTACATTATCAACACATGAGAAGATCATTTTTCTGTCATTAAACTAGGCCAGTAAACAAGGTTCAAGATGGAGAATTTGGAATTATTATTCCAAGTATGTCTGTGTGAAAAATCATCTTCTCACATATTTACCAGGCATAAAATCCACCATATTGTTTATTACAATTACATCAACTTATACATTACTGTGCCTTTCTTACACTACATGTACATGAAAACAAATTGGTTATCAGTGAAAGATAAGTTTACCACTGTATCTCTTTTTTAATTACAAATAGAGACTTGATCCACATAATTTGCATTTCTCAAGAACTACTGGAGCTGCCAATGGCCAATTTATTTATTTTTATGACTACAACTACCATGACTCAAGGGTCAAAATGTCCCCAGACTGTTTACCTGTGTCTAGTGACAGGCAAAACATCCAACTTGAACACTGTTATTTTAATATTTATTTTCACCTTTTAAAACTCAACTGAGGTTGTACAATCGTTAGTAATAAATTGATAGAAAGCAATGACATTTTGTTGTCAATTTATTCTCTCAGCCTGTTTAGGCCTTTGGTTTGGCCCATAGGCACCCAATAGTCTCCTGGGTTTTTAGAATCATTCCACCATATTTCAATGGCAGGCTCAGGGTTAAAGTTCTTTACAGTGACCCTGCTAAGGGCAACATGCATGAGGTCATTAAGTGACTCCTCTGTGAGTAAGAACAGAACATTTTTCCATCTTCTGATGACAAACACAGGCACCCATCTTTCCATTTCTCACTGAACTTGAATACTCATACAGTATTATGTTTCATCATCGGTGTTTCAAAATTCTTTTCTACGTGTCCTTCAACTTCCACTTCTTTAGCGCACTGATTACACGTTAGAAAACGATCCATATCATGAACTGAAATACTAAACTCATTCACACTGGATGGGCGCAGAAACACGGAAGAAAAATGCAAGTCACATTTTCTGTCTTTATCATGCACACTGCACAGATTGGATCATTTTGTTTTTGTTGAGTAGAGTCTGGTAACTACCGGTACCATGTGAGAAGTTCTGCACTAGTGGGCACGACTGTGGGTGGAAAACGGATGAAAATATTGTTCAAATTGATAAATTCTGAATTACTAAGGATTTTCTTTCCTGTCACCAGCGACAGGCATAAATATTTTCAAACCTGTCACTTCCTAAAATTACCTGAACTCGACAGGTAGACAGGCCACATTTTGACTCCTGATGATTCCCTGCAGGCACATCACAAAGAGAGAATTGGCCATTTGGACTAAATTAGCAGCAAATTATTTTACAAGAGGCCAATTATTTCTTGAGAAAGTTTATCGCAGGTAAGTTAACTTTTCAAGCTTTGAATTTTCAAAACTAATTAAAAAGCCTTCATTATAACAACACAAACCAAAAGAGGATTATAACTTGAGTGCATTTACATGACCAGGCTGGTAAACTGTGCAGTACTAAATATCTCTTGAGTTGGCTGAAGAGACCACAATGGAAATTTGATACAATTTGTCACTGAGATTTAAATTAAGAATTTTGAAATTTAAAAGCCAGATTACCAGAGGTAATCAGCACTTTATGGGGACAAAATTATTCTACAACTGGTCTGTTTCCAACTTTCAAAGGTCATCAGCTGTCATGTAGAGGCCACATGCAGAGAGCATGTTCCTCTATTGTCCCCACACATCATGTTAGCTGTGGTGACACTGAAACAGTTTTAAAGTACAGAAAATTTGTGCAAGGAACATGATTATTGATGGCAACACAAAGACGTTCTCTCCAATTTCTCCTTTTGGGGAGGGTGGCTGTAACGTGGGCTACTGAGGAGTCTGTGTTACCCTATTACGTAAATAGTCAAACGTGTATTAAGCGGATGCTAGACACCAACTTGAGTCCCTAAATTTTCTTCCCACATTTACTGTAAAATAAACCTACATTCAGCAGACACCTCTGTTAAGCGGATGCGGACACCAATGTTAAGCTATTTTGGTGCACAAAACCTGCATAAGTGGACACTTCAAGGGCCTTTTACTTCTAAAGATTCAGCTGAGACTCCTTTAACATTGCTCAGCGATGTCGTTTTAAAGCTAATTGATTATTCCAGATTGATTCATTGATTGACTGGACATTGTACTATGAGCAGTCTTAGCTAGTCTTTGATCTTAAACAGTGTTACAAAAGGGTTAATAGTTAACTATTATTGCACAACATATTAGAACCTGTTTTGAGCAGACACCCTGTATTAAGCAGACACTAGTGAGGGTCCCAAGGGTGTCCACTTAATACAGGTTTAAGTGTACAGTATACTATATTAGCAACACCAGCTAAAACTTCTCATAATTGCTGTTCTAAGGGTGTCCACTTTATAGCAGGGGCTCAGTATACATTATATTCATGGCATATTCATACACTTCACTTGTCATACTATAACTTTCCTGGGAACATATCAACTCTTGCTCTTGTATCACAGACAGCACAGCTTGAGAAAATTAGCCTATTTTTCAAGTTTGTTTGTTGTAATCTATCTTAATCTTGTTAGTGGTAACTATTCCTGTTCATTTTCATCTTTTTATCATTTGTGTGGTGTTTTTCTACCTTAGAAAAATACTATCAAAGTAATCTTATACATCAGAAAATGACAGCAAATACTGTGAAATCCTTATAGCTCCATTCATAGTTTTGTAATCCCAGGT
>Ga0126338_10003838_pt1 | contig 10619 bp, 4 predicted proteins | sample OrbCmetagenome_2_FD_92529 | JGI IMG/M metagenome (GOLD analysis project Ga0126338, IMG submission 92529) | Coral microbial communities from Petempiche,Puerto Morelos, Mexico - Orbicella C C metagenome | ecosystem: Host-associated > Invertebrates > Cnidaria > Coral | place: Petempiche,Puerto...
ACTATCACGAAACTGAATCTAGGACACATTGATAAATTCAAAATAAAAATTTAAAAGATTAGCCGTTGTGGTTCACATTCTCCAGACAACCCAGAATTTTTTCATTTCACATTGTTGTTCTGCAGAGGACGGCAAAGAAATGTACCAAGAATTATAATGCACATGCACAGTCATTGTTCTCCTCATTAAACCATTTGTTTAACGACTTGCCGTTGCCGTTGCCATCGTGGTTTTCTTAATACCTGACTTGAGCCTGCAATCCAATGGAAAACCAGTACCTGGTCAGCAGTGAACTTCAAAAAAAAACATACGTCCTCGATGAGCTCTTAACCTGAGTCTGCGATATGGTCACATGATACTGGTCAGTAGATGCCTTGTTTTGACAGCTGTTGGTTAACCATAACATGGATGTCCAATATCAAAGATGTACCTATGGTAATGGTGCTACTATCTTATTTTTCAAGGTATTGGGCTTGCCGTACGGACGTACAGACGGACATATGTATGTACGTACATATGTGCGGACAGTCACGTGACAACCAAATTTTCTAGATCGATGGGTTACCAAATTTTCAAAGGTATGGGGCTCAACTTGCGCGCCCATGACGTACAGGAGCTCTGCTAATAAATATGTGAAAATGCAATTTATTCTTCTGTTCAAATGTGAGTTAATTGCTTAAATATTCTTTTGCCCAAGGTTCCAATTCTCAAAAGAGGATATTCAAGATGGTAAAGCCTATTATAGACTCTCTGTATTAATGACTTCAAAAATGATTGTCATTTGTCCAAACCCCTCCACTTATTTGGAAAATGAGCAGCATGCTATCCCTAATGAACAACGTTACGAGGTTGTATGGTACGTGGATAAACAGAGTTTTCATGATTGCAAAGTTGGAAAACGCGAGGGAAAACTCAATGCTGTTTGGTTGCCCTGTGACACGCCAGACGTGCTAAAGTTTGTTACCCTGGTATTTCAGAGGTTCAGTCCCGATTCCTTGGAGTTTCAACCTGGCTCAGAACATTATTTTATTTGTAAGTAACTTATTTCTGAATCAGTTGTACAAGCTACTGTGTCACCAACTGGCCACAAAGATCTGGCTCAATTAACAGGGTGACTGTATTAAAGGGTTCTTTAAATTTAAAAATGACTGACTTGAGGAGCTTTTGTTCCATTTGGCCAGAATAAAGTGGCGTTAATAATGAGGTGGCCATATGAAGGGGTAGCCATAAGGTGGCATTTCACGATACAAAATTTATATAGAGCTCTGCAGGCATAACACACAATCCTAATAACTTATAACTAACGATAATCCTGTAACAGATAAATAACAGTAAAACTAATGATAAATAAGGCTATAACTAATGATAATCCTTTAGCCCCGCCAAAGTTACAGTTTAAAATGTGTGGAATAGAACTTCAATGTAACAGCACTTCTCTTACATAATGAACACAAGCTCAAACATGATGCAAGCAAAAAGACAGAGGCAATCTACATGAGAAAAATCTTTGATCAATCAAATAAGCATCTACAGTTGTAGCAATTTTCAATTTTCCATTTGGCATTTTTTTATTATTATTTTTTTAATGTACAGACTGGAACTCACATTCTGAGAAACCTTTGACAATCATTGATACATGTTGATGTAATGTATCAAACACGAGAGACAACATTTCATCGGGATATTCAAACACTGAGAAGAGAGTCGAAAATATGACGTGCAGCAGAGTATTTTTGACAAAATTCAAGGTGTTTGGATAGCCGATGAAACACTGTCTCGAGTGTTTGATATATCTTCTCAATCGAAACAAAAACTAAGGAGTACACGGAGAGGTAAAATCATTAAAATCTATGTTAATTAAGACCGGGTGTACAAACCTCCTTCACGGTTGTGATTTTCTTTGTTTTAACTTGATAAATTATTAATGAGTTTGAGAAGTGAACAGCCTGCAGTGTTACAAAACAACATATTATTCACTACTCGTCAATATTAACAACAAACATAATTTTGTTTTTCCACAAACTTGTTGTTAGCACACATGAATGAGTGTGAATGAATAGCAATGAGTAATCACCTTATTAGACATTGATTACCCATTGATTAGTCATTGAGATGTCATCGATATCATTGATTAGTCAAGTCTAGTTGTTAGTAAATAGTGGACATTATATGGTTGCGAGAAGATATGAATTTTATGTTTGAGTGGCAGGAACAATATCTATTGATATTGTTCTTGCCACGAGAACATAAAATTCATATCTTTGAGCTAATGTGTAATGTTCTTTTTAATATATAGACATACTGATGATGGCGTTTTTGACAATTTTCCAAAGATTTCCGACCACTTTCCGAAGATTTCTGAAAATTCTCCAAAACTTGTCCGAAGATCACATGAACTTTGCTGAACGTTTTTCAAAAATTTCCGAACATTGCTGAAGACTTTTGAGGAAGATCCGAAGATGTTTGGATCATACACCGACAAATTTAAGTACAAATTAAGAGACAAAATTATTTGATATCAGCAAAATTATCAATATCTTCACTAGTGAGGATATGGAAAATACGCCACCTGAGTTGTGGATGTGGTTTCGTATGAATTTTACAAGTGGCGTATTTTCCAGTAAAACACTCATGTCTATAGAATAACACTTGAGGTTTTTAATATATTGACCCTGGATATAGTGAACCAGTTTCCCCAGTTTCTTAGCACTTGTTAAATCAAGGTTCCACAGTTATTTTGTCTTCATATTGACTTCAAATTGTTAAGCAGCTAAGTCTTTCATACAATACTTCTTCTTCTTTCTAGCAACAAGTAATGGCAGGCAAGATTCGTTAAACAGTACGTCAGGTGGTCACTGTGATGACATAACAAATGGTATTTCGATGAAGATGATGATTTACGTTTGTACCAATGAAACAGGTACACATATTACTGCAAGGACATAGCTAAGGGGGTCTTGGGGTGTCCATGAACCCCCTTTTGTAAGCCTTTTTTTAAGCAAACAACCTACAACAGACGGCAAAAACCAATGACAATCTGGTTTCTCTCACTTTGACACAGTATGACCTGGCTACACCCCTGTACTGGTATTAACAAATAAGATCGAGTATAGCCAGAATTTGAACAGTAGAACAGGTAGACATCTCTTAGCAAACAGGATTCTAGTCAGGTCATGAACAATACCTGCAGTCAAAGAACAGTACCTCCAGAACCGGGTGCAGGGGTGGCCAGTACTCTATGTAGTTTTGTATGGGGAAGCTCTGCCCCTAGGTCCAACCCCTTACCCTTTTGTATACCACTCGGACAGAAAAGGTACCCTTTTAATATAGAAAAAAGGTACCCTTTCACATACCTACTTAAGAACACTGCATCCCTTTTCTAAATCCCTGGAATGAAGTCAATGAACAATACTATGGGAGGAAATCAAGCATTACCAGAAGAGACGTTAACCAAAGAAGAGGTATCATTTTTTCGGTTCCTATAACTTAAATTATTATCCACGACAGACTACCCTTTCATATCCTTCAACTTGTGAAATCCCTGCTCTTTTATATACCTAAAGGTTGAAAAAGGTACCCCTTTTGACCAGACCCTCCCCGTATAGGCTGTTATAGGGAGTACCCCTCCCCCCTGGCTTCAGAATCACTGATATTTCTTAAAAGCAATCAATATTTCAAGTATGTGGCAAAGAATGCTCTTAGTCCACAGAACAATCTTTATCATTTTAGGCCAGAAGGTGGCATAATATTGTCAAGTAATCCAAGAAGGTCATTACCGGTACCTTGATGCTTACTCCTAATTCTATTCAGACATACAAATGAGAAAAAATGCGGAGAGCTTAACATTCTGTCCAAAGGATGCAATATCTGATTGAATACTGTATGAAAGATTATTCTGAAGGATATTATTAAAATGAGATTTGAGTAGCACACATTGTCACATTTGGATTGTTTGAGTTTGATTCTCACACACCTTTGTTGTCACAATTTGTCGTTATTGAAGTTTTCATCATAATTCAAGTTTTTCTGTGGCTACTTAATGACAATGAGACAATGATGGGTTGGATCTTAAATGCAGTTTAAATGCTTTAATCATTATTATCAAAAGTTACTATAAATTAGCTTCCGGGTTAAATCTTAAAACTTGATTTCCTGACTTTTCAATCTTATTATTAATAAGAACTTAATCATTTCAGTTTATCGATTTGTTTCTTTTAGATCCTGCATGTAATGAGAAAACAGAGCCTCCTACTACAGCGATAACAGAAAGCACTACAAAAAAAGGCCCAGCAACACAAGCTGTAAGAAAGTCAGCTTCATCAGGTTAGTAATCAGAGTGAAATCAATGACATTCAACAGTCTGATAGTGACAGAGAAGTGGACTTCACCTGTTTATTTCTGCTAATACATGGGCTAAAGGGGCAAGGTGTCCAAATGGTTAGTGAGCTGGATTCCTGATAGAGCAGTCTCATTCCAATGGTGCTCTCACGGTGCTTCTCTCCACCCAGGTGTAGAACTGGCTACTACCAAATTTAATGTGGGGGAATAGCCCCACAATAGTCTAGCCCACTATCCATTGTCATCTGTTCCTTGCTATGCCATGGGAAGCATAATGCCTACACAGTATTCCTCCAGCTGCCACCAGTGTTGGGCCTCACTCCATGATAGATGAGCTGAAGCCAGCTCTTTTGCTGTAGTCCTTCTCCAGGTTATTGTGGGTCTCCAGACCACTTCCTTTTCCCATCTGGGGTAACCAGGGAGAGTAGAAATACCGAGAGTACAACAAGCTCCTGCAATGCTTTGGGACACTTTAGCCCAATACAGACTCCTTTGTGAACATTGTAGGCTAAAAGACTGGATCCTTGAATGTGTTTTTCTTGTTTTGTAGATATTTGGCATCTTCTTACTATCATCCTTGGAGTCAGCATTGCAGTTTCTCTTATGATTCACAGTGTGTGCCTTGTTGTGGTTTGGTAAGATGTTCTTGAATAATAATTTTTTTTTACCTAGAAGTTCCACTTAGAGACTCTTGCGAGTCAATTAATTCTTGTTTTAATTCTTAAGGGATGAAACCTGACAGGTTGTAGTCATTGAACTGGCAGCTTGTAAACAGCGCTATACTGTGGGGCAAAGTTAGCCAAAGTAAACTTAGTCTTGCATTACTTTGGCAATGTATATTTGAGTAATAATGAGAACACTTACACCCATGAATACAAATTCAAAGGTCTCACTCTTGTTTTCTGAGTGGCTATGTGCAGCTCACAGTCTCGATTTTTTCACAGACCAGTCTCAGAGTTTTGTACCTTTTTAAATGTGGTTTATGTGATATATTGGACTATGTTGGATACACCAACCAACACTTACATCAATGTATTGTTGAACACAGTAGTACCCTGAATTCGTCCATTGGTAAACACATGCTTAACACCCACAGGATCTCAAAACTGGTTTTAATTAACGACTTTTCAGAATTGAAAAAATCCCGCAACAAATTTGATTGTCTTAGCCATGAAATGCTAATTATTTAACATCTCAAACCAACTCTGAACATGCAAATTAAACTGACCCTATCCATGCGAAACTATTAAGTGAGATCACACACAAATGTCTATTATACTAGTTCCACTAATTTATATTCACACTGTGATAAAACTGTCATTTTTACCTTGATAATGCTGTTAGCAACATCAAAATGTTGGACAACTATAGTTTTATTATAATTTCTACTGAAGTTTTTCAGTAGATCACTGTCTCAGAGTGTCAATTTTTTGCAGGGCTAAGAAAGTCTCAAAGTCCCATTTTGTTTGTTTGTTTTTATAAATGACATCGCTGTCTTGCAGTTAAAAAGCCAAAATGTTTTGGGCTAGTAAAGAAAAACGTTGGTCTCACCTTCTCGTGAAAATCAAGGTTTCGTGCAATCTCCTTTTGTCACTTTTGTGTACAACAGTAACAATTGTAGGAAACAGCGATATGACATTATCATTTACATTGATTACCTTGCTGTATCTTTTCATAGCCACAAGAGAACTAAAAACAAAGCAAGTGAAAAAGCCATGCCTCGTCCAGAAACAGATGTGAATGGTGTTGAGAACGTACAAGTAAACAACATAAACTCAAACAGAGTCTAGGCTCTATCAAGAGCCTCTGTGAAAAGGCATTAAACTCAGAGAACTATGCAACATATATGGAGAAAAGCAAGTTAATTTAAGGGCTACAGTCTTCAATATTTTTAAATAATGCTTTGTAATGCACTGTTCCATAAGATATCCATGATACCTAACTCTAGGGAAGGCCTTTGGAAACTCTCAGCAAGAAGGACGATTAAAAAGTCAATTAGTGTTTAAAGGAAATACTTTCAAAGTTAAACTGGGATTATTTCTAGAGGTAGAAAGGGTTCAAAACCAAGAAATGTTTTGTCAGAGGGGAATGGACATTTTCTGGATATTGGTGCTACATGTAATTGAACATAAAATGAGAAGAAAGGTGAAAAATCATCTAGGAAGCTTCTCCAAAAAGTAATTAATTTGATGTATAACCTTAGAAAAGCTTTGACTACCGCTCACCATCAGGAAAGAAAATTTTGTTTTCTTGTTTGTGTCATAAATTTGGAGCTTAATTGAAACTGAAGAATAAATAGTGGGATTTTCATCACCATCACAGATGATATATGTAGTTCCTTTGAAATAAAAATCAACATTGAAATATTCAAGAAGTATTTATTGCTATTATTTTATCAATCTGGTGGTGCCACTGGAGTTGTTTAGTTTCATGAATGATCCAGTTCAGGGCCGGGTTGTTCAAAGCACAGTTAAGCTAACCCAGGATTAGCCAGAATTTTGATTTCAGTTTTGAAACTTTTCAGGGAGGTTTTCTGTTCATATTGTTTGTCCTTTAGTTTTAAGTGTGAATAATGCCAAACCACACAAAACATGGGCAGTGAAAAACACTTTTATTCCAGAAAAAAGGAATACTTTGGTTAACTTTAAATTGTGGATTACCATTAACTGGCTTTTGAGCAACTCAGTCCAGTATCAGAAGTTTAAATAGATCTGTGTATACATGTGTTTGCAAGCCGTTTAGACTTGGCAATGTTTGTTTGGTTATCTTTTATCTGATTGGTTCCATTTGGCATAATGGACCATTTAAAATGAAAGAAATGTGTGTGTTTGGTGAACCTGTTTGAGAGGATTTAATCTGGTTGTATGACCCTTAACATATCCTGAACCTGTACCTTCAAAATTAATCAAGTATCAGCCTCAATCATAATATTTTATGCACAGATTGAAGACAAGAAAAAAAAATGTTTGTCTCCCTCTAGAGAAAATGCCAACAGAGTTGCAGCTGTTTTGTAGAATGATTTATTGTATAAATATGTTAGCTTACAATGAACGTTTAGCAGTGAAAGACAGTCTGCAGAGACTGACTTGATGATTCAAACCACAAGCATGTCAAGCAACTGTCATGTCATTTTGGGATTTTTAATGACTTTTTAAATAAACTTTAACAGTACGTATTTTGAAAGTTATATAAAATAACTTAATGGCAAAAAAATGGAAATTTCTGTTGCTGACTTGAATGGTGGTGATTCAAGTAAGCGTAATTTAATTGCCATTGATACTGAAAACTTTAAAATTCTCAAAACCACTCCAACAGTAGAATGTAGTCTTGTGGAGCCACCCTTAGGGAACATAAAGGCTCTTCATGCACAAGCTCCAGGTGTAAAGGAACCACTGTTCATATTATTTGTAGAACTATAAGAATTGATTTAGCATCACGTTTCTGCACAGAAACAGCTGTTCAGATTATATTATGTCCAACATGTCATTTTGAAAGCAGTTTTGAGCATTTTTTTTTTTTGAGTTATTGTAAGTTTTTATTTTTAACAGTGGGGCAGTAATTGTTGTAGACTCGCTTTCCTGGAAACAGTGATCAATGAATTAATAACCGTTTTTAATTTGCTCAGTGATGCTGTTGGTGTTTCACATTGGGGATGAGTAGTTGAAGGCATGCAAATAATAAGGCGTTTAAAGCTACTACTGACAATATAGTGTTAGCTTTTGTTGAGTACTCCTTAAGCTTCCTTACAAGCTTTGTTAAAAAAAGTAATTTTTTAGCAAAATGTTATAAAAATAGCTAAAAGGCAAGAAGTTATCTTATAGATAATAAATCCTAGATCAGCTGATTTTCAGTGTTGACAAGCAAATGTAATGTATTTTAGGCTCATGAGCCTGTTAGTTAATGATGGTGAATCATGTTAAACTTTGCAATACAGCAATAAAATGTTAAATGCCTGAACTACTTTTTGTCACATTTATTTAGTGGTGGTGCAATTATTTGGTGGCAATGTCTCTTACACTTGTGTGCAGGTTTGCAGATGTATGGAATTAAATAAATAAAATCCATAGACCCTATTCATAAATATAAATGGCTGCCAATTTATAATTCTTTTGTATGCATTTAAATTAGCCCAACTAACCTCGTTTGTGAGTAAAAATTCTTTTGAATTATCAACTCAAAAACGAGGTTAGTAGGGCTAATTTTAATACTTACAAAATAATGTTTAACTGGCAGCCACTTATGAATAGGGTCTATGGAAAAATAATTGAAAATTAATTGCTATATGATATCAGACACAGACTAACATGTTTGAGCAACACAGTTTATTCACTAGCAGAATGTGACACTGGCACTAAACTGCTTGAGTGCACTGGAAGTAAAGACAGATAGGGGTATGATCTATATCTAAGATAAGATAAGATAAGATAAGAGAGATAAGATAAGATAACTTTATTTATACACGGTTTTTCCATTAGTCAACAAAGTTATTGGACTATCTACCTATCTGCCTAACTACAATAAAAATTTTAAAAAAAAATGCTTTTCATGTAGGCCGTGTCTGAAAATTCACTTAAAATTAAGGTATTACTTTAAACTGTGGTGACTTAATTTAGATTTGACATTGGTCAGTTACGTTGTCACGACATACGAATCTTGATCTCAGATAATCATGTGTCATACCATTTAATGTTTTATACATTAGGATAGACTTCTGTTCCAATCTTTGATAATAGAGTCTTTACCACCCTAGTGCCCAGAACAAATCATCCAAATTACTACAACAGCTTGCAGACATTAGGGTCTGAGCTGCGCAATTTTGAAGCCTTTGCAGTTTTTTCGGAAAGGCCCTTACTGATAAAGTTTCCCCACACTACATTGCAATAATCAAAATGTGGTTGATTAAGGCTATTATGAACTTTGATTAAAACATTAAGTGGAGTGAGATGCCTCGTTTAATTGTAAATTACCAGTTTCAGTTTATCTGTAAATTACCAGTTTAATCTCAGGTAATCTCTATACCATTCCTCGTCTGAAGCAGGATACTGTAAACGGTCACTTATAAGACCTTGTAAGCCTTCCTGGATATAGGCCCATTTACCTGTAAGCAAAGCATTACTTCTGATTATGGGCTTCCCCGGATATGAACCCTCCTCTAGTTTAAAATGAAGTGAAATCAGTTTTTATTTAACAAATAAAAAAGACTACGCTGTGTATTACACTGAGATAAAACACGACAGGCGTTTGAGAACACAAGGGAAATGTAGAGAACACTCACCACAGGCGAGTGTTTTTTACGTTACTTGAATGTTCTCAAATGTCCCTCATGTTTTATCACAGTGTAATACATGGCTTAGGCTTCTTCATTTGCTTTATGATACAGAGGTAATGTGGCAAAAAACAATAAAACACGCTTTTTCTTTGTTTTATACTCTGATAAAACATGGGTTTTCGACCAATCAGAGCGCATGCAGGGTTTTATCTATATTATAAGATGTTTTAAAAGCTGAATTAAAATTTGGAAAAGTTTTTTATTCTGCTTATAAGGTCCCCCACCCTACCCTCCTCGTCACTTATATACCTGTATGAGATATTTTGAAAGGCTGTTTTAAATGTCCAAATGACAGTGTTTTCTACCCTTTTCTATTCTTCAATATATGAGAACCTTACCCTTTTATAATTATATTCCTCTACCCTGAAAAATGGACACCTCCTGTAGTCCGACATAGGGATTGCCACTCCCTTCCCTCTCCGAGATTCAATCATTCGACTATGATTGTAATGATTTAAATCACTTCGCTGTCCATCTTACTTGCCTAACAGTTCAACAGGTTTTTTGTGTGCATTGCGGTCCTATAATGTTCTAATTGAATCTCCTTACATAACATAATTTATTAAAAATGCTACGACCGCTGGTTTATTTTCCTTGCTCCCCACGTTCCCCACGTGGGACTAAACTATGGCGGACGAAATGTTGTAATCGTCCAAATGAGTTGAAAATCAAATCAATTTGTCGCCATGGGGAAAGACAAAAAGGCAAAAAAGCGTTCAACCGGTTTGACAGAAGACATCCTTGAATCAAAGACGGTGAGACCTTCAGGGAGGTCTAAACGACGAAGGGAAAGGCAAGGAGAATCAGATGACACGGTGAGAATATTTTAAGAGGGGAGAGGAACGGACAGTTAAATTTCTTTCCTCCCTATTTTTTTCCCTATTTTTCTCCCTCCTCCCTAATTTTTTCGGCCGTTTCTCCCTCCTCCCTGATTTTTCGCCTTTCTTCCTGA
>Ga0126338_10003840_pt1 | contig 10612 bp, 3 predicted proteins | sample OrbCmetagenome_2_FD_92529 | JGI IMG/M metagenome (GOLD analysis project Ga0126338, IMG submission 92529) | Coral microbial communities from Petempiche,Puerto Morelos, Mexico - Orbicella C C metagenome | ecosystem: Host-associated > Invertebrates > Cnidaria > Coral | place: Petempiche,Puerto...
CGCCTGAAATTCATGTCCGATCGAATAGTCGCCCAAACTGAACTGAGAAAAAAACTTGGTCAGCTTCTTTACCTCAACAATTTGGCGAAGGTAAAGCATTTGATAAGAAGCACTTAACGCTTATGTGTATTCAAAAGCCTTTTATATTTATTTTCGCATACTACATTTCTAGCACAGACCTGCCATTGAAGATGTACAGTTTCTCAGTGTAGCTTATATCACTGCAGTGTTAGATCATTCAGGCTGCATACATACAGTACTTTTCTGTTTGTCTTTCAGACCCAGACGTGCCACGATGGCAAAAATCCTGAACCATGTCCAGTATGCACCAAACAGCTAGGTGTCCAGGTAAATGAACCAACCAAGGCCCTTTTCGTCAAAATCGTTTACCTTCACATATTTCTGTAGTTTTACCTCTTAAATATGTTGCTATCCTCTGTCATTCTTTCAGTGGAGCGTTTTCTCTTGCGGTCACTGTGTATGCTGCCAGTGTGCCTGGGTGCTCTTACGACAGGCTGGAATTGGTCCCCGCCAGAGGAACGTACATGTTAAGTGTCCAATGTGTCGGATACCTACCCTTGCACAGGAAATCTCCTACGTGAGCACCACAAGGAGCCAGACGAAAGAAACAGAGGAAAATGTCACAGTCAAGGTACTTATCCCGTTCAGCCTCAAGCTTGAAATAGTAATATCATGGGTGACAAATAACTCCTTAATTTTGGCCCGACATTTCAGCGTTAATTTATTACAAATAGGCCCTTTGCATGACCCGGTTACATGGTATAAAATCACACATGTTGGAACGCGAGTTGCACAGTGGGACTTCCAAAACAAAGCAACTCGTACCAGTCCACCTGGACCTGCCTTTGTTTTGGAAGTCCCACTGTGCAGTATGCGTCCCAGAATGTGTGGTGACCGGATCGTGCAAAGGGCCTATTGCCATGGCAACGTTTGGCGCGAAATTTCTCGATACAATAAACAAGTCAAAAGCCCACGATTGTAAGCGTAATTTGTCGCCCACGATATTAAAAGGTAATCAAATGGTATACTCGTGAAATAAGGAAATAATTTCACTTATGTTTTATCTAAATTCTAATAATTTCCGTCGCCTGAAGGCTCGGAAAATTACATTGTATAAGAATTTTGCCAAAATGCGCGTGAAATTATTGTTTAATTTTACTCTTCACCATATGATTACTCGTGCTAATTCTCCTTTCAGATTGTCATACAGTTCCTGTACGTTAGCTGTAAGAATTAAGTGTTGCATCAGGGGAACACGCCTTATTTACTCCTCTCACTACTGTCGTGATGGATCACAAATTTTCAGACCAAAAGTACTGCACTTTAGAAGAGTTGCTGACTGAGGGAATTTAATGATGCACTTCAATCTGTTTAATTCTGTTTTCTTTTGCTTTTTACAGGGCAGCCATTCGACTAAAGTTGAAGCAGTTGTGCGTACCTTGTTGACAATTAAGTCGTCAGACAGTACGGCAAAGTGTCTCGTGTTCTCAACAGTAAGTTCATAATTCTTTATCCCGCCACATTATCAAAACCTAATGATGTCAACAGTCCACCTGTGGATGCTGTCTTTGCGCTGCGTTCTTGAGCGAAACACTCACGGTGTCTCTCTCCACCCAGGTGTATAAATGCCCTGGGTACTCTCAAATTGTTGGCCAGGGGCAATCTGACAGAAGGCTAGGGGTAACCCTGCGACAGACTAGCATCCCATTCAGGGCAGGGTAGCAATGCTGCAAGCCACTTCATGTAACAGGAACTGAGATTTATTTATTATAAGTCCCAGTTTGTCTGTAAGCTTCCAGGTTTACCAGCAGTTTTATTATTTTTTTTTTGTCTGACTGCAAATATTTTGTTTTTTGTATTAGTGGCAGGAGGTGCTTGGTGTCTTGGCAAAAGCGTTGGAAGAGAATGGCATTAAATATAGGCACATCACTGGAAGCAGACTTTTCCAGGTAATCACCTGACCTTCTCCACAGAGCTGATAGTTAGACGAAAGCATAGGCTGCTGACAGCCGGTCTTTTCTCTTAGGTCATTTAGACGAGTGTTTAGCGATCGACAACGCAAAAGGCCAGGGTGCGTTCAGTGTGAGTTACGCCGAAGATCTTCGGAATGGCCTTTAAAATTTGCGGCGTACCGGCGTGCGACTGTCACCTGTCTAACGAAAGCACAGCACAATGAAAATTTGTTAGACCCTTAACGATGCGTATCCAAGTTCAGCCTGTGAAAGAAGACTTCTTCTCGTTCATTTCTATTTGTCGTTCGAGAGACGGCCGAAAATCGATCAGAGCAATTCCATACCGATGTCTAGAGGTCTAGTTACTTGCTGTGCGCACGCACAGAGATTTTGGTCAGCTGACCAGGGAGCTGTACCCAGTGAACTTTACTTTTCAACTCTTGTAGATGCGACAACCAACTTAGTTTAATAGTGTCCAGTTAAACACAGTCAAATATCAAAATGAGTGTCTGCGGAGCAAAGTTGAGTGTGTCCGGTCTCGGTAGCAGATGTCCTTCAGTGATTAAAAGTTCAAGTGTATTATGTGTTTTCTTCTCCTCAGTCAAACCTTCAAACGTTCAAGCAGGATTCCCTGGTAGGTGTGCTTCTTCTGCCTCTACAGACATGCTCTAATGGCCTGAACATCATTGAAGCGACACACGTGTTGTTAGTGGAGCCTGCCTTGAACCCCACCCATGAATTACAGGCTGTGGGTCGTGTACACCGCATTGGACAAACTAAGTATGTCTCAAATCTCCTCAAGCATTGTCAAATATTTCATTTAATTTACGTTGTGAGAACTTTGAGATAGATCTCGACCGTTTCCCCTGGTTAATGAGTTTTGGTAATTTGTAATATGCAAGTCTTCAGGTACCGTCCACACTGCTTATTCCCTTTCACTCCACCGTCCACACTACGCCGGAGAAATTTGAAAACGGAACAATCATCGGTCATTTTGGATTTGTGTTTGAGGAAAGCTCGAGTGGGGAAATCACATGATTATTGCAAACTCAACGTTTTTGATAAGCTCTGTTTTGAAAATGTTTGTTTGTCCATACTAAAACGCAAAGCCAGCGTTTTTAAATTCCTCTGGTGTGAAGAGCGTTTTCGAAAAGCTCTGTTTTCGTGACGGATTAGTGTGGACGGTAGGCCTAACCGTAGAAATAAAGCTGCGTTTTTAAATTTCTCCGGCGTAGTGTGGACGAGGCCTCACTTACACAAAATTTGCAACGGCATCTAAACTACACATTAACTCTTTCTCTAAATATCGTGCGATCTTTTAGCGAAGTCGTGCAATGACAGAAAAAAATAATCACTGTCGTTGTTGTTGTCATTTTTCCACAGGCCCACTCACGTGTACCGTTTTATCATACGAGGAACTGTCGAGTCTCGGATGCATTCCTTGTTGCAGTCAAAGCCGGCTGGCTGTGTTAGGTACCAAGTTATAACTCCCTCTCTCTTCCCCCACTCCCTCCTGAAACAGCACATTAAACGTTTGCACGCTCACTATCCCCTCAGGCTTTGCTATAGCGGGCTATTTGATTTGTTGTAATGCTTGATTGTAAAGGGGTTAAGCAATGCGTTTGCGGTTAACGACAAAAATGAAACTTTGCCGTCTGTCTTCTGCTGTTTCAATAGGTTGAAAATATTTGTATTTGCACTGAATACTGTCGCACCCTTATTAAGCGGCCACCTATTAAACGGCCACTTCTATTGGGCGGCCAGTAATCAAAGTCCCAATGAGGGCTTTTGTATTGTTTTTACCTCTATTAAGCGGCCAGCCCTCTGTAATTAAGCCGCCACTACCCATTTCCCCGAGGGTGGTCTTTTAATAGGGGTTAAATTGTAGTAGGAGACGTTTTCGTATTTTTTGTGTGATTTATTAAGGATTAGGAGAATAGAGCACAAATTCAAAAGTAATTTTGCCGATTGCCTTAAACGTCACGCTTAGTAATCTCTTTTTATTTCACTCTACAGACCCGGAGCACGTGACAGCGAGAACTCCAGTCTGACGCTAGGTGACCTCGCCTCCTTGTTCACCCAGGATGAAGACCACGACGAGGAGCAGTGCATGCCGGGATCGTTTGGTTTCCAGAAAGAATGAGAACCATCTCCGGAGACCAACGAATGTTGAACTTAAAAGTCTGCAAGGCCTGGAGGCTTTGATATTTATTTTCTTATAACTTTTAGCGAACAAATAATTTAGTTGCCATGAATATAACAACCAAAATAGTCTCAGAGTGTCGAAATTCACACTGTGAAAGCCGCGCATACGAAATGAGCAAACTGTAAGAGTTTGTATGGAAATCCATCGAAAGGTTTCTAACGTAATGAATATATGAAATAAATTGTAGTTGAGATAATAAACATTTTAAAAAATGAAAATGATTTACCCGTTCTTGTGCCGCAGTTTACTTCTGTTTCTTAGACCTGGGACTGGTTTGACTTTTGATGTTTAAGACTTTTTTATCAGTCTTGTCCAACAAACTTTTTTACGTTTTATTAGTAAGATAGTAGACTCGACTACCGGCATTAAAGGTCTTGGACTATTCCGGGATGGAAAAATGTATTGTGATACCATTTTTGTATTATCAAGCCACAAGACAAGACAAACAAAACAAGAGATCTTCAGACTTAAACTTTCGTGGCTAAATTTCTTTTACGGTTAACATTTGTCGCAGTTAAAGGTTAAAATGATCCAATTTTTAGGCCCAAGGTCTTAAGTTTTGGGGATATTTTCTATCCCTGCCATCTTATTAGGCTTGATATTTCCCGAACAGCAGCAGCTGGTATGTTTTACAGCAATCAAAATGCATTTTTAACTTTTTTAAACAATGAAAATTAAATTTTAACTTTTAAACTATGCTAATTAATTTCTAAGATTTCTGTTAACCGTAAAAGAAAACAAATTACCTAACTGTTAGCCGTAAAAAAGCCAAAATGTTAATCGTAAACCGTAAAAGCCACCTTGCCATTGATACTCTCTTCAAAGACGACTGCGAAAGAGACTGAAAGATTGGGTGATCAGAAACCAAACAGGTTAGTGTTTGACGTGGAAAACCTGTAGGCTATTTTTTCCTCGCGCTTAATTTTAGCTTTTTTCGCTTCTCTTCCGCAAAACATTTGGGTATCAAGAGGTAGAGGGGAGGGGGGTAGGAGCAGGGAAAACGGCGCGAGCGCCCTGGTAGGAGGGGGAACTCTGTGTCGCCTCTAAGAATTTCAGAATGTTCCCTGCCACTGTTTTATCGATACTACACACACGGAAATTGAAAGAAAATTGTCAAGGGAATCTTTTTTTGTCGCGACTTTTTTTCTGCACTTTCACTTCCAACCTTGGCAGCGTGAAATTTATTTCATTTCTTGGATATTTTCATGAACTTTACATGACGTGTTCATCAACTGCGCGTGTCCCTTGAGTACGTTAACCATGATGCTTTACAATTCTTGAGAATATCGTGGCTTTTGCGATATTTTTCGGCAAGAGCGAATGTTTGTTCGAATTTCTTGACATTTTTGGTCCCAGGCTTACTTCTGAATGTTTTAACTTTGTGGTGGATAATTTAGACAGTTGTTATGTCTTTAACTGGGGCTAATACGACTCCTCTTGGCCGTCTACACCCTATATTAGCCGCTAAACAACAGGGACCAGTGAGTCCAACTCCTGGATTCAAACGAGATGCCGGTCATTCAGACATCGATGTCGGAGGTAAGTGCGTACGATAAGACACTTCAAACTTACCCAAACAAGTCTTTTATGTGTGCTGGAGTTATAGTTTTGATTTGTGGAAAATCGGTCAGTGAAAAGTCGTGACTATTGTGTACTCGTGAAGTTTAATTACTATCGACCTGAGCTTCAATTGAAAGTCTAATCTTTTGCGGCTCTTGAGTGAGAAAGAAGTAGAAAGAAGAAGAAATATCTTGCGGGAAAATGGTACAATGATATTCTTATTTCATCTTCTCTATCAATTCTTGACGTAAAAATTTTAATATACAGATGATAAAAATGGGGGAAATGGTGTATTGCACTCATATAGACGAAAATAGACTCTGATCGAGTTAATAAAACTTGAGGTCCAGGTCAAACATCGAACTTTACATGAGACGAACTAAATTGCAGTTTGAGTGGATGTCAGTTGAGTCAAATGTCGAACTTATGATGAATTAATTCACCTGGTTTAGTGCATCTCACGTGAAGTTAGATGTTTGACCTGGGCCTAACTTAGCTTTCCAACTCATGGAGACGTCAAACTGCCTTTATAGATCCATTTAAACCACAGTGACCACAAAAGGGTTATGGTAGTAAATGTCTAGTTCCTGTATGTTGTGAACTGCATCATGTCATTTTGGCATCCTTCAGTTCCATTATAACTATTCATTTGTCTAGCTAACAAGCAATGTAGTACAAACCTAATTAACGATTAGACTACAAGTCCAAGTTTTCTATGAGCGAATAGTCAATGAGGAGAATCAGAATTGTAACAATGTTGAAGAGAACAAATACCATTGGTTAGAAATTTTGGTGAATAAAATGCAACTGTTGAGTTTATTCAACTGTATTTTTTAATGGAGGGTGGGTACCTGGGGTTTCCTCTATGGGCAGCCAGCCCTTAGATTGACAATCCCATAGCTGGAACCATTCCTCGACCTGCCACGAGAGCCCCAGGTAAAGGAACAGGCACCCGTCACACAAACGTGTCAGTGAATTTAATGGCAGGAAGAAAGCTGACCACCACCACAGCTCTCAAAAAACATACCAATCCAGGAAACCTCCAAACTGTCCCTAATGCCACGAAAACAAGAACTGCTGTACACACACTGATTAACCAACTACTAACCATTGGTTTTCCTTCCTAGACCTTTCTTTTTGTTGTTAACCCTAACTCTCAAATATGGACTTAAATTGCTATATGTTGAGATGTTGAAAAAAACTCAAAGTTATATTTTTAGGCATTGTATTGATAACTACATGTGTATTTCTGATTTTCTTTAATTGTTTGTAACATCATCAGTCAGATAACATTTGGTTAAAATATGTTCCTTGAAGGTGGTGAAAGAAAAAAGAAAAGGAAGAGCAGGTGGGGTACAGAAGAAAAAAGAACGTTCATTCCTGGCATGCCTACAACCATGCCGCCGAATCTCTCACCAGAACAACAGCAGGCTTACATAGGTAAGTGTGCATCAAAACTCTCAAGATTCATTTTCTTAACCCATTAACGCCTGTGCCGGCCGTGACAAGCGTTGGCCTTTTCTTCCACTTCTGACATCACCGCTTTTGACCAACTTTTGTAGTTACTTATACTGAAGTTCTGCAGGAGGAAACCATCTAATGTATCCAATGATAACCAGATCAGAGTGACTAGATCAATTGAGCATGAAATATGCACGAAAATGCTCAGAAATTTGAGAGAAAAACTTGCAGCAAAATTTCCCTCCACTACACTTGGCTACTCCATGACAAGAATTGCCCATCTCAATGATGCTTTCTCAGGAATTCTTTAACTGGTAGAAAGCCTAGTAGAAGATCAACCACTGCAGCAAAAAGATAAGAAAAGGAGAAAAGGAAAGTCAAAAGAAAAACCAAAAAGCTTAAAGGCGTAGATCACTTTCTCTCAGAATTTTGATTTCTGCTTATGCCCAGGTAAAAACGTCATAAAATGCAATGCTAGTGGAAAGAAAGGCATGCTGTCATGTTGCAAATGCCTTTTTGAGTAGACTGGAACTAATTTGGCTCATATCCAGGCTGAAAATGCCCAAAAGGTGAAAAAGATACATTTTTGGCAATGAGCTCCAGATGTTAATGGGTTAAGGTTGTTTGAAGTATAAATCTTCTAGTGAAGATGTGACTTTTGTATGAGTGTCATTAAAGGCCAGCAAATTTATCAGCTGTGAGAACTATTTTGCCTGCCTGGTTTGGTCATCAAGAGGAAAGATTTTGTTTTAAAGAGGTGCACTGCTAAGACTTTTGCCCACCTGTGAAAACCAGTTGCCCTCCTGCTAAAGATGTTGATGAAAGCTTTTAATGTGCTATCCTCTCAAGCAACTGTCATGAATTTCATTCTATCTATCTTGGTTTATTCTTTGAATTTTGTTTGTGGCCAAACCTGTGCAGTTTAAATGTGCATAGACCCGGTTGGTTTTTCCTTCACTGCTTTGTATCTTTTCTTCAGAATGATGACGCTTGCCTGAGAATGTAATTTGTAATATAACAGGCTATCAGTTCATATGGATTTAGAAGCTTTGTTTTATGTCTTTTATTGTTTAATATTGCTTGGTGAAGATGGCAGCATAACAACTTAATCCTTTATTTAAGAAGCTCATATTAACCTTTCCGGTGGTCAATAATCTATCTTTGTCTTTCATCTACTTTGTCAGCCCAACTAAAGATTGAAGAAATTACCAGGATGCTACGAACAGGAGAGTTAGGAATACCAGATAACCCTGATGAGAGGTACATATCACATAAGAACCCTGCAATCTGGATTTTTTGCCTGTGGTTTGGTTTTGTAACATGCCAATCTTTTCTTTTCTGCAAATCAGATCTCCTTCTCCAGAACCAATTTACAATTCAGAGGGCAAAAGGTTGAACACACGTGAGTTCCGAGTCAGAAAGAAACTGGAAGAGGAGAGACATGTGTTAATACAGGAAGCTCAGATATTAAATGAAGATTACAAACCTCCAGCAGACTACAAGTGAGTTATGGTTGCTGTTTACCAATTAGTTTGAGTGGTCAATAATAAGTCACCCATCTAAGACAGACAGTTTTTTAAGGTGGACAGTCATAGACCTCTTAATAAAACACTTTACTGAGACAGACACTGCTCTAAGATGAAGACCTTTCTCGAAGAAAAACTCTGCTCTAAGGCAGACAACTCCCTAATCAAAATGTGTCCAAGATGGACTCTTCTGCAAGACAGACACACTTCAAGCAAAGTAGTCACTCTTCCTAAGGTTAACACGTCTTCAAGAAATTTTGGTGTGTAAAAAGGTTGCAAATTGTCTGGTGTTTTAATAATGTTATCTTCATAAATTTGAGTGTTAGCTTTAAAAAAAAAAACTTTTCTTCTTGTGCAGGCCACCAATCATCAAAATTCAGGATAAAGTTATGATTCCTCAAGACAATCACCCTGAAGTGAACTTCATTGGCTTACTCATTGGACCTCGGTAAACCTGCGATATCTCTTTCCTCTTTCAAATGTTCAGCAATATGATTTGTGATACTTATATTTAGATTTACTGAACACTTTCCTGCTTGTTGTATAGGTGTATAAATTTTCTGCTGTATGTTGAGGACTTCAACTGAACCTGTGATGATTATGCCTCCTCAAAAATTGCTTTTATTACCACCTAGCTACATGTATACAGTGTTCCAGGTTTACATACAATAGTGTACCATCTGTATACCATCTGTTTACAGATGATTCATAATTTTATTTGTTTCTCTTATGTCGCAGGGGGAATACACTAAAGAAAATGGAAAAAGAGGTAAATATGTTACATGGTTATATCAGCTCATGGCTAAGCAGCATTTAAAGAAAAACATTTTCAATAGTCTGGATCAAATGAAGCATAAAAAGTTTAGATGTAATAATCTATAAACTTTTATTTTTAATGTTCTTTTTTCTATTTTTGTTATTTTTTTAAGAGATGCTCTATAAAATGTTTTTTTATTATTTTCTTTTTATTTTCAGAGTTGTGCTAAAATCATGATCAGAGGAAAGGGCTCCATAAAAGAAGGAAAGATTCACAATGTAAGGGTTTATATTTTGGTTCTGTCATTATTCATTATCCCAGTTTAAATCAGTTTAGAATTATCTAACTAGACACAGTTGTTACCTTTGATCATGTCTATGTTATAGGGAAGAAAGGATGGACAGCCTAACCCTGGAGAGGATGAAGCATTGCATGCCTTGGTTACTGGTCCAACAGAACAGTCAGTGCAAAAAGCTGTAGCAATGGTGTGTGTTACTCTGTTTTACTTATTATCTTTATTATCTGTAAATACTGAAAAGCCCTAAGAGATGGACTGGTGTACCGTCATGCTGGTATATTTAACAATAATCCCATGAGCACGGTTTGGATATGAGAAGGTAGATAGCCAATGAGGCATGTAGCGCTGAGTTGGCTATAACCATCTCACATCCAACAAGCTTGAGTGAAATAATTGTTTTATTAAAAACGCCCCCAAAATATAGAAAACTAAAATTAAAGTAGGTATAAAAACTCCCTAAAAAATTACTCTTTCGCTTACCGTATTTGTGGAACATGGTATAATTAACAATTACTCCACAAGCGCATGTTCGATATGAGATGGTAGATTGCCAACAAGGTGTGTAGTGCCAAGTTGGCTATAATCATCTCACGTCAAACAAGCGCAAGTTGAATAATGTTTTATTGAAACTGCCCCCAAATTGTAGCAAACTAGACTAAAATAAAATAAACGCCCCAAGAAATCATGCGTACGCTTGCCATATTTGTAGAGCATGGTATAATGGCTCACAACCCATCATGGCTAAGCCAATGAAAACTCTTGAATTGTGTTATCCAGTGATCCGGGTTTTAATAATGGCTCATAGCCCATGATGGCTAAGTCATTGAAAAC
>Ga0126338_10003841_pt1 | contig 10611 bp, 9 predicted proteins | sample OrbCmetagenome_2_FD_92529 | JGI IMG/M metagenome (GOLD analysis project Ga0126338, IMG submission 92529) | Coral microbial communities from Petempiche,Puerto Morelos, Mexico - Orbicella C C metagenome | ecosystem: Host-associated > Invertebrates > Cnidaria > Coral | place: Petempiche,Puerto...
CGGGGCCCCGCACCCCCCCCCCAATTTTTTTGGGGAAAAAAAAAAAAAAAAGCCGTAAAAAAGAAAATCCTAGGAAAGAAAGTACACCCCCCCCCCCCCCCCCTTTAGCTCAAAGTCTGGATCTGCCACTGCCCTAAGATTCCTGTTATGACCCACATCCAATAATTCTGACCTAATTAATAATGGGTAAGTTATTTGTATCTGTAAACTAATTGACCTTTTGATTATGAGCTCAATAGTGACCGAGGGTCGAATTAACTATCCCCTTCATAGAAATTGTTTATTCTTACTATTTCTAGTTTGTTCTTATAGCATTCAAACTGATTATAATTTCATTTAAATTATGATTTCCAGTAGTTTAATCTTCATTTTAAGCAGTATGACTTTAAAGCAAAATCACATGCAGACTGAACTATCAATTGAAACTTGCAGCAGTGCTTGCAACCTCATCAGTTCACTCAACAATTTTGAGATTTCTTTTTAAAGTAAGAGACACAAGAAAAAGTTGCCAGTTTGTAGAGAACATCCACCACTGCACACTGGTGACTAATTTTGTACAATAGAGCTCAGTCAATCAACCAATCAATCAATCAATCAAATCATCACATTGCAGTATTTGCATTGGTATACTAGTAGAATTCTACTTATGACTGCTAGTCCTCTGGCTGTCTTATGAAAATATAGCAAACAGCTCCACTGGTTGCACTGTTACGTACTTCCAGTGTCTATATCAGTTTCTTTCCTCGCATCTTACTACCCCAGATGGGGTAACAAAGAGCCTGCAATTACAGTTGACACTGCAATCATTTTACCAACAGTTGAAACAAAGAACAAGCTAAAAAAGGTAGGAATAAATAAGAAGTAGTATTGACTCTGGCTATACATGTTACATCATCATTATCACCATATCTACACCATGCCACTGCAAATGTATGCATTTTAAAACATGAACACCATAACATCAACCTTATCTCCTTCTGATTATCTAACTCAGCATGGTTCTTGTATCATAAATGTTTTTCCTCTGCTCAGCAACTGTTCTTTTCCATTTGGCCAACTTTTCATCAAAGTTTCTAATACTTCTTCCCCCTGGTCTAAGACGCAATCTTTCTTGTACCTGAAAGCCAAGAAGCAAACAATCTTTGACTGTAATTTTTGTGTCCTTAACTTTACCTTATTGTCCACAGTTTCGTTTTGCAATTTCAAAAGATAATTATTAAAAGCTATTTGCTCACAAGTTCCAGTCAGTGGTATAATGTGGCATAAAAACATAAAGATTGTGGACAAGCATTCTTAAATGACTTTTCAAGCGATTTTTGTTTCCTGAAATGACTATGTTGTTGCTAAAAACAATAACCATCTCTCTAATACACCCATCTCCTACAAACAGTTCATCCTCCCTTTCTAATGCTTTTCACAAGAGGTAAGCCTCCCGTCCCAGGCCTGGTTTGTTCAAAAGGTGGATAAAGCTATCCACCAGATAAATCAATATCCAGCAGATAGCGTGGTTTATTTTGTCAACATTGTCTTGTCCACTATATAGTGATTTATCCAGTTCCTTCAAACAACTGGGGCCAGGAGGATAGAGAGATTTTAAAAAATGGTAAAGAAACTAATAATAATCACCTCATCTGCTGTGACACTTAACACAACTGGTTTCCGCTTGGAATCAATAAACAGATATAAGAGGTAGACTAGCAGAAATCCAATAACAACAATAATGAAGATAATCACTACCTGCAAGGAAATTAATGGAAAAAATGGTTACAAAAAAGTGAAAGAAGAAGGTGAAAGCCAAAAGCAGCTACGACCACAATAGGGCTGTAATTGAATAACAATTCTTTGCTAGGACAACAATGACAGAGTTCACCATTACTACAGTTCTACCACTAAAGCATACAAATGTAAGTCAATCAAAAACTTTGAAAGGCTAAATAAATGTGATATGTGTATGGAAGTCCCTGATTTATGAGTCAAATGAGTCTCTGAGTTGTAAGTCAATGAGTCAATATTATTACACTCCAGTTACCAGTAGCCCTAACAGCAGTCTGGTTAGCCTTAATATTTAATTGCACTTTGGTTAAACTAGACTACAAGTAGTCCCTCTTTTGCTTAGTCTAGGATTTTGCATGACCCTTTTTTCCTCGCAGTTTTCTTTCGTGCCATGCATGATGGACTAAGAGAAAAAGGGACTACTCATAGTCTACATTCAGCCTAAATAGCACTCTGATTAGCCTGAGTTACAATAGTCCAATTAGGCTAAAAAGTCCTCCAGTTTGCCTCAGCAAGACTCAGATAAGACTAAACATTGCTCACACTACAATCCTGGTCACAAGTGTTGGGACAGTTCACAGCAGATGACTTCACAGGCAGCCTCTCTTAAGACCAAGACCGCGTAAGCCTGCCTACCCCCCTCCCCCCTGTCAATTTTGATAAAAATCTTGAAGGAATAAAACCTTGACAATAGCTTCAGAATAACCACGTTTCAAGAACTGTTTGCCTCCTAGAACTGTATTCTCCAACTAAAGAGACGATAAGATAGATATTCACGTCTTATTCCAATAATAACAATTTTTCAGCAATCACGTTCAGTTCCAACAAACCTGTCTAACCACTTTCTATTGACCCTTTTTCCTTTTTAACTGCATCCGATCTAGTCATCAGAATAGCTTCATTTTCTTTCAACATTGCTAGGGGGGAGGGGGGTCAATTATACTTGCCTCTATTCATCTTTTTTTTCTAAAACGTCAAGGACATACTTGAAATTGTGGGTTTTAGCGTGCAAAAGGGGAGGTGTCCCAACAACTTATGGCCAGGATTGTAGCCTATTATGGCAAGCTGTCAATAATGGTAGTAGTAACACTATGTATACTTGAATGAATTGTTGAGTCATGACTCATGGAGTCATTTGACTGAAAAATAATTTGATCTCTAAACTACCTTTATGAGGGTTGTGTTCCTGGCTTCATACATACACTGACATCTTAAACAGAACTGCTCTTCTCTTTGCACAATTTGCTCACAGTTGCTGGAAAACAAAAATCATGCGCACTTGTAGCATCCTACCACTTATCTTACAATTAACGAAGAAGGTCACTCCAAAAAAAACAATATTTTTTGTCAACTCTAGTAAAAACCTTGCACTAAGTTTAGCCAAGAGTTCACCAAAGTTTCAGCCTCTAAAATGCAGGTTTTCTTGTGAAATTCATCTTTAAAGAAGCCCATTTTGAACAGTACTCAGCAGTCAGGCCACATTTTTGTGACCTCATTCTGTCCAAGAGAAACTGTCCAAATGGCTTCCGACAAGCCTTTTAACTGCCACTCTGGGTAATGGCTACTCTTGCGCCATATTATTTTGAGCCAAACAGGCTCCAAACTCTGAAATGAAAGCATTGAAGATAGTGAAGTGGATAATTGCTTGGTAAAAATAGATTTTGCTGACCTTGTGAAGGATGCCAAGTCAGTTGCACGTTTTTTCCCTTCCCGCCAATTTCGAGTTGGGTGGAATGACGTCACATAAACACAGCGTAGCTGCCAAGACAGTTTCAAAATGGCAGCTTCCGAAATCGCTTCTTTCAAGACAAATTTCTTCAGGATAGTGGGCACTTGAGAGGCTTAAACTTCTGTGAGTGGAAAAGCTGAATGTTTACTTACTATAGGCGAAGACAAAAAAAATTAGTTTTTTGGGGTGACCTCCTTTTAACAAGGAAAGCTTTGTGAAAATGAATTTTACACGCATGTACATGGCAACACAAGACTCATGTGTTAGTTCCTGTGAAAGTCCAACAATCCATATTGTACATGTATTAAGTTTAGTGCCTGAATAGAAAGGAATAAAAAAAATATATAACCCAGGGGAGGCACTTTCTATAATGGACTGATGTGGAGGCTCCACCCAAAAGGGTACAATGTACCTTTATCAGGCTCAAGGCGTATAGAAGGGTAGGGTTTCATAAGCTAAAATATAGAAAAAGTTAGTGAAAACTACATGTACCATATTCTTTAAAAAGCCCCTTCAAAATATCTTGCACAAACACATCTAACAGCTGAGTCATTTAAAATTAATATTCCAAGGGGTTACACAATCCAAGGTTATAGAAAAGGGATTCAGTCAACTGCTTTCCCTCCAATGCAGATACATGAAAGGGGTAGCACTTTCTATGGAAGTTGTAAGAACAAGTTGCCTTTTCTGTCAAAAGGGTATATAAAAAGGCAAGGGTTTGAAATTGTGTGTAGTGCCTCCAAATATAAAACTTTGTCGGGTACTCCCCTTCCCTGGGTGTGCAACATGAAAAGGAATGTGGAATGCAATAATATTGTAAAGACATTAGAGAAGTGACTAAAAAGACACAGCTGGGGAACCACTGTTCCTTATGTAAGTATTTGTCAATGCAGGTGAACAAAAAACTCTTAGTGGCCATAAAGGTACATGTAATGATATCTCCATCAAACTGCATGAATACTGCCAAATATTATTATTATACATTGAACTCAATATCTCTTTTCTGATTGGTCGAAGTGCACAGTGAATCTTTGAAATCAGCGCCTGAGACATCATCTCTACAGATTATACAATAATCATGTCAAGGACACTCAAGGTCACGGGTAATCATGTCAAGTTCGCGTGCTTTGTTTTGCTTGCCGTCAGTGAAGAAGCAAAAACATGACTTCCATTTTTTCCTTCAATGTATAATAAAACAATTATTAGATTCGGTTTTTGTGATACCCAGAATAATCAAGGTCTCGGTAAGGGTTATCAGCCACGGCCTTTGATTTCAGCTGATAACCCCTACCTCAACCTTGATTATTCTGGATATCACAAAAACCTCATCCAATAATTGTTTACAAACTGCTTTTGTGACTATCAATACTGTTTTGCATATTTTAATCACTTTAATCAAGAAATAGAAAACATGTTCCATGTTTCTGTGGAGTCATAGAAACACAAGTGCAAGATTGGGAGAACAAGAAATGCCATGGGAACACAAGCTAACAGGCTAGGGTTTCCAGAGCTTTTTTGAGTTCTCACAACCTTTTTTGAGTATTTCTATAACTCAATAGAAATACAAAAACATATTGCCTACTTCTTTTAGAAAATACCCAAATGAAAAAAAGAAAGCAACTTGTCTACTTTGATCATCAAAATGTAAATTCTCTTTCCTCACATCATCATTACATCAACAGCTTGTGCTAGTTCTGCATTTCTATCAAGTTTTAGTATAAATCTACCAGCGTTCTATCACAAATGCGGTTCTCTGACTGGCTACGGTCTCATTATTTATTCTGTTACAGATAGCGAGTAGCAAAGCAGTGTGTGCTTGTTAACAAACTGTTGGCCGCTTCTTAGCATTTTCGAAGTGTCTGTGAGGAAGATGTAGATACAGTTTGAGCAAAGAGTAGATTTATACTGAAACAATTAGATTGTTCACTCTCAATTTCTATATGTGATAGTTATCTAGCACTGTGTCTTCCTCAACTATCACGCGATAGAAATCTCAAGCTCACAATCCAATTGTTAACGGAAACAATTTTTAACCATTCAGCACACATATATTTGGGAGGGGGAGCTATTTTCTAATGGCCATTAATGTATATTCAGCAAAAGTGCCATTGAAATAACTTCCTAATGAACCCTTATTTTCTTTCAAACCGACCACAGCCTGATACTGGTTACAAAATTCAAACCACATAACAACAACCAATGTTGTCATTAGGATTTCAAATGTAATTTGCTGTAAATCACCATCGACATGGATTGTCATCTGGGGTGCCTTATCTTTCTCCCTATTTCTGTCATGATTGCATGTTGTACTCTCCTTTTCAGCTGTCCACTTGTGTCCCCCAAACAGAACCCCTCAACCAGTATCTTTTAGTAATAAAGACAAATCATTTTTCCTGACAGTTTGCCCAAACAACAGTGAAAAAGCGGGAAATGATGTCATCAATATCCTCACTAGTGAAGATGTGCAAAATACATCCCTCATGTTCTGGTTGTAGTTTCGTATGAACTTTACCAGTGGTGTATTTTCCATTATAATACAGACAGGACCGTGTGCATGCTCTGATTGGTCAAAAACCCATGTTTTATCAGGGTATAAAACAAAGAAAAAGCGTGTTTTATTGTTTTGTGCATGTAAAATCTATATGATAAAGCAATTGAAGAAACCTAAGCTGCATACTACACTGTGATAAAACACTCTGGACATTTGAGAACACTCAAGAAATGTAGAAAATGTGAGCCATAGCCGAGTGTTTTCTACATTTCCCTTGGATGAACTGTCCGATAATTAACCTTCAAAATACGCAAACTGTCTTGAGGCGAAACGTCTTTCAGTGGAGAGCATCAAAGAATTCATCGTGGGTCAAAAGCAAGAAAACCAGCAATGTGAAGAAATCAAGGTATGGTGTTTTCTTTGAGTTTCCAGAGTTTCTGGGAGAAGTTGGTTAAACCAGAGAAATGACAAACATACCTTGTGTACAGTATGATAAATTGCTCTGCAGTCTCTACATCAGTGTTGTTTGAAGAGACAAAACTGAGTACAAACACACGTTCATTACCACACAGTTCATCCAGATAATAAAACTTGCTTGTGTTTAATAGTGTAATTTCCACAAAACAGCAAAGCCAGCAAAGTCAGTAAACCCAGGCACTGTTTGCCAAAGCCAGCATCGGTGTCATTAATATTCAGTTACTGGTTCTCCCTCATTCAACAGAATTCAAGAGGTTGACAAAATAGCTTGAAACAACACCGACATTTTCTTGAGTCCTCAGATGAAGAAGATTTGTGAACAATTTCAGTGAAGCGTGAAGCAAAATTTTGTCCCTCACTAAGTTTTTGATGGTTTTTACATATTATTGACAGCTTTATGTCAACTTTCTGTTGGCTTTTTAGCATGAATTGTAATTGTGGACTTGCATTGAAAAACAAAAATGAGAAAAAGAGTCATGTTTTTCGATGAATTGTGAGTTTCTTGTTCAATGCGAAGAAATAACTGACAAGTTTTTATTGTGGTTGTTCCATGTGCAGCCGTCTGATGTTATGTAATCTTCACCTATTTAGGTTCCAAACAGAATTTTCAAAATTTTCAACACAAGTGGTCACATGATAAAATGCTTATTGACTGAGTAAGGCCAGGCCGGACGGAAAAATATTTGGCTCTCGGTCAGAACGTACGGACCTCGCTGCAGTCGGTCCGTACGTCCTGACCTCGAGCCAAATATTTTCCCGTCCGGCCCTCACACTCAGTCAATAGGTACATAGCATTTTCTTAAATTGGACATACCAATCCTTTGGCTCAACAGTCTTCACAAACACATTCGGGATCTTTGCTGTTTTGTTCCCTTCCTTAGGGCAAACACACTTACACCTTACATCATCATACTGGGCCTGCGATGAAACGTTGAAAATAGCGTGAGTGCTCAGTGGCTTACACGAATTAAGCCTACATGTACATGACGAAGCACAGCTTCAAACGAAAACATAAGTACTTGATTGTTCTGTCAGTATATACTATGTACCTTCAATTTACAGAGAAAAGTGCTTAAGAAATCAACTTATCTTACCTCAGAAATTGCTATGAAACAGGCCAACGAAGAAAATACCACGATATAAGGGAAATTCAAAGAGATCATGATGTTGCTTCCTTGGTCAATCATCCGCCATCTTAAAATCTACTCGCGCAATTGATGATGGGTAATATGGATGATAGGCCCGTAGTCGCATGCAAAACATGTGAAAGTTGAGGGAATATAACTTAAGCATTAGGGCCAGTTAGAATTTTAATCTATAAATATCGGCCTAATAGAATTCCTCGTGAGATAAGAGACACTGCATTCTAGTGCAAGGAAGTCGAAAAAAGGTTACCAATGGAATACGAGAAATTGAATTTGTATTTGAATGTACTGGAAGGTGAAGATCTAGGACGAGCTTTTAGAAACAGATAGACTTAGTCCACTGAAAAAAGCAATCGATACACCAGGATTTATATCAGAACGAAGGTCAGAAAAACAACCACTTGTGAAATGGTAACCAGTTCCTTCTCCTTATCTGTCTTTAAACTGTTGCACAAAGAAAGCCCTATTACAGTAATAATATAAGAAATAATATTTTATGTGGAGGCTTCCAATCTCCTAGTGGTGGTTTAGTGGTGGTTTTCAGGAGGGTCTTCCCAAAAAAGGTCTAAAGGGCATTTTAAGTCTAAAATATAATATCGTTCTCAGGTGATATTATGACAAATCCCGAGACTATAAAAGATATGAATTGGCCACCGTAAAGAGATTCGAAAGCTGACGTTTTGAGCGTTAGCCCTTCGTCGGAGCGAATCGGATTCGCTCCGACGAAGGGCTAACGCTCAAAACGTCAGCTTTCGAATCTCTTTACGGTGGCCAATTCACATTATCAACACAGTTGATAAGACCAAATTATCTTGTTATACCCCCCACCGACGCAGCACCACAGTTTCTATAGAAACCTACCCCCTCTGTAAAAGATATGTCTACCGTCTGCTCTAAAGGATGCAGGAAAAACTAGAAGGCTATTCAGTGCGATTCGTGTGATGGCTGGTTCCACGACAAATGCGTCAACATGAAAACTACCGAGTACAGTCGATTGTGTAATGACTCTATGGCTTGGGAATGTATGGGTTGTTTATTTCCAGGCGTAGGTACACCTGTCCGGAATACAAGCGCACCATCTAGCTTCGATAAGGGACAAGAAAGTGACGCAAATATACGTACGGAAATGAATTCCGCTCTAGACAAAAGAGGAATGAAATTTTCCCATGTTAGTATAGGTAATCGTATGAATGCGAGTGCAATTAAGGATTTCCAGTACGAGTGATATTTGAAAAATTCTCTCAAAATTGCACGAGCCTTTAGGCGAGTGCGATTTGAAAGAATTTTCAAATATCAGGAGTAGTGTAAATCCTTAATTACTCGAGCTTTCGTACGATTATACTAACGGAGAAACAACAATAACATTATATTAAGCGTAAATTTGACCCTTGTTCACCATAGGGTCTCCAGTAGCTCATTGGTTAGATGTCAGGGGAAAAATATAGCAATGGTCTTAAAAATAGGGCTTCTACTTTTTTTGGAGCTTCGTTTGGCTAAAATTTCTCGAACAACTTTTATGTTCGGAACTTAAACAAACAGTGTCTTGCGATAAAGCGATATATATTGTATTTTAAGTAAATAAGTTTCAATACAATCGCGTAATGGTCGTCGCTGTTCAAATTTTAATATTGTGAAATGAGGAAAACATTGGACAAGTAATTTTCTTTTAGTTTCAAAAAACAATGTATCTTTATGCAGCTTTCTACACTATATATACAGCCTACGCATATATCTTTTGTTAAGTCTTGTTGGCACATTCATCTTTTAAACTGAGTTTAGTTAGTTGACGACTTCAATGAAGCCGATTCTATCCACACAGGCGTACGGGTACCTTCGGACTTGGGGGGCGGTGACCTTACTGCCCGAAAAAAATTACACAATGCCCGAAAGCGTGAGTGTTTCAAACGCACTCAAATCGCAGTAAAAAAAAAAACGTTCACAATTCTCACGTCTAATGAAACTGTTATCATTCCAAAAATAGTTATTTTGAAAGACGCATACTCCAGTTTACCTTGATCGACAGCCTAGTAAAATCAAAAACTGATAAAAGAAACAGTTAATTCTTCCTCGTACGAAAAGTTACAGAAAAATTTTAAAACGGCTCTTTATCAGTGCCACCACAAAAAGAAAGTCTTAGTCCTCGTTTGCTTTGATTCTTTTGTAATTGTTTTGTTGATGGAAATAATATATATAGGGCTTTCCACAAGTTAAACGCCATTTTTTTTTTAGCTTTTTTTTTGGCAACTTCTGGCAGGGCTTTCCACAAGTAGCTCGGGAACTTGTTGGCAACCGTTTCGTATTTCGAGCAACTTTTTTCGTTTTGAATAATTTTTTTGTTTGGAGCAACTTTTTCAACTATATGATCTTTCATATATTCACTTGCATTGGTCATCACCTACGGGTATATTACGAACTCACAACGTGACCAACTACCAGGGGCTTGACAGCTCAGTTGGTAGAACACTTCACCGGTATCGCAGAGGTAATGGGTTCGAATCCCGTTCAGGCCTGAAATTTTTTTAAAGGCTTTAATTTCACAACTGCTTGAGTGGTGTCAGGAGCCATAATCGGGGACGGAGACCGTAAGCGCGCACCATTTCAAGTATTGGGGTTGTCCCCATGATATGGGACAATAATTCTATTTTTAGAACAAATTGCGCCATCACCTGCGGCACACGCGCGTACATGCATGCTGCGAGGATTTTTGCGGATGTCGCGCGGGGGAAATGGCGTCCGAAATTCCCGAAATGTTTCATGTTTTGCCCCACAACTCAACGCGTTTACGTCTGTTGGAATTTTGCTTAAGTATTTTCGTCGTAAGCTGCTCCAGTTTGAGTGAAGTAAGACAGTGTCGAATTTAGGTATGTTCCGCCGTAAGCTTATATATATCGCTGACCAAGTTGTGTTCCGACTGATGCTTCTTTTACATGAGCTGTACATTACTCCACTTTAAATTTCACATATGTTGAAGATTAACAGCTTTTCCATTACACAGC